>Ga0209976_10000601_pt1 | contig 23041 bp, 22 predicted proteins | sample SumtaG_FD_182806 | JGI IMG/M metagenome (GOLD analysis project Ga0209976, IMG submission 182806) | Deep subsurface microbial communities from Indian Ocean to uncover new lineages of life (NeLLi) - Sumatra_00157 metaG (SPAdes) (version 2) | ecosystem: Environmental > Aquatic > Marine > Oceanic >...
GATGCTGCGCGTGAAGAACGCGTGAGAATGACGAGGCTGCGCCGGACGATTGCGCAGCGCCTCAAGGATGCTCAGAACACCGCCGCGATCCTTACGACATTCAACGATGTCGACATGAGCGCCATCATGAAGCTGCGCTCCGAGTACAAGGATCTGTTCGAGCGGCGCCACGGCGTGAAGCTCGGTTTTATGGGCTTTTTCGTGAAGGCTTGCCTGCAGGCGCTGAGGGAGATTCCTGCCGTCAATGCGGAGATCGACGGCGAGGACATTATCTATAAGAACTACTATCACATCGGCGTTGCCGTCGGCACCGATCGCGGTCTCGTCGTGCCCGTCGTCCGGGAGGCCGACCGCATGAGCCTTGCCGAGATCGAGGCGCAGATAGCCGACTTCGGCAAGCGCGCACGTGATGGAAAACTCGGAATTGAGGATATGCAGGGGGGCACGTTCACGATCACCAACGGCGGCGTTTATGGCTCGATGCTATCGACGCCGATCCTCAATGCGCCGCAGTCGGGCATCCTTGGTATGCACCGTATCGAGGAACGCGCTGTTGTGCGTGACGGGCAGATTGTAGCGCGGCCCATGATGTACCTGGCCTTGAGCTACGACCATCGCGTTGTCGACGGCAAGGAAGCGGTTGCCTTCCTCGTTCGAGTGAAGGAGTGTCTTGAAGAGCCACAACGGTTTATCCTGGAACTCTAGCGCCAACATGGCTCAGGAGCTCAAGGAATGGAGGAGGGGGATATTTCTGCAGCGATCGAGGTTTATCTAACCGTGAACAATGGGCTCGAGGCAATCGAGTTCTACAAAAAAGCATTCGGGGCTGAGGTCGCCTACCAGGAGCTGACGGAGGACGGGAAGCAGGTCATGCACGCTTCCTTCGTCGCGTTCGGCGGCCACTTCATGCTGTCCGATTACTTCCCCGAATATATAAAGGACGTGGCGCCGCGCGGCTCAGATGGCCAGGCGAGCATCACAATTCAAATCAACCTACAAACGCCGCAAGATGTCGATGCCGCGATCGCGAGGGCCGAAGCGGCCGGCGCAACGATCACCGCGCCTGCCGAAGACACGTTCTGGGTGATGCGCTATGGCCGGCTCAAAGATCCCTTTGGCTACGTCTGGGCGCTTAGCGCTCCGCTGCCGCTTACGCCTCCATAAAGGAACAACCCGTTGAGCGCCTTTGATCTGATTGTGATTGGAACGGGGCCCGGTGGATACGTGTGCGCGATTCGGGCGAGCCAGTTGGGGATGAAGGTCGCCGTGGTGGAGAAACGCGCAACCCACGGCGGGACGTGCCTCAACGTTGGCTGCATCCCTTCCAAGGCATTGCTGCACTCTTCGGAACTCTATGAAGAGGCCAAGCATGCACTTGGCGACATGGGCATCGAGGTCAAACCTAAGCTCGACCTTACCAAGATGATGGCGTTCAAGGACGAGGGTGTGAAAGGCAACGTCAACGGCGTTGCGTTCTTGTTGCGCAAGAACAAGGTGGACCATTTTCATGGGACCGGTCGAATTCTCGGTCCCGGCAAGGTGCGGGTCACCTTCATCAACAGCGAGAAGCAGGATCTAGAGGCAAAGCATATTGTCATCGCCACGGGGTCGGACTTGGCGCAACTGCCTGGCATCGACATTGACGAGAAGACGGTTGTTTCGTCCACGGGCGCGCTTTCGCTTCCCGAAGTACCCAAAAGGCTTCTCGTCATCGGTGCCGGTGTCATTGGGCTGGAGATGGGCTCGGTGTGGCGGCGCTTAGGCTCCAAGGTCACGTTTGTAGAATATCTCGATCGCATTCTGCCGGAAATGGATGCAGAGGTCGCGCGCCAGACGCAAAAAATCCTCGCTAAGCAGGGCTTTACATTCAAGCTGGGCTCTAAGGTGACGGGAGTCGAAAAGAGAGGGTCAAACTACAAAGTAGAGTTCGAGCCGGCCGGCGGCGGAGATACCCAAGAAATCAATGCCGATGTCGTGCTCGTTGCCATCGGCCGCGTCCCAAACACAGAGGGCCTAGGGCTTCAGGAGGCGGGCGTTGCGCTCGACAATAAGGGGCGTGTGATTGTCGATGAGCACTTCAAGACAAACATTCCCGGCATCTGCGCGATTGGCGATGTGATCGCAGGCCCGATGCTTGCGCACAAGGCCGAGGACGAAGGCATCGCGGTGGCAGAGATCCTCGCCGGTCAGGCGGGCCACGTGAATTACGATGTGATTCCCAACGTGGTCTATACGTTCCCCGAGGTGGCAAGTGTGGGCAAGTCGGAGGAGGAGCTGAAAGAGGCCGGCGTCGTCTATAAGGTCGGCAAGTTTCCCTTCACCGCCAACGCTCGCGCCAAGATCAATCGCACGACCGATGGTCTTGTCAAGATTCTGGCCGACGCGGAGACCGACCGCGTGTTGGGGGTTCACATCGTCGCGGCCAACGCAAGCGAGATGATCGCGGAGGCTGCGGTCTTGATGGAGTTCGGCGGCTCAGCGGAGGACTTGGCGCGTACCTGCCATGCGCACCCCACACTTACTGAGGCGGTCAAGGAGGCTGCACTCGCGGTCGACAAGCGCGCGTTGCACTTATAACCCGTTACTCGACCGCTGTGACCGTGTAGCCGGCCTGCCGCAGCAGCGCGACGAGCCCATTTTTGCTGGGCAAATGCAATGCGCCAACCGCGATAAAGACGCCACCTTGGGTCAGTAGCGGTTCGGCGACAGAGATCATCTTCTCGTTACGCTCGGTCAGCAGCTTCTGCTGGAAGCCTGCAAAGGCGCCCTCGCCGACGCCGGCCTGGCGCGCCATAGCCAGCTGAAGCGGGAGCGCAGCCGTGATGCGCCGGTCGAGATAGAGCTGGACCAGCGTTTCCATCAAGTCATTCATTCGGTGGGCGAATCGGAGACTAACCCGCAGCATGTCGAGCTGCGACTTCTCCGGCACGGCGGCCAGTGCGGCGAGCTGATCGGGGATCGTTTCAAGACCGACGACGGGGATGCCGAGCGACTTACCGATCTCGGCGATCTTCATGTCGAGTACGCGCTCACCTTGCTGCACCTTGGTGCGCTCGCAGTCGGAAACCGACAGGATCATGCTGACGATCCATGGCTTGAATAGCGCAGCCAGATCGGCGGGCAGGCCCGAGCGAGAAACGACGTTCTTTACCGATTCGTACTCGGATGGGGTGAGCATCTGGTCGAGGCGGCGACCGTCCGAATAAATTGCGAGGGGCGCTGACTGGGCGATAACAGTAGCGGTCGCGTTTTCCGAAAGATCCGCGACTTCCAGCGCGATGGCCTTGGCCTCTTTGAGAGCGCTCAGCACGGCAGGTGACAGCTTGGTCACGCGGTCGTCGGTCAAATGAACGGTGCCGAAGAGATAAGATGTAGGGCGCCCATCGCGCTCGATTTTCCAAAGCAGGGCACCGGCGTTCTCCGTCGCCGCGGCCTCCGCCATGATCTGTTCATAGACTTCCGGGTTCGTCACCTTGGTTTCGGCAAGCATGTCCGAGCCCTGGCATGTGTCGTCTTGCGGCGCGGCGGCAAAGGCGGCCGGGCCCACGAGAAATGCGGCGATCGGGAGAGCAGCAAGAGACAAGCGAAAACGCATGGAGACCCTTTATTTCCGTATCATGAGAGGTGAAAGGCTCTTTTGGCACGCGCGAGCGGGTCACGGAACCGCGCAAATTGACCTCGTGGCCCCAGACTTAGCCCAAGCCCTTGAAAAAAAGCGCTTTTTATGAACGGGGGTGTGCTGCGTCGTAAACGGCGAGCAGGCGTTCGCGATCCACCTCGGTGTAGGCTTGGGTGGTCGATAGCGAGGCGTGACCGAGCAACTCCTGGATCTGGCGCAGGTCTCCGCCCGCAGACAAAAGGTGTGTCGCGAAAGAGTGGCGTAAGGCATGAGGTGTCGCCGTGGCGGGGAGCCCCAGTGCGAAGCGCAGTCGTTCCATAGCAAGCTGAATGAGGCGCGGCGAAAGCGGCCCGCCTTTGGCTCCGCGGAATAACGCGTCGTCGGGGTCGAGCGTGTAGGGGCATAACGCGAGGTAACGCGCAACCGCGTTCCTCACGACGGGCAGGACGGGCACCAGCCGCTCCTTGTTGCCCTTGCCAACGATGCGCAGCATGTCGCGATCGCCGGTAGGCGCGTCCTTTGCCTTGATTCCTAAGGCTTCTGCAATGCGCAGCCCCGAGCCGTACAGCAGCAGGAGCACGGCCACATCACGCGCCGCAACCCAATCGAGCTCGGTCTCCATCCCGTGTTCGACCACCGCGGCAGCATTTTCAACGTTGAGAGGCTTTGGCACCGAGTGCGGTATCTTGGGAAGCGCCAACTGCAACACGGCGCGGTTCTTGATGATCTCTCGCGCCTCCAGCCAACGGAAGTATTGACGCAGCGCAGACATGGTCCGCGCAAGCGAACGGCTCACCGAGCCATTGCGGCGGCGTGCGGCCATGAAGGCGCGGAATGTCTTGGCCTCTAAGCGGGCAAGGTCGGCGAGGCAGGGCGAATGCCCCAAGTGGCCCTTGAGAAAGGCGAAGAACTGCCTCAGGTCCCGGTCATAAGCTTGGAGCGTTTTTTCCGCGTACCCGCGCTCGTGACGAAGGAACGCAAGCCAAGCGTCGGCGGATTGACGCAAATCATCGCCGAGGGGGAGCTCGAGACTGTCTTTAGTGGCTATTGTCAAAGATCTTGGGCCCATGAACTGATGCGCACAAGCTTCCTATATCTATGGTTATCCGATTCTTAACGGCACGGGCCAGCTTGAGCGGTTTGGCCAATTTTCTTTTGGCGTGTCGGGCTCGACGCACTCATTGGAGGAGTTAAGCTGGGTCATGATCCACGATAGGACTCAATGCGGCGCGCCGTTCCTGGCTCGACTTCAGCGTCTGGGCCAAGGTGTGATCCGCTCCGTTTGGCTGATCTGCTGCGTGTTTATCGGCCTTGCGGGGCTGTCTGCCGCCCATCATGCCGGCGCCCAGGAACCCACCGCAGAACGCTCCCGCCGCGTCGCCGTCCTCGTCGACGTTGATGGCGCCATTGGGCCTGCAAACGTGCGCCACGTCGAGATCGCAATCGCGGAGGCCCATGAGCGCCACGCTGAGCTCGTTATCTTGCTCCTGGATACGCCTGGAGGTCTTGTCACGAGCATGCGTGAGATGGTCGCCGCGATCATCGCGTCGCGCATACCGGTCGTGGGGTATGTCGCGCCGTCGGGAGCCCGCGCGGCAAGTGCCGGCACGTTTATCATCTATGCCACGCACATTGCAGCGATGGCACCGGGCACGAACATCGGCGCGGCGACGCCGATCACATTGGGAATGCCCGGCCTTCCAGAGACGGATCCGAACAAGAAGAAGGAGGCGGAGAAAGCCGACGAGGAAAAATCAAGTGACGACAAGACGGAACCGGCCTCTCCGAAAGACCCCGCCAAGGCCAAGGCAGTCAACGACGCGGTCGCCTTCATCCGGAGCCTTGCTGAGCTACGCGACCGTAACGTCGAGTGGGCCGAGGAGGCCGTGCGCAAGGCCTCTAGCATCTCAGCAAGCGAGGCGCTGCGGCTCGGGGTCATCAACTTGATTGCGCCCGACGTCGAGCAGCTTTTGAGCGATCTTGACGGGCGAAAGGTGGTCATCGGGGGCAAGGACGAGACGTTGTCGACCAAGGGATTGACGGTGGAGCGCATCGAGCCCGACGCTCTGACCGAGTTGCTAAAGATCATCACCGATCCCAACATAGCGCTGATCCTGCTGATGATCGGTGTGTATGGGCTCATCTTCGAGTTGGCCACGCCGGGCAGCATCGGGCCGGGCGTTGTCGGTGCGATTTGTCTCGTGCTCGGCCTTTATGCGCTCAACCAGCTTCCTTTCAACTACACGGGCCTTGCGCTCGTGCTCATCGGCGTCGTTTGCATGGTGGCTGAGGCGTTCACACCGACTTTTGGGGTGCTCGGCATCGGCGGGCTCATTGCCTTCGTGCTCGGGGCCGTCTTTCTGATCGACACCGATGTCCCGGCCTTTCAGCTCTCGTGGACGGTCATCGCGGGCACGGCACTGGCCAGCGGCCTCATCCTCATTGTGCTGCTCGGCTACGCGTTGCGCGCCATGCACCGGTCGATTTCGGGCGGTGTTGGGGGCGTCGTCGGCAATGTGGCCAAGGTGTTGGATTGGTCCGGGTCGACGGGCCATGTTTGGGTTCATGGCGAGCGTTGGGAGGCGCGGTCTAGCGAGCGGCTCGAAGGTGACCAACACGTTCGGGTTCTACGCGTCGATGGGCTGACGCTCGTTGTGTCTCCGGTCCTGTCAGAGGTGAGCCCCCAACAGTCACAAGAACAAGGAGTTTGACCATGTCACTGGATCTCGACTTTGCATTTACCATCGTCGTTGCACTGTTTGTGCTCTATGTCGTTGCGCAGGCGATCTGGATCTTTCGCGAGTACGAGCGCGGCGTCGTCTTCACGCTGGGCCGCTACACCAAGACAATCGGCCCGGGACTGCAATTCGTCATCCCCATCATCCAGAAGGTGGTTCGCGTCGATCTGCGCGTGAAGGTCGAGGACGTGCCCACGCAGGACGTGATCTCGCGCGACAACGTCTCGGTCAAAGTCAACGCGGTCATCTACTACCGCGTGATCGATCCCTCGCGCGCGATCATCAGCGTCGAGGACTTCATGGTGGCGACGAGCCAGCTGGCGCAGACGACGCTGCGCTCGGTGCTCGGCAAGCACGAGCTCGACGAGATGCTGGCCGAGCGCGAGAAGCTTAATGCGGACATACAGAGCACTCTTGATCAGCAAACGGACCCGTGGGGCATCAAGGTCGCCAATGTTGAGATCAAGCACGTCGACATCGACGAGAGCATGGTGAGAGCGATAGCGATGCAGGCGGAAGCCGAGCGGTTCCGTCGCGCAAAGATCATCTATGCGCGCGGCGAGGAGCAGGCGGCCAAGAATCTGGTCGAAGCCGGCAAGAAGCTGGCCGAGCAGCCGAACGCCATGCTGCTGCGCTACTTTGCGGCGCTGCATGACGTGGCGGGCAATCGCACCTCGACGATCGTCTTCCCCATCCCCATGGACCTGCTGTCGGGATTGAAGTCTTGAGGCAGCCCGGGGGGCGGCGTTGGAGTTCGCGCGGAGCAGAGGCAGACGCTGACCGTCCTAGTCCGTATCCGCATCCTCAGGTGCAGATGCCTCGGCGATGCGGCGAAGTCTGGCCTCAAGGGCTTCGATTTTGTCCAACAGATCGAGTACGAGGGCGGTACCAGCAAGGTTGACGCCGAGGTCGCGCTGTAGGCGATCGGCCTTCTGAACGCGCACGATGCTTGTTGCGGAGAATCGCCACTGCGTCCCTTGCGCGGGCAGCGGCTCCACGACGCCCTCCTGAATGAGCTCCACCACCCACTCCGTATGCACACGGCAGATTCGCGACAGCTCAACAAGGGTGATTTCTTCGCACTCTTCGAGGATCTGAACGCTTTGCGTTTGAGGGTTCTCAGTTGGCATCGCTCATACTCCCAAGCCGGCGCGCGGATCGAAGGGTAGTTCGCGCTCCATTTGCCGGTAAAGCTCCATGGCCTTCTCGCTTTCGGCCGGCGGCAACATGATCTTTAGCACGGCGTAAAAGTCGCCCGGCGGCGAGCCGGGGATGCCCCTCCCCTTGAGCCGCATAGTTCGGCCTTGTGCGGAACCAGGCGGGATCTTGAGCATCACGGGTCCCTCGGGCGTTGGCACCTTGACGCTGGCGCCGAGCGCGGCCTCCCAAGGCGCCACGGGAAGATCCATGTAAACGTCCCGCCCATCGACCCGGTATAAGCGGTCGGGCGCGAAACGAATTTCCAAATAGAGATCACCGGCCGCGCCCTTGCCGATCCCGGGAGAGCCCTGTCCGGCAAGGCGGATGTGTTGGCCTTCACGAACCCCTTTGGGAATGCTGACGTTGAGGGTCCGTTCCTTGAGGGTCACGTGACCTTCGGCGTCGACGTCGGGCGCGCGCAAGGTGATGGTGCGCTTAGCGCCCGAGAAGGCGTCGCGAAGATCGATTTCGATCTTGGCGTGGTGATCTTGCCCTTGCGCGTGGAATTGCGCGCGCCCCGCAAAAGGACCGCCGCGGCCGCCGCCCGTGCGCGCACCACCAAATAGAGAATCGAAGAAATCGCTGAATTGAGCGGCGTCGCCCTCGGAGTGGCCATCGCCGCTGAACTCGAAACCGGCGTCCCAGTTGGGCGGCGCACGGAAATCTTGGCCCTGCTGCCAGTTGGCACCGAGTTGGTTGTAAGCTGTGCGCTTCTCAGGGTCTTTGAGAACCTCGTAAGCCTCGCCCGCCTCTTTGAATTTGGCCTCTGCGTCTGCTTCCTTGTTGACGTCTGGGTGGTAGGTGCGGGCACGTTTGCGGTACGCGCGTTTGATCTCGTCCTGTGTGGCGTTTCGTTCGACGCCGAGGATCTTGTAGTAGTCCTTATATTCCATGGAGCGAGGTTTCCCTGGGGGTGCGCCAGCGCGGGCACAATAACGTCTAACTAAGCGATCCCGGTTAATCCGCAGTATCGGCAAGGAATATCGGTTCTAGCGTTCGCGAAGGAAAGGCCGCGAGGGCAAATTGGGGACGATGCCCTCGGCTCGCCCCAGCCGGTGCGTATTGTTTCACAATCGATTCGCTGGTTTTGGCTTCGCTCCGACGGTGGTACCTTTGGACAATCTGCTTGAGCAACTAGAGACTAAAGCGCGCTCGGGACCGACGCGGATTCCCGTTGTGCTCGCCGTTGCGCTCGACCAGAGCTACGATTACCTCGTACCGGACGATTTGGAGCTGGAACCGGGCTGCTTTGTGATGGTCCCTTTCGGCCCGCAAAGCCGCATCGGTGTCGTCTGGGATGCGCCCGTGGGCAAGCCGGGAAAACAGATCGATCCTAGCAAGCTCAAAACGGTTGAGAGCCGCCTCGACGTTCCACCCCTCCCTTTACTCTCACTTCGGTTCGTTGAGTGGATCGCGCGCTACACGTTGAGCCCGCTCGGCATGGTGGTGCGCATGATGATGAGTGCGCGTGCCGCCTTCGAACCTTCAAAACCGCGTTACGGCGTGACCCTTGTCGAGGATGTGCCTGAGCCGCCGCGCATGACGCCACCGCGAAAACGCGCGTTGGAGATCGCGGCTGACTGCGCAATCCGCGCCAAGTCGGTACTTGCGGCGGAAGCTGAATGCTCAACCGGCGTCATCGACGGCCTTGTGGCAACGGGCAATCTCGTCGAAGTGATGATCCCTGAAAAGAAGCCGCCGCGCCCCGATCCCGCCCATCACACCACAGAGTTCACACCGGACCAGGCAAGGGCAGTCCATACCCTCGTCTCGGCGGTCGATGGCGCGAACTTCTCAGTCGCGCTCCTGGATGGCGTTACGGGTTCTGGAAAAACCGAGGTCTATTTCGAAACGGTTGCGCGCACGCTGGAGCGGGGGCGGCAGGCGTTGATCATGTTGCCGGAGATCGCGCTCACCGACCAGTTCATGCGCCGTTTCGAGCAGCGGTTTGGCTGTCCGCCCGTCGAATGGCATTCGGCGTTATCAGGGCCGGAACGCGGGCGCGTCTGGCGCACGGCTGCCTCCGGAGAGGCGCGTGTCGTCGTCGGGGCCCGTTCCGCGTTGTTTCTGCCGTTTAAGGAATTGGGCCTCATCATCGTCGATGAGGAGCATGACCCAGGTTTCAAGCAAGACGATCGTGTGCACTACCAAGCGCGCGATATGGCGGTCGTGCGTGGCAACCTCGGCGACTTTCCTGTCGTTCTCGCCTCAGCCACTCCCTCCATTGAAAGCCATGTGAATGCCCGTACTGGGCGCTATCGCCACGTGGTGCTACCAGGCCGTTACTCCGGCGCGGAGCTGCCTAAGGTCACCGCCATCGATTTGCGCAAGAACCCGCCGGACAAGGGCAACTGGCTGTCACCTATCCTGGTTGACGCCGTTGCTGAAACGCTCGCAGCCAAACAGCAGTCTCTGTTGTTCTTAAACCGGCGCGGATATGCGCCGCTCACTCTGTGTCGGTCGTGCGGACACCGCGTGGACTGTCCGCAGTGCACCGCCTGGCTGGTGGAGCACCGCTTTCGCGGCCGTCTCCATTGTCATCACTGCGGATTTTCAATTCCGCTGCCGGAAAGATGCCCCAAGTGTTCCGATGCCGGCTCGCTGATCGCCTGTGGCCCGGGCGTTGAGCGCGTCGCTGAAGAGGTGACGGAGCGCTTCCCGGAAGCCAAGCTGGCGCTGCTTTCGTCCGACCTCATTCCCGGCATTGTTGAAATGCGCCAGATCATTCGCGAGATCGAGGCTGGCGACATCGACATCATCATAGGCACACAGATGGTGGCCAAGGGTCACCATTTCCCGAATCTGGCGACCGTGGGCATCGTTGATGGCGATCTGGGACTTTCCCAGGGTGCCGACCCCCGGGCGGGCGAGCGCACCTTCCAGCTCCTGCATCAGGTGACGGGCCGCGCTGGCCGCGCGCTGGCCGAAGGGCGTGGCTTCGTGCAGACGCATATGCCTGAGCACCCTGTGATGGAGGCCATCATCTCGGGCGATCGCGAGGCGTTCTTGGAGCGTGAGATCAAAGCGCGCCGCTCCGGGCTCCTTCCCCCGTTCGGCCGGCTAGCTGCGCTCATCGTTTCGGCGAGAGACAAAGAGACGGCTCAACTGATGGCTCGCGACATAGCCCATCGCGCTCCGCCCAGTGAGCGCATCGACGTGCTCGGACCCGCCGAAGCCCCGATCGCAGTCATTCGCGGCCGCCACCGCTGGCGGCTCCTTGTCAGAGCCCCGCGCGAGATCGATGTTCAGGCCTACTTGCGTGCGTGGCTGGATCGTTTGCCGCCTCTCAAGGGAGATTTGCGGCTCACTGTCGACATCGACCCCTACAGTTTCCTGTAGGCCGCGGGCGGTTCGCGTTAAAAAAAGAAGTTGGGCCGGACCCTTGGGGGAAAGGTCCGACCCGCGACTGGCGCACGAGGGTGAACGCTCAGTCGTAATAGGGGCGGTGGGTTTGTGCAGCGATGATGCCCAACATGAAGGCGCCCACTCCGATTGCTATGTATTTGCCTGCGTTATCGCGCCGGCCGTGGCGATAGACATAGCGGTGATGGTTGCGGCCGCCCCGCCAATGACGCCTCGGAGCGTGACGAGTGATGTGATGGCCGCGGTGGCCTCCGCGCCAGCCATCAGCGCTGGCAGCGGCCGCAAACGGCCCCATGGAGGCGGCGGCGAGCGCCACAGCGACGGTCATTGAGGTCAATGCGCGCGAAATGGTCATTTGTCTGAGGTCCCCTTACCCGGTGTATGTTCCGTTGATGAGGCCATTGAACACGGTCACGGCTGAACCCGTTCTGAAGGGAGCTTGCAGTATTTGTTCATGTTTGCGGGCTGCGACATTCGTGGGCCGGCCCCGGCTGTCGCAAATGCGTCATTCCGGCAGCAAGGCCCCCGTTGAAGCTCCACGCCGCGCATGATAGAGAACCGGCGGACTTCTAAAGGGGGCGCCAGGCTTTGCACGCTTAAGGCATCCCTTTGCCTCACCTATTTCCTTGCAAGCAGGCCTAGCCTTTGGGCACCAGGTGCTGCCCAGTCGCCCGCAAGGCGCGCAATGACTGCCGACGAGAGCGTTTGAAGTGGCAACGGACGATGCAATGACGGGCGGAGTTGCGGGGCGTTATGCCTCCGCTCTTTTCGAGCTGGCGCTAGAGCGCAACGAGCTCGACCAGGTGGACCAGGATCTTGGCAAGTTTCAAGCGTTGCTCGACGGCAGCGAGGATCTGAGCCGGCTGGTCAGGAGCCCGGCATTCTCGGCCGAGGAGCAAGAGCGCGCGTTGGGTGCGGTGATGGATTGGGCCGCGGTTGGTGCCACAACCAGTAACTTTTTGAAGGTGGTCGCCCGCAATCGCCGCCTGTTCGCCGCCGAAGACATGGTCAAAACATATCGCTCTTTGCTCGCCAGCCATCGCGGCGAGGTTGTTGCAGAAGTGAAGTCTGCGGTCGAGCTCAGCGACAGTCAGCTTGCTGCGCTCACGGACAAGCTGAAAGCTTCGTTTGGCAAAGACGTGCGACTTGACGTGAAAGTCGAGCCCTCGTTGTTGGGCGGACTCGTGGTCAAGATCGGCAGCCGCCTGATCGATTCGTCGTTGCGCACGAAGCTCACGAACTTGAAGGTCGTCCTCAAGGGCACGGGCTAGATAACCAGTGATGGCCGTGGGTTTAGCCCGCGGCCGTTTTAATGAAGGCAGGGCGACGCATCGCCAACGCGCTGTTCAAGGAAGCGTTGATAGGGAAGAGGCAAGTAATGGAAATTCGGGCCGCAGAGATCTCCTCCATCCTGAAGGATCAGATCAAGAATTTCGGCAAAGAGGCTGAGGTCTCCGAAATTGGCCAGGTGCTGTCGGTCGGCGACGGCATCGCGCGCGTTTATGGTCTCGACAACGTTCAAGCCGGCGAAATGGTCGAGTTCCCAGGCGGCATTCGCGGTATGGCGCTGAACTTGGAGGCGGACAACGTCGGCGTCGTGATTTTTGGCGACGACCGGACGATCAAGGAAGGCGACACGGTCAAACGCACGGGAGCGATCGTCGAGGTGCCGGTCGGCAAGGCGCTTCTGGGCCGCGTCGTGGACGCGCTGGGTAACCCTATCGATGGCAAAGGCCCAATCGAGGCCGAAGAGCGAAAGCGCGTCGACGTCAAGGCGCCAGGCATCCTGCCGCGCAAATCGGTACACGAGCCGATGGCATCGGGCCTCAAGGCCGTCGACGCGCTGATCCCGATCGGCCGCGGTCAGCGAGAGCTCATCATCGGCGACCGCCAGACAGGTAAAACCGCGATCATCCTCGACACGATCCTGAACCAGAAGGCGATCAACGCTGGTGGCGACGAGAAGGCAAAGCTCTACTGCATCTACGTTGCTATCGGCCAAAAGCGCTCAACAGTTGCACAATTCGTTAAGGTTCTGGAGGAGCACGGCGCGCTCGAATACTCGATCATCGTGGCGGCCACGGCCTCAGAGCCGGCGCCGCTGCAGTACCTGGCTCCGTTTGCCGGCTGCACCATGGGGGAATACTTCCGCGACAACGGTATGCACGCGGTGATCGCCTACGACGACCTTTCAAAGCAGGCGGTCGCCTATCGCCAGATGTCGCTGCTGCTGCGCCGCCCGCCGGGCCGCGAAGCCTACCCGGGCGACGTGTTCTATCTCCACTCGCGGTTGCTTGAGCGCGCCGCCAAGCTCAATGAAGACCACGGCGGCGGGTCACTTACCGCGCTGCCCGTCATCGAGACGCAGGCTAACGACGTGGCCGCCTACATTCCCACGAACGTCATCTCGATCACTGACGGCCAGATTTTCCTCGAGACCGAGCTTTTCTATCAGGGTATCCGCCCAGCCGTGAACGTCGGCCTCTCGGTGTCGCGCGTCGGCTCCGCGGCGCAGACCAAGGCGATGAAGCAGGTGGCCGGCAAGATCAAAGGCGAACTGGCGCAGTACCGCGAGATGGCGGCGTTTGCGCAGTTCGGATCCGACCTCGACGCGACCACACAAAAGATGCTCGCGCGTGGTGCGCGCCTGACTGAGCTCTTGAAGCAGCCGCAGTTCTCGCCGCTGAAGATGGAGGAGCAGGTTTGCGTAATTTTTGCTGGCACACGCGGCTACCTCGATCCGGTACCCGTGGCGGCAGTGAGCAAGTTCGAGGACGATCTCTTGCGCTTGCTGCGCGACCAGGGCCAGGACCTTCTTAAGGCGATCCGCACCGAAAAAGTGGTGTCGGAGGAGACGGAGAAGAAGCTCGTGACCTTCCTCGACAAGTTCGGCAAGGGATTCACGGCGTGATGTGCGCACCAACAAGAACTAAGGAAACGGCGGCGCCATGGCGAATCTGAAGGATCTCAGAAATCGCATCGCGTCGGTGAAGGCGACGCGCAAGATCACCAAGGCGATGCAGATGGTGGCGGCGGCGAAGTTGCGCCGCGCCCAGGAGACCGCGACCGCCGCGCGTCCCTATGCTGAGCGCATGGATCGTTTGATGGCGAGCCTGGGCCGGCGGATACCCGACAAGCGGGGCGTCTCTCCGCTGCTCGTCGGTACCGGAAAGGACGACGTCCACCTGCTCGTCGTCATGACGGGCGAGCGCGGACTTGCCGGCGGGTTCAACGCGAACATTTCGAAGCTTGCCCGTAACAATGCGCAGCAGCTGCTCTCGCAAGGAAAGACAGTCAAATTCCTGATGGTTGGCCGCAAGGGCGCGGAGGCTTTGCGCAGGGACTTTGAGGACCGCTACCTCGAGCGTGTCGACTTACGCGGTGTGCGCCAACTGACCTTCGCTCACGCCGATGATATCGCCAGTAAGATTTTTGCCCTGTTCGAGGCGGGCGAATTTGACGTGGCGACGATCTACTTTTCCCGTTTCAAGTCGGTCATATCGCAGATACCGACGGCGCTGCAGCTCATCCCGGCGAAGGTCCCCGAGGATACCGATGCTGACAAGGCGGCTGGCCCAGAGGCTGTTCACGAGTACGAGCCGAGCAACGAAGAGGTGCTCGGCTATCTTATCAATCTCAATGTCTCAACGCAGATCTTTCGCGGGCTTTTAGAAAACGTCGCCTCGTTCTATGGCGCGCAAATGAGCGCGATGGACGCCGCGACGCGCAACGCCGGCGAGATGATCGACAAGCTGACGCTCAAGTACAATCGCCAGCGTCAGGCCAACATCACCAAAGAGCTCATTGAAATCATTTCGGGCGCCGAGGCGCTTTGAGCACCACGGATTAAGGGTACAAGGAACGCAAGATGGCAAACAATGTTGGTCGTATTCGCCAGGTAACGGGCGCTGTTGTTGACGTGCAGTTCGACGATCAATTGCCTGAGATCTTGAGCGCTCTGGAGACCCAGAATCACGACGTGCGCCTTGTGCTCGAGGTGGCGCAGCACCTTGGTGAAAACACCGTGCGCACCATCGCCATGGATTCCACCGAAGGCCTCGTGCGCGGCCAGGATGTGAACGACACAGGTGGGCCGATCTCGGTGCCCGTGGGCGAAGGAACGCTTGGGCGCATCATGAACGTTATCGGCGCGCCGGTGGACGAGGCCGGTCCCATTAAGGCCGATACCAGACGCCCCATTCACCAGCCTGCGCCCTCCTTCGAGGATCAGGCGACGGAGGCGGAGATCCTGATCACCGGCATCAAGGTGGTCGACCTTCTGGCGCCCTACGCCAAGGGCGGCAAGGTCGGACTCTTCGGCGGCGCCGGCGTGGGCAAGACGGTGCTGATCATGGAGCTGATCAACAACATCGCTAAGGCCCACGGCGGTTATTCGGTGTTTGCCGGTGTCGGCGAGCGCACGCGCGAGGGCAACGACCTCTATCACGAGATGATCGAGTCGAACGTCAACGTCGACCCGAGAAAAAACAACGGCAGCGCGGCTGGCTCGAAATGCGCCCTTATCTACGGTCAGATGAACGAGCCGCCCGGTGCGCGAGCCCGCGTGGGGTTGAGCGGACTAACGGTTGCCGAGTATTTCCGCGACCAGGGCCAGGACGTGCTGTTCTTCGTGGACAACATCTTCCGCTTCACGCAGGCGGGCTCGGAGGTGTCGGCGCTGCTGGGCCGTATCCCTTCCGCCGTTGGCTATCAGCCGACACTGTCGACCGACATGGGCGCTCTTCAAGAGCGTATCACCACGACGCAGAAGGGCTCGATCACGTCGGTGCAGGCGATCTACGTGCCGGCCGACGACTTGACCGACCCCGCGCCTGCCACCTCGTTTGCGCATCTCGACGCCACGACGGTGCTCTCTCGCTCGATCGCCGAAAAGGGTATCTACCCAGCGGTTGACCCGCTCGATTCGACCTCGCGCATGCTCGATCCGCGCGTCGTCGGCGAGGAGCACTATGCGGTCGCGCGTAGGGTCCAGCAGATCCTGCAAAAGTACAAGGCGCTGCAAGACATCATCGCCATTCTCGGCATGGACGAGCTTTCCGAAGACGATAAGGTGGCCGTGGCGCGAGCCCGCAAGATCGAGCGCTTCCTTTCGCAGCCGTTCCACGTTGCGGAAGTGTTCACGGGCACGCCTGGAACGCTCGTTGGACTGACCGACACCATCAAAGCTTTCCAAGGTCTGTGCGATGGTGAGTTCGATCACTTACCCGAGCAGGCATTCTACATGGTCGGCACGATCGAAGAGGCAATGGCAAAGGCCGAGAAGCTTGCCGAGGCGGCCTAGGTAGCGGGCTCCGCGGCAGCCGCGAAAGGATACACCTATATGACTGGGGACGATGCGAACCAGGAAACTCCCGACACCAATGGCTTCGGCACGTGTTGCGAAGATTTGGAAGAGGTTATGAGCGGCGCGGAATTCGAACCGCTCATTACCGTTGGCTCCGACGGTATTCTCTTCATGTCGGTTGGTCAGATCGAGTTAGAGGATGACGAACCCGGCTTGGTGGATCATCCAGTGTTCTACTGCCCCTTCTGCGGGCAGGAGCTACAGACAGTTGACGAGGTTCGCGCCAAGAGCGGCGAGAACAATGGCGCCGACAACGGGGCATAAGAGGCAATGGCAGGCACGTTTCAGTTCGAGCTGGTAACGCCGGAGCGCTTGCTGCTGGCGGGTGAGGCCGAGCAAGTGGTGGTCCCAGGTGTTGAGGGCGACTTTGCTGTGCTATCAGGCCACGCGCCGGTTATCTCTACACTGCGGGCCGGCATTCTCGAGATCACGATGACAGATGCCAAGAGGCGCGTATTCGTGAAGAAGGGTATCGCCGAGGCCGACTCAGAGAGGCTTACGATCCTGGCGCAAACAGCCATCGACGTCGACGAATTCGATTCCCAGCGTATCGCCGACGAGCTGAAAGCGGCCGAGGCTGAACTTGCCGAGGCGCCGGATGACCAGTCAAAGCTGTTGGCTGAGACGCTCGTCGACCAGCTCAAGCGCCTCCAAGCGAAGGCCGCCTAAGGCCGCTCCCCCCGCAATCTTCTTACTCTGGTAGATAGACAGCGGCCGCGGTTGCGCGTGAACAAGCTGCCCGTTGGCAAATCCTGCAATCCGCTCAACCTAATTGGCAGATGGCGTTATCGATCCAACGGGGCAGGGCGGGTATGCGTGGCAAATGCCTCCACTACTTGCTGGTAGACGGGCCGTTTGAACGGAACAACCAGGTCGACGACATCGGATAGGGGTACCCAGCGCCAAGCGTCGAACTCGGCCTTATGGGGGGGCGCAGGCGTGATATTGATTTCCGTGTCCGGGCCGAAGAACCGTGCCGCATACCATTTCTGTTCTTGGCCTCGGTACTTTCCCTTCCAGGCCTTGCCCACCAATTCCGGCGGTAGATCGTAGCGGAGCCAGTTGGCAGACTCGCCAATGATTCGCGCACTTGTGATGCTGGTCTCTTCGGCGAGTTCGCGCATGGCTGCCTTGCTCGGATCCTCGCCTTTGTCGATACCGCCTTGGGGCATTTGCCACCACGAGCCACGCCCTTCCGCATCGCTTGGCGCATCGACCCTGCGGCCAACCCAAACATGCCCATCGGAGTTGAAAAGCGCGATGCCCACGCACTGCCGGTAGCCGAGTTGGCTGGGGTCTACGTTTTGGCGGATCACTTGAAGGGCTCCTGATCGCATGAAAGAGGTAACGATCGCCTCTCGAGGGACGATACCATCTGCAAAAAGAAAGGGCGCCCGTTGCGGCGCCCATTCAGTTTCCTCGAGGCTAGAGATGAAAGGCGGGTCGGGCGCTACGAGGCGGCCGACCCTGACGCTAACCCTCAGTTCTTTGCCTTGTCGTTTGTCTCGATTCCCGGCGCCTTCTGCTGCGCATCGATGGAATTGCCCGCGGTCTTTGCGTCTGTCGCGGTTCCGCGCAGGAATGACAGAGCGCATACTGGAGCTGTGTATCTTTTTCCGGCTCCTTGGGAACGTAGGCCGAAGAGCCTGACTTCTCCTTCACCTTTTTACCGTTCTTGTCCTTCTCGTTGTTTTTGAGGTGGCCACGCAGGCTGGCCTCGCCGCGCGGCTTTGCCGCCGCCGCACGCTTCTTCAGCTCTTCGGGCAGCTCTTGCTCGATCATGATGTCCGGGTCGATCCCCTTGGCCTGGATCGAGCGGTTCGACGGCGTGAAGTAGCGGGCTGTGGTGAGCCGGATCGCGCCATTCGCTCCGAGCGGAATGATCGTCTGCACCGAACCCTTGCCAAACGAGCGGGTGCCGATCACGGTGGCCCGCTTGTGATCTTGCAGCGCGCCGGCGACGATCTCGGAGGCTGAGGCGGAGCCTCCGTTTATGAGTACGACCAACTTCTTTCCATCGGTAACATCGCCTGCACGGGCCTGTGCTCTCTGGGTTTCCTGGTTATTACGGCCCTTTGTGAGCACGACCGCGCCGCGCTCCAAAAAGTCGTCAGATACCGCGATCGCCTGATCCAGTAGGCCACCTGGATTGTTGCGAAGGTCGATGATGTAGCCCTTGAGGTTCTTGCCGATGGACTTCTTCAGTTTCGCTACGGCCTTAACGAGGTTGGTATGTGTCTGCTCGTTGAAGGTCGTGACCCTGACGTAGCCGACATCATCTTCCTCGCGGTACTTGATCGCGTTGATGCGAATGATGTCGCGTACGACCTTGACATCGAAGGGGCTCTCGACGCCCTTGCGCACGATCGTCAGCGTGATCGGCGTGTTGACCGGTCCACGCATCTTTTCGACCGCCTGCTCGAGCGTGAGTCCAATAATCTGCTCGTCGTCGAGATGAGTGATGAGGTCGTTGGCTTGCAGGCCCGCCTTGTCAGCCGGCGTGTCATCGATTGGGGCGACGACCTTGATGACGCCGTTCTCCATCGTGACCTCAATGCCTAGGCCGCCAAATTCGCCGCGGGTCTGGACCTGCATGTCGCGGTAGTGCTTGGGGCTCAGGTAGGATGAGTGCGGATCCAATGCGGACAGCATGCCGTTGATCGCGGATTCGATCAGCTTGGTGTCGTCCGGCTTTTCGACGTAGTCAGAACGAACGCGCTCAAGGACATCTCCGAACAGGTCGAGCTGGCGATAAAGCTCAGAGTTGTTCGAAGTTGCTGAGTACGTGCTCGTCACGTTGAGCAGCGTCGTTGCGCCGGCAACGCCGGCCATCAGTAGAAACGTCCAAAACGCGAATTCCGTCTTCCGCATCATCCTTGCACCTTCTGATGACCTGCAACCCACCACGGATTGGGGTCGATCGGCCGTCCATCCTTACGAAATTCGACGTACAGGACAGGCGCGCTATTGGGCGCAGCAGCCTTCGCCTGCTGTGGCCATCCGCTCATCGTACCAACGGGCTCTGCCGCAAGAACAAACTGGCCCGGTTGCACGTCGATCTGCGATAAGCCCGCAAGCAATACATGATAGCCGCCGCCGGCGTTTATGATCAAGAGTTGTCCATAGCTTCTAAATTCACCAGCGTAAACGATCCATCCATCACAAGGTGACGTCACTTGGGCGCCATTGCGAGTTTCGAGTACAAGTCCTTTAGATTTGCCACCATATTGCGTTTTTTCCCCAAAAGTGAGGACTTGGCGGCCCTGCGCCGGCATCGGTAGGCGCGATTTGGTCTTGGCAAAGGGTAGGGCCGGCTTGATTCGCCCCGGGCTGCCGGGCATTAGCGTGGCGCCTGGGGCCAGCTCCACGTAGTTCGGCGAAGTGGACGGCGGCGAAAGGGCGGCAAATTTCTTGCTCTCGTCTTGCTTTGCCGAATCGGCGGTACTCGTGGGGCCCGCGCCAGGCGTCGCCGCTGCGGGCAACCCTTGAGCCGCCTCGGCCTGCGCCTGCCGCTTCGTTTCTGCATCGTAGGCGCCAAGACCGGTGTTTGCCTGTACGGCCTTGTCGAGCTGTGCAATCAGCTCATTGAGATCGGTGACGCTACTGGAAATTTCAGCAGCGGCGAGGCGCATGCGTTTGAGCTCGGACTGACGCTCGTCGAGCGATACCTTCTTGGTCTCAAGCAGCACAGACAAACGCGTACGCGCGCCTGTCAAACGCGTCATCTCGGCTTTGAGGCGCTGGCTTTGATCTCGAATTTCTGTCATCACACGGACCAATTCCGTGAGACGGCCGGCAAGCGCCAGGGCTTGGCCTCGCATTTCCGGAAAGGCGGCCGCAAGCATCATCGCACTGCGAACCATCTTGAGCGCGTCCTCGCGCTGTGTGATCAACACCGGCGGGGGATTCCGGCCCATGCGCTGCAGCGCGGCCAAGAGCTTGGCAATCTGGCCGTGACGCTGATTGAGCGAGCCGCGAAGAAGCTTCTCCTGCTCCTCCAGGCCGCCCAGCCGATCTTCCATCGCGGTGAGCTTGGCTTCGCTCGTCTTTATGAGGGCCGCTGTTTCCACGAGCCGCACGTTGAGGCGCTCGCGTTCGGCCTTGAGGCCGGACACGTCCGTTTCGAGCGAAGTTGTGCGCTTTTGCGCGCTCTCAAGCTCGATGCGGCGACTTTGGAGGTCTTTCTTTGCTTTCTCGCTCGTGGCCGGCGCTTGCGCAATCGCGCTGCGACAGAGCGGGAGCACCGCGACAAGCATCAAGCCAGCGATCATGCCTGCGATATGGGGCAGCGTTCGCGTTTCGAAATTTGCCGGATTCAATGTCGCGCTTCCCCGAAAGCATGGAATGGTTCTGTCTCCGCAGCTAAAATGATTCTTTGGGAGACTTCACGCCACCAGAGGTGAGAATTAAGGCAATTATTGTGCCTTACCGCTTGCCAATCCGTTGTGATCGCGCGCATTCAACGTCCGGAGTTTGACGCGCGCGGCCATCCAAAATGTGAGGCTTTGAGGCTCTTTGCGCCATATGCCGTTTGCTGCGGCCCAAGGAAAGTTCTATCTGATGGCAAGAGAACGGAGATCGAACACTTATGCAAGCGGTACTCTACTACCTGACGATGGCGGCAGTGGTGGCCGTGTTCGTCGTCCTGCTCATGGGTCTTTGGTCTCTTTCAAGGGGAAAGAGCCCCAATCTGAGCCAGAAATTGATGCGCTGGCGTGTTGGCCTGCAGTTCGTCGCAATCGTACTCATCATGCTTTTTGTATACGTGTCTCGATACTAAGGGATGCGGGCCGCGCATGGTCGTACTGAACAAGATCTACACGAGAAGCGGAGACGCCGGGACGACAGCGCTTGGCAGCGGAGAGCGCGTGTCTAAGCACGCGTTACGCATTGCCGCCTACGGCACCGTCGATGAAACCAACGCCAGCGTCGGCGTGGCGAGCGTGCATCTGGCAGGCGACGATTCCGGTCTCGATGCGATGCTGTTGCGGATCCAGAATGATCTGTTCGACCTCGGCGCTGATCTGTGCGTGCCAGATCGCGGTGAAAAACTCGACCACGAGCCGCTTCGTATCAACGATGCGCAGGTCGAGCGGCTCGAGCAAGAGATTGACCAGATGAATGCCGAGCTCAAGCCATTGCGTTCGTTTGTGTTGCCGGGGGGAACACCTGCAGCTGCCGCCCTGCATGTGGCGCGTACCATTTCGCGGCGTGCCGAGCGTTTGATGGTGGAGCTAGCGACGATGCCTGACGAGACCGTGAGCGCGCCGGCTCTCAAGTATATCAATCGGCTTTCGGATTTCTTTTTCGTTGCCAGCCGCTACGCCAATGATCGCGGTAAAAGCGACGTTTTGTGGGTCCCGGGCCAGAACCGGTAGCGATCGTCACCATACAGCTGAACAGGAACTCGCCTTGTTTATTCCCATTCGCGACGAGAACTCACTCAAATCGATTCCGTTTCAGTACGTCACGGTCTCTCTCATCATCATCAACGTGGTCGTCTACATACTCGAGGTCGGCCCGCTCGGGCAGGGCGCGATTGCGAGCTTTGCCGTCGTGCCCAAGGAACTGTTTGACGTTGGGATCTTCTCAGGCGCGGCCCCGAACGCGACGGATGTGCTCGCGATTTCGGAAGGCACGACGCTCATCACTTACATGTTCTTCCACGCCGACATCTTCCACCTTGTGGGCAACATGCTATTTCTGTGGGTGTTCGGCGACAATGTCGAAGACGCTATGGGACACGTCCGGTTTCTGTTTTTCTACTTGGCGTGCGGCGTTGCCGCCGCGCTGTTCCATTCCTGGATGCTGCCGAATTCGCAGCTACCTCTCATCGGCGCCAGCGGTGCCGTTGCTGGCGTCATTGCCGCCTACTTGATGCTACATCCGCGCGTCAGCGTCTGGGTGCTGGCGTTTAAGGTCATTCCGCTGCGCATCACGGCCGGGATTGTTCTCGGCTTCTGGATCGCGCTGCAGGTCGTCATGATTATTCTCGCCGACGCCGGGCCCACCGCCTGGTGGGCGCACATCGGGGGCCTGATCGCCGGTGGCGTCCTCATCATCTTTTTGCGCAGGCCCGGCGTGCCGCTCTTCGATAAGGGCGTACAGGTGGCTTGAGTTCCAAGAGCCGCAAATATCGGTAAAAAACCTCTATAGGACTGAATTCCTCAAGCGTGCACGGCGAGTTAACAGGCCCCCGATTGACTTGGCGGGGCCGCACCCGTAGGTTTGCTTCTCGCACTTGCGAAAAGGACAAGAAAGGCTGCTGCTGGGACTTTCTGGTGCGGTTCAGGCGATTTTCACCGCGCTGCACAACCGCCGCGATTCACGCTAGGAGACCGCCAGCGCGCGTTTTGGGGAGCCGACGGGCATGAAGATCTTGGTGCCGGTCAAACGTGTCGTTGACTACAACGTCAAGATCCGGGTGAAACCTGGCGGGGCGGGCATAGATCTGACCAACGTGAAGATGTCGATGAACCCCTTTGACGAGATCGCCGTCGAGGAGGCCGTTCGCATTAAAGAGAAGGGTGGGGCCAGCGAGATCGTCGCCGTTTCCATCGGACCCGCTAAGGCTCAGGAGACGATCCGCACGGCGCTTGCCATCGGGGCCGATCGCGGCATTCACATCGAGACTCCGGACGGCGCGCTCGTCGAGCCATTGGCTGTCGCGAAACTACTGAAATCTGTCGTCGATGCTGAGAAGCCGGATCTTGTGATCCTCGGCAAGCAAGCAATCGACGACGACTGCAATCAAAC
>Ga0209976_10000602_pt1 | contig 23025 bp, 26 predicted proteins | sample SumtaG_FD_182806 | JGI IMG/M metagenome (GOLD analysis project Ga0209976, IMG submission 182806) | Deep subsurface microbial communities from Indian Ocean to uncover new lineages of life (NeLLi) - Sumatra_00157 metaG (SPAdes) (version 2) | ecosystem: Environmental > Aquatic > Marine > Oceanic >...
TTGTTGCTATATTGATCTAGTTTGATTAGAATAACTTTATGAAATGGAGACGGGTGTGGAAAGATCGAGTGAGAAAAAAAAGAGGATGGCGGAGTCGGTATAAGAAATTGTCTAAGGAGAAATTGTTTAGAACTGGGGCATTGGCTGCATTGATTGGGGTAATAGCTAGCATTTTTATTTTTGCGATTTTGTTTGCCTGGTATGCTAGAGATTTGCCGGATCCGGATAAGATTGTGCGGCGAGAAGGGTTTTCAACCAAGATTTTGGCGCGGGATGGAGAGTTGTTGTATGACGTGTTTGGAGACCAGCGTCGGACGCCAGTGCCGTTGGAGGAGATTCCGGAAGATTTGAAAAATGCTACGATTGCGATTGAGGATAAGAATTTTTACAAACATGGTGGATTTGATCCAAAAGGCATTACCCGAGCGTTTTTTACAATTCTTTTTAGGGGTCGGTTAGCGGGTGGGTCAACGTTGACACAGCAGCTGGTTAAAAATGGTTTGCTGACTTCAGAAAGAAGGATATCGCGAAAAATTAAAGAGTTTGTGTTGGCAGTGCAGATTGAGAATAAATTTAATAAAGATGAAATATTACAAATGTATCTTAATGAAGTGCCTTATGGAGGAACAGCTTGGGGAATTCAGGCAGCAGCAGAGACTTATTTTGGCAAAGATGTGAATGAGTTGGGTTTGATCGAGAGTGCGATTTTGTCAGGGATGCCGCAGAGACCATCGGCTTATTCGCCGTACGGAACTAATCCGAAGGCATATGTGAGACGAACAACAGATGTGTTGCGGCGAATGAGAGAAGATGACTATATTTCAAAAGATCAAGAAAAAGAAGCGGTGGCGAAATTAGAAGATGTTGAATTTGAGCTGCCATCAACTGGTATTAAAGCACCGCATTTTGTGCTTTATGTAAAAGAGCAATTGGAAGAAATGTATGGGGAACGATTGGTGGAACAGGGGGGTCTAAAAGTAACAACTACACTTAATTGGGATTTGCATGAGATAGCGCAAGAGATTGTGGCTGAGGAAATTGCCAAAGTTGAGGATGTGGATATTACTAATGGGGCGGCTGTAGTGCTGGATCCAAATAATGGTCAGGTACTGAGTATGGTGGGGAGTAAGGATTATTTTGATGAAGATTATGATGGGCAAGTGAATGTGACTATGTCTTTGAGACAACCGGGGTCGGCAATTAAGCCAGTTACGTATGTGACTGCTTTTAAAGAAGGATACACGCCTGCACAAATGTTAATGGATGTATCAACAGTATTTCCTCATCAGGGAGAAAAAGATTATCAGCCGGTTAATTATGATGGTAAATTTAGAGGTCCAGTGCAATTGCGGTTTGCTTTGGGGAGCTCTTTAAATGTAGTGTCAGTGAAATTGTTGGCTATGGTAGGAATAAAAGACATGTTATCAACAGCTTATGATATGGGATTAACGACTTTGGAGCCAACGCGAGATAATTTAAAACGGTTTGGGTTGTCGGTGACTTTGGGTGGAGGTGAAGTGCGATTGATTGAGCTGACTTCGGCATACAGCGCGTTTGCTAATGGGGGACTAAAGGTGGAGCCAGTGACTATTTTAAAAGTTGAGGATAAAGACGGGAAGGTGTTGTTTGAACACAAGGATGTGAAGGGGAAAAGGGCGTTAAATGAGGGAGTAACTTATTTGATTAACCATGTGTTGAGTGATAATAATGCCAGACTACTTACTTTTGGAGCTAATTCATATTTAAACATGGGTGGCAGGCCGATTGCGGTAAAAACAGGGACAACTAATGATAAGCGGGATAACTGGGCTGTGGGCTGGAGTCGGTCGGCTGCTGTGGGAGTTTGGGTGGGAAATAATGATAATTCACCAATGAAACAAGTGGCCTCTGGTGTGTCTGGTGCATCGCCGATATGGAGACGAATAATGCTGACGACTCTAAATCAAGGATATCAAGATGATCCGTTTGCAATACCTTCAAATGTGGAGGCGCGGCTGGTAGATACAATTTCTGGCTACCCAGAGCATGATGGATATTCAACCAGAAGTGAATATATAGTAAAAGGGACTTTGCCTGGTTTACCGGATCCGGTGCATGCTAGATTGAAGTTGTGTAGAGGGCAAAATAAGTTGGCCAGTGATTTGGATGTAAGCCGGGGCGAGTATGATGAAAAGGAATTTTATGTATTTGCTGAGGATGATCCGATAAGTACTGATGGGAGAAATAGATGGTTGGAAGGAATTAATGCTTGGTTGTCGGGGCAAGGAGATGAGAAGTATCGTCCGCCAACTGAGTATTGTGACAGTGCGGATGAAGTTGCGGTTAGGGTAAATCAACCTAAAGATCGCGAAAATTTTTCTGGAAATAAGATACCGATTGAAATTGAAGTGTTTACCCAAGAAGATTTAGAAAGTGTGGCAATATATGTTGATGGGGAGTTGAATACGAGTTACTCGAGTAAAAAAGTAAATGATACGATTAATTTATTGGATGGAAAGTATACTTTGAAAGTAAAGGCAAAAAGAAAAGATGGGAAGAGTGGTGAGAGTGGTGATATAAAGATTGGGGTGGGCGGAGTGGACTGGGATTATGAGGAGCCGGAGCCAACGCAGAGTCCAGATCCAACTCCAGATCCAACTCCAGATCCGACACCAACTCCAGTTTAGAGTTTGCCGACTAGTTTGGCTGAGTGGGATGCCCGCAAAGAAGAGACGATTTTTTTGCGGATTGGGGCGATGTTGCGGTCTTTTAGGGATTTTTTAGGGTTTCTGTAGGTAATTTGGAAAGTGTGGTTAAGGTGATAAACTTTGGTTAATTCAACCAATTCAATGAGTTTGCTTTGTTTGTTGATAGTATCGATGACTTCACCAAGAAAGGTTTTGGTGGGCAGAGTGAAGGTTAAATCTTCGATAATTGGCGGAGTGGTGACAACTGGAATGTAGCGGGGGTGGGTACGAGCGATTTTGAGCAAAGGTTTAACCAGAAGTTGAATGACATGTGTTGATTTTGAATTCTCTACCCTACCGATGTGGCCAATGAAAGTTTTGTCGGCATAAATTTCAGCGGTTTGATTGTTTAAAAAAGGCAAGCTTGCTTTTTCTACCGGAATGATAGAGGTATTAGTGATGAATAATTTTTCTAAAAGAGCATCGAGAATGCCTTTTAAGTATGGGTATTTCTGGATAGTGGTGATGGTAAGTTGGAGTTCTTCGTTGGGTAAATTTCCTTTTTTGGGCCCGCTTCGCGTCGATGAGCGACTGCGAGTCGAGGCGGGGTGGTAAACATTGGCCATTTCAAAAATGCTGACTTGGTCTCTATTTTTATTGTCTGAGAGAACTTGAAGGTGAGAGGGAATAAGGGAGCGGCGCATATAGGCAAAATCATCTATGAGGGGGTTTTTTATTTTTAAGTGATGGTGGAGTGTTTCACCAGATTGAAGGCTCAAATCTTTGGATACCATGGAGTAGGTGTAGACTTCATTAAAGCCCCAGTCGGCAAGCCATTGTTTGATAAGGTGTTCTAGTTTGAACTTTTCATCTGGAGGGTTATCTGGGATGGGAGTGTCCATAACAACGCTGGGTAGATTGTGATAGCCATAGATTCTGGCGATTTCTTCGATGTAATCAGCAGGGAGGTTTAAATCCTTGGTGCGCCAAGAAGGAGGAGTGATGAGGTAGCGAATAGGGTTTAAGGAATAGGGTTTAGTTTTTTTAACTTTAACTTTGCAGCCTAGGTTTTCAAGGATGCGTTTGACACGGGTGGGTTTAACGTGAAGGCCCATATAGGTATTAAGTAGTTGTTGGGTAAGGGTGGTGGTTTTAGGAGTTGGTTTGGTGGGATAGATGTCAAGCAATTGGCTACCAATAGTGGCTTTGCAGATTTTTTGGTAAAGCTCAATAGCTTTTAAAATAGCGGTTTCAGCCAAATGGGGATCTACATTTTTTTCGTTTAAAATGGCGGCTTGGGAGCGGATGGCGTGGGTCATGGAGGCAAAGCGGATTTTTTCAGGGTGAATGCTTTCGATGAGGAGAAGAGCGTTTTTAGTTTTATCTGTCACAATGGTGTTTTTGGTACCCATGATGCCGGGAACATCGACTATTTCACCAGCGCCGTCGTCAAAAACTACTTCCCCACCAACGAGAATGTGTTTTTTATCATCTAGAGTTACTACTTCTTCTCCTTTTTTAGCTTCTCTGATGATAATAGTTTTGTTGGTTAGGCGATCGTAGTCAAAGACGTGCACTGGATGACCAATTTCCCACATAATATAGTTGGTAATGTCTATAGCATTGTTTAAAGGACGTTGGCCGACCTGAATGAGACGATCTTGGAGCCATTTAGGTGAGGGCTTTAACTGCAAATTTTCAAGCTTGATGGTAATGACGCGCCTGCAAAGTTTAGGGTTGTTTTTGATGGTGAAGTCAAGTTTTTTGGTGGAAGTAATGGGATTAAGCTTAAGGGATTTTAGGGATGCTTTGAGGCCAAATTCGGGCAAGATGGCGGCAGCTTCGCGAGCAATACCATAGATGCTTATGGAATCGACGCGGTTGGTGGTGACTTCAATGTCATAGACTGGCTCGCCTTTGACTTTGATGGTGCGTTCAACTGAAGGGCCGCAAAGAGAGAGGTATTTTTGGATTTGCTTTGGGGTAGCGGTGGTTTTGAGGTGGTCTAAAAGCCAGTGATGAGGGACTAGGATATTCATTAGAATTGTTCCAGGAAATCTAAATTATTGCTATATAAAGGCCTGATGTCGTTGAGTTGAAGTCCTGGCTTTAGAGTATAGACTCGCTCGACTCCCCAACCGAAGGCAAAGCCGGTGTAAGTGTTGGGATCAATGCCTCCGTATCTGAGGACATTGGGATGAACCATACCGGCGCCACCGACTTCGTGCCATCCGGATTTGCAAGAACGACAACCTTTTCCTTTGCAGTGAGTGCAAGAAAAGTCGACTTCAAATGAAGGCTCAGTGAATTTGAACATAAAGGGTCTGATTCTGGATTTTGCTTCCTGTCCGTAGAATTTACGGGCAAAGTAATCGAGAGTGCCTTTTAGGTGCTGGATGTTGATGTTTTTGTCGATAACTAGGCCTTCAAATTGATGAAACATGGCAGTGTGGGTAATATCTTGTTGGCGACGGTAGCATTTGGCAATATTGAGCATTCTGATGGGGGGCCCTGCCTTGCCGGCAGGCAGGTTGCCTATTCTTTCCATTTCTCGAACTTGTCCATTACTAGTGTGGGTGGTGAGAACAATTTCGCCCATTTTTTTATTTTTAGGAGTGTCAATAAAAAATGTTTCCCATTCGTCGCGAGCAGGATGATCTGGAGGCATGTTTAAGGATTCAAAGACATAATAATCCCAATCAATTTCGGGGTAGCGGACGCGGGTAAAACCAATACCTTCAAAGATTCGAGTTATTTCTTCGATGGCAAGACTTAAGGGATGAAGATGACCAATTGAAGGTTTGGTGCCTGGTTGAGTGACGTCAAGCCACGAAGGAGTGGTTTTTGAAGTAGTGATTGTAGATTTGAGGGCGTGTTTTATGGCAACTTTGGTGTCGTTGATAAGGCGGCCAATTTCTTTTTTTTCTTCGGGCTTTAGTTTGGCAATATCTTTTAATAGTTGATTGATTTTGCCTTTTCGACCTAAAAGATCTTGGCGTATATGCTCGATTTCTTGGTTAGTTTCGGCCTGGGAAATAAGAGCGACAGCTTCGTTTTTTAAATTTAGAATTTGTTCGTGCATACACTTAGTTTACAAGTAACAAGTAACAAGTAACAAGAATAGATTAATTAATGTAAAAAACTCCCCTATTGGGGGAGTAAGTTTATTTATATTTGTTTGTTTAAAATACCAAAACCAACCTTCTCCCCTTTATAAGTGGCTAAAAATAAAAAGAGCCAGTGGGGTGTGGTTGGTTGGTTTTCGCATGTTGATAAATTTACTTTACTTTTTTTACTTTGTCAACAATTGATTGGAAAGTTTCTGGTTCAGTGGTGGCTAGGTGAGCTAACATTTTGCGGTTTAGTTTAACTTTGGTATCAGTTAGAAGTTTGATGAATCGAGAGTATTTGGGGTTGCCTTCTTTTTGAGAAAGAGCAGCATTGATGCGTTGGATCCAGAGGCGCCTGAATTGGCGTTTTTTAAGCTTTCTGCCGACAAAAGCGTATTGGCCGGCATGAAGATCAGCTTCTTTACTGACTTTATAGAGTCTGCCCTTGGTCATGCGCATGCCTTTGGTGCGTTTTAAGACCTTTTGATGGCGTTTTTTTCTGGTAGGGCCGGTTTTGACTCTCATGATTAAGCAAGGCCGAGCATTTGTTTAATTTTTTTGGCTTGTTTGCCGGTGACGACTCTAGGCACTTTGTAAGCACGGACTGCGCTTTTGGTTTTTTTGCGACGTAAATGCCTCATGTTTTGAGCACGACGCATAACTTTGCCAGTTTTGGTTATTTTAAAACGTCTGGCGACTGATTTTCTGGTTTTTTGTTTAGGCACAATATTAACTAATAGCTAAAAAATAATATGTAATAGGTACATGATTATACTAGAGGTAGAGAGATGAGTACAGGGGGAAAAGTTACTTTTTCTTTTTGGGTTGAAGTTGGGTAAAGTAGAGTTTGCCTTGTAGACGGGGAGCAAATTCTTGAGTGCCCAAGTCTTCTAGTTGCTCTAAGGCTTTATTAAGCACGCGTTCGCCAAAATCTTTTCTGGTGATCTGGCGGCCAACAAATTTGACGTTGAGCCGAACTTTGTCACCACCTTCTAGAAACTTTTTGGCTTTTTTCATACGTTGATTAAAGTCGTTTTCAGCAATGAAGGGAGTAAGACGAATTTCTTTGATATCAACAGATTTGGCTTTTTTTCTACTCTCCATATCTTTTTGCTTTTGCTGGTAGCGAAATTTGGAGAAATCAATGATTTTGGCAACTGGGGGGTTGGCGTTGGGGGCAACTAAAACCAGATCTGAACCGGCTTCTTGGGCTTTTCGGACGGCTTGGTTTTTGGTGAGAACGCCTAATTGTTTGGCCTCTTCATCGACCACCCGAAGCTGGTCGGCCTTGATATATTGGTTGATTTGGTAGAATTTCTTTTTGGGTCTTTTTTTGCGTCTCATATTTGAGGGATTGTATCAAATCAAAGCTTTTTTGTCGATTTGATCGGTTATTTTTTCTATAAAATCGGTAAGTTTCATACTGCCCAAATCTTTTTCGCCGCGTTGTCGAACAGAAACAGAATCGGATTTTAATTCTTTGTCACCCACGATAAGCATGTAAGGATTTTTTTGTTTTTCGGCATTTCTAATTTTTTTACTAAGTGATTCGGCAGAATCATCTAATTCAACCCGGATGTTTTTTTTCCTGAGTTGATCAGTGACTTTTTGAGCGTAGTCAGAGAACTTTTCTGAAACTGGTAAAACAGCGGCTTGAATCGGCGATAGCCAGACAGGAAAAGCGCCGGCGTAGTGTTCGATAAGAAAACCAATAGATCTTTCCATAGCACCGACAGAAGAGCGATGGATGACAACTGGTTGCTCGTCCTCACCTTTTTCATTTGTGTATTTGAGATCAAAACGCTCTGGGAGGCAAAAATCGTATTGGACAGTGAAAGCAGTGTCTTCTTTGCCTAACACATTTTTCATTTGAACGTCAATTTTGGGTCCATAAAAGGCAGCTTCGTTTTCTGCCTCGTAATAAGGAGCTTTTCTTTTCTCAAGCACTTGCTTCAAGAGCTTTTCACCATAGTCCCAACTTTCTGGCGCCTCGTAATATTTTTCCTTGTTGCTTCTATCCCCTAGTGAGAGTTGATAGATAAAGTCTTCGCCTTTTTTGAGTCCTAGGGTTTTGGAAATGTCCTCAATTAAATCCAGGACGAATTCAACTTCGTCTGCAGCTTGATCTTTTCTGACAAAGTTGTGAGAGTCGGCCAGAACAAACTCTCTGATCCTGATGAGGCCAGTTAGTTCGCCTGATTTTTCGTAGCGGTAAAGAGAGGCCATTTCAGCGTAGCGAATGGGTAGGTCGCGATAGCTTCTGGGTAGGCTTTGATAAAGACTAAAGTGGTGAGGACAGGTCATGGGGCGTAAAATTAGTTCTTCTTCATCAACTTTCATGGGTGGATACATAATGTTTTTGTAGTAGGGATAATGACCGGATTTTTTGTACAGATCAGTTTTGGCAATATTGGGCGTATGAACGTGTTTGTAGCCGCGCTTGATTTCTTCGTCAACAACAAAACGTTCAATTTCCCGCCAAATAGTAGTGCCTTTTTCGGTAAATAAGGGCAAGCCTTTGCCGACGAGGTCGGAAAAGACAAAGAGGTTTAATTTCTTTCCGAGTTTGCGATGGTCTCGCTTTTTGGCTTCTTTGAGTTTTTTTAGGTAATTATCTAGTTCTTTTTGACTAGCAAAGGCAGTGCCGTAGATGCGGGTGAGCATTTTGTTTTTTTCGTCACCGTGCCAGTAAGCACCGGCAACTGATAAAAGTTTGAAAGCTTTGACTGCGCCAGTGGATTTAACATGAGGACCAGAACAAAGATCGACCATTGATTCTTTCGGGTTCGGTTTACCTGTCCAGTAGATGGTAACTTTTTCACCTCTCTTTTCAATACCATCGACCCAATCAAGTTTGTAAGGATTGTTGCTAAAAAGTTTTTTGGCTTCTTGGGGGCTGATTTTTTGACCAGTAAGGGGCAGGTCAGCAGTAATAATCTCTTGCATACGTTTTTCGATTTTTGGGAAATCAGCTGCTGAAATTTTGACTGGTTTTTTGTCTCTTGGCGAAGGATCAAAGTCAAAGTAAAAACCGTCATCAGTGGCTGGGCCCATGGCAAGATGGATGTTGGGATAGAGTTCTTTGACTGCTTGGTGAAGCACGTGTTCAGCTGTGTGGCGAAGCTTGAAAAGCTCGAGTTCTTCTTTTGAGAGTTTTTCTAGCTTATTGTCTTGTAGTTGCGACATAAATACCTTTATTAATTTATACCATTAAAAAAGACCACTTTGGTTTCAGGAGTCCCTTTACAGACTTGGGACGGTTCCATCCTGATGTGGTCTTAATTCCTGCCACTCGCTGGTTTAGCGCTTCACTCTCCAGGTGGTAAAGCTGGGTCACAGTGAAGATTTACTTGTTTTAAGTATAGCAGAATTGTCAAAATGTGACCGCTGGTGGGCTCGAACCACCGACCTTTACGATGTCAACGTAACGCTCTACCAGCTGAGCTAAGCGGTCAGGTAGGGGTATTTTACTAGACTAGTTTAGGGAGAGCAACTGAATTATCCGCCAGAAGTGGACATGTAGCGTTCTTGAGAAAGTAAGAATTTGGTGCCGGATTTTTTGACTTGGCCCCAGAAGTAGTTTTTCTTTTTCTTGCGCTGCATTGATAGTGCCATCCAATTTCTTGATTCTGACACTTTTTTCCTGAGAGTTAAAACAAAACTTCTTAAGCGTTCAAAAAAATTGACGTGGTAGGTGCCTGGATGGACGACTTCTTCTTCAATAGCTTTTTGAACTTGGGAGGCCATTTGTGCCATTTCTTGGGCAAGTTTTTTAAGATCTTCTTGAAGGGCCTTGATTTGTAGTTGAGTTTCTTCTTCTTCGCGATTGTAGACTCCGAATTCTTGGACTTCTTTGTGGCGAAGCAGTTTTTGTTGCTCCTGGCGAGTTAATTGCTCTTGTTGTTTGAGAGTGTCTTGGATATCAATGCCTTGATCAGGAGATATTTCTCCAGAGATTGATTTGGGTGGAGTGCCGGTGTTTGTAAAGGTTTTGACAGCTTGATCGGCAGTATCAGCAATAAAGTCTTTGCCAAAAGACTTAACGGTTCTGCCACCAATTTCAAGAAGCGCTTCGGCGAAATTAGAGCGTTTTTTGAAGCGCTTGGGTTTTTTGGTTTTAAATAGTGGATTTTGATTTTGATTCATGATTACCACAAAATACTGCTTTTTGAGCAGTTTTGAGGTTATTTTAACAGGATAAGTAAATGATGTAAAGAAATTACAATTGCATTAGTTTAGAGAGGGTTTTTTGTTTGCGGAGCACAAAACGAACAGACTCTCTTTGATCTGATTGTTTAAGCCGAGCCTTTTCTTTTTCGTCGCCGACTTTGGCGATTAAATCATCTAAGTCTTTCTCAGAGACTTTTATTTTTAAATCATCGGTTACGGCCAAAAGGATGAGTTCAACTTTTAGAGATTCTGTGGCCTGTTTTTGGTACTCTTGTCTTAAAGTTTCTTTAGTTTTATTGACAGATTTTAAGTATTGGTCAATAGTGAGGCCGAGCTTTTCGATTTGGCCTAAAAGGCGGGTAAGCATGCGGTTGACTTCTTCTTCGACTAATAATTTTGGGATATCGATTGAGGCAGTTTTTAAAAGGGTGTCGATAACAAGATTAAGTTTCTTGTTATCACTGGTTTCGGTTTTTTCTTCTGGTTTGATTTTTTTGGCTTTGTCGGGGGTCCAGATTTTCTCTTTGGCCAAGGCTGCTTTAACCTCTTTTTTATAAGCACCTAGCTTAACTTCTGGCATCTGGGCGATCTCTGCTTCGAATTCCCAATCTTTGCCGTCTACTAGGCTTTTGGCAGTGATTTTGGGGGTTGTAATTGGTTTTAGACTTCTTTTTTTGATTTCCTGGTTGTAGACTTGGGGAAGAGCAAGTTCTACGGTTGCGGAAATAAGTTTTTGTTTACCTACTTGCTCTTCAACAATGTGTTTAGGTGCTTTGCCAGCCCTAAACCCTTTGGCTTTGGTGTCTTTGGTGGCTTGGGTAAGGACCTGTTGATAGGCTTTGTTAATGGTGGATTTAGGAATAGTGAAAGTAAATTTCATAAGTATAGTAATGCGTAGCCTTCTTGCGCAAGTAGGAAATAAGCAATAAGTAATGAGGAATATTATAGCTTATACCTGGCAGAATGAGAAATTACTTAATTATATTTTGGAAGCTTTGGTGTGGTCTCGTTCTTTTGATTCCTGAATTTTTCTTTTTTTGTGTTTAATGCGGCGCTTAAACCAGTCTGGCAGACGGTGGGTGCGGGGCAATTGGCGTTTCATGGTAATAGGGCTTGCTTGGTGGTTTGAAGAATTTCTTTGGTATCCAAATCTAGATGAAGTTGACCGATGATAATGGCAGCAGCAAGAATAATGATACCGATAATTGTATGAATGCGTTTGACGGTGTGGCTTTGTTTAATAAGTATCATAGTGCCATAGATGGCTTCGATTAGAGCATCGGTAGTTAGAACTACTGAAGAGATAATGATTTTTTGATAGATTTCTGGAGCAAAATCTAAAGCTTTGTAATAGTCGGGTAATTTGGGGTAAACAAGGAAGATGAGCCAGACTTGCTCAATAAGACCTTTAAGGCCGTTTATGAGCAAAACAACAGAAATGGTTTTGGTGATAAGAATGCGCCAATCCATAAATTTGCCGGCGATAGTGACGCCGGATAGGACATTTGGTTCTGGTGGTTTTGTGGGCTGGTGGGGTGTTGGGTTGGGCATAGATATAGAATAGCAAAAAAGTGCTAGGGATAGGAGTCGAACTTGAATTTGGCGAGTGTGCTGAAGGTGGGAGTCGAACCCACACCCCTTATGGGACACGGTTCTAAGCCGTGCGCGTCTACCAATTCCGCCACTTCAGCAAGCTATTTATTCTATCAATTTTTTAATTCCAGCCAGCCTCGACAAGAGGTCAAGTTTAGGCGGGTACCCTGGCATACTATTAATTTACTACTATTAGACTCCCATTTTCAAATTGTCCATCAAAAAATCCCGGAGTCTCCGGGATTCTTTGAGAATCCAACAGTAACCCCGGTGAGGGAAACCATTGGATCTAAAGCAAAATTATACACATTTTTATAGGTTTGTCAATGTATGATGCGTATTTATGGAGTAACTTGAGTTAGTTTCGGTTTAAATAAGATGAATATTCGGGTAATGGTATTTAATTACAGGATGCAATTTAAAAATCTGCGTATTCGAGAACTTCCATGAAGTGGTTAACGGAAAATTCCCAGGAACCATTGCTTTGTGGGGTGTATTTATCTTGAATTTCTTCGGGAGTGATTAAGCCTTGGTCAAGATATTTTTCGCGTAAGATTTTGGCGGCAGCGCGAAAGTTGTCTTCGTAAGATTTAAAACGCCAGGTGCCTTGGGAGTGGACACCCAGTCCAAGACAGTTATAAGAATTATCAGGGATGGTTTTACACAGGTTTGATTCTTGCATAGCAATAGAGGGTAAGAGGCGGTAGTCCATGTTATATTCGTCTGCCAGGTTGGTTAAAAACTGACCAAAATGGTCGTAAGGTTTTAGAGGAGAGTTAAAGTTTTTTAAAAATTCTTCGATGATAATCGGTCGAGCATCGGCTGTTTCGACTGAGGTATTAATTCCTTTTACATTGCCATGGATGTCAGCGTAGGCGTAAAGGGAGCTGGGTTCTTTTTCTTGGCTTATGAGTTTAGCAAAAGCTGGGACTAGACTAACGTTTTTTAAATAGACCAAGGAAAAGGTATAGGTGGCGGCGATAAGGGCCATAGAGGTACTAACAAACCACCCGGTAATAACAAGCAGGCGCTTCATAATGTGAGAGTAGCAGTTTGGATTGAGGTTATCAAGGGGGATAAGTTAGTTAGAATAAGAGGATATTTGGTAAAATGAAGCGAATGAAATGGATAAAAGTGATGGTGTTAGCGTTTGTAATTAGTTTGTTTAACCCGACAAGAGTGAGGGCGGGAGCAGAGGTTTTGGGAATGCATATTATGCAACCTGAGGAAGTGGGCGAGGTGAGAAATTTATTTGAAGATGATGTTTGGCGCTATGTAACAGTTCCTTATTCGGTGGATGATCAAAATAAAGATCGTTGGCAAGAATTTTTAGCAAAAGCTGGAGAAAATAAGTTGGTGCCTTTGGTGAGATTGATGACGAGATTTAATGGAGACTATTGGGAAGTGCCAAGTCGGTATGATGTGGTAAGAGCAACAGAATTTTTGGGGAGCTTAAATTGGCCGAGTGATAGAATACATGTCATTTTGTTTAATGAGCCCAATCATGCTCCAGAATGGGGCGGTCAGGTGGATGTAGCGAGTTATGTAAGAATTACTAGTTTTGCGGCGGATTGGCTGCATACGGAAAATAAAAATTTTCTAGTTTTGCCGGCTGGGTTGGATATGGCGGCAGCAAATGGCGGAGGAACAGTTGAGGCTTATGGATTTTTGACACAAGTATTGAAGGTGGAGCCGAAGTGGTTAGATAAATTTAATGGATGGACGTCTCATTCTTATCCTAATCCTGGTTTTGTGGGTTCCCCTTATGATCAAAGTAAAATGAGTATTGCAGGTTTTAAAAGAGAATTAGCTTTTGTGGATCGGTACGCTGTGGCGGAATTGCCGGTTTATATTACAGAAACTGGATGGAAGCAAACTGAGTGGAACGAGAAAAATTTGGCAAATTATTGGGCTTATGCGTTGGGGCAGGTGTGGAATGATAAGCGGGTAAAGACAGTGACGCCGTTTGTGTGGCAAGGGTCTCCTGGCCCATTTGAACAGTTTAGTTTTTTAAATCCAGATGGAACGCCAACGCCGCAGTTTGAAGCAGTGAGAGAAGTGGTAATGGAGGAAGCTGGGGGTTGATTAATTGGGTTTATTGGTTAACATGAATTCATGAAGTTGATGGTTGGAAGTAAAACTCCGGATTTTACAGCTTTAGATCAAAATGAAAAGGAGCGAACTTTAAGTGATTATAAAGGTAAGTGGTTGCTGATTTATTTTTACCCCAAGAATGATACGCCAGGGTGTACTAAAGAAGCTTGTGGAATTAGGGATAATTATGAAGATCTAAAGGAATTAGTAGAGATTGTGGGGGTGAGTAAAGATAGTGTGGAGAGTCACAAAAAATTTGCTGAAAAATACGAACTGCCGTTTACACTACTATCAGATCCCAAGCGAGAAATGATTAAAGCTTATGAGGCGGCAGTGGGGGGTTTGACGCGAAGAATATCTTTTTTAAATGATCCGGGGAGGAGAATTGTAAGAATTTATCTGAAGGTAACGCCGGATAAACATGCTGGAGAAGTGATAGCGGATTTGAAGCTTTTAAGAAATTCTAAGTGAGATGAAGATTAAGGTATTGATTTTGCCTGTGGGACAATTGCAGACAAATTGTTATGTAATGGAGGATGAGGAAACACGTGAGGGGTGGATAATTGATCCGGGAGATGATGGAGATTATATTGCTAGAGTACTTGCCGAGAAGGAAATTAAACCAGTTAAGATATTGGCAACTCATGGGCATTTTGATCATATAATGGCGGCTTTGGAATTACAGTTAAATTATCAAATTCCTTTTTTGGTGCACGAAAAAGATGAGTTTTTGGTTAGTAGTTTACAAAAAAGAGCCAAACATTGGTTGGGTTATGAGTCTCCTCCGCCACCAAAAATTGATGAATATTTAAAAGGTGAGCAAAAATTGAGTATTGGTGGGGTGAAGTTTGAGGTAGTAGAAACACCAGGACATTCGCCTGGTAGTGTAGCGTTATACTCCCCTAGCGAGAGGATTGTTTTTGTAGGAGACTTGATGTTTGCTGGTGGTGGAGTGGGGAGAACAGATTTTTCGTATGCTAGTGAAGAAGATTTGTATAAATCTATTAAAAAAATATTGGGTTTGCCGAGTAAGACGGTAATTTACAGCGGTCATGGTAAGGTGGCGAGTGTTGAGGCGGAGAGAAAGTTTTACTGAAGACAAAAAAAACTGCCGACTGGTTGGGCTTCTTGTAGGTGAATTTCCCCGTCATAGTAAGTGGATGCGGTGCCGCCGTCAAGATTGATGGCAGTGGTAAAAGTGTCTCCTAATTTAAAGCCAATTTTTTCTGCAATTTCGGGCAGATCTGATAATTTGGGACCTTCGAAAAGTGAGTTTTTATTAAAGACAATAAAAAATTGGAGTTGGTTTTTTTTGGTAAGAGCAGCAAAGGCACGTCGTCGGGGAGAGTCGTTGCTAATGGTAAGATTGAGTGCTTGATTGTTTTGAATCAAGATAGGGCCGGTTTGAAGTCCAAAGGTGACAGAAGTTACTGGGGCAGTGTCAGAAATATTTACTTTCCCTTCCTCTAGGTAGAGAAAACCATTAAACAAGCGGTTTGATTGGACTTGGGAAATAGTATTAGAGTCAGTTGTAAACCAACCAATGGGTTGATTGGTTTTACTATAAAACCCAGCGTTGGTTAAAAACTGGCAATTGTTTTGGTCGATAATATTGGTTGAGCTTTGTTGCTCACTATAGTTGGGAATGAGTTTTAGGTTTTTGGGGTTGGTAATAGGAGCGCCAGAATAGGAGTAGGTATTGCTTTCATAGATAACTTGGCCAAAAGTGTCGGATTCAAAATTGGTAGTTTGTTTGGAGGGAGTTTTGGAAGAGTTGTTTTTTGTGGGGTTGGTGGAAAGGGCAAAAAAGGTAACAAAACCAATAAGAGCTAGGCTGATGATGAAGAAGATAAAATACTTCATAAGATTATTATACTAAAGGAGGTGATAAGATACAGATGAAATGAAGGCGAAAACTGAGTATTTGAGTTTTAATACAAGAGAAAAAGTTGAGTTGGTCAACATAACTGCTGAAGTAGAGAGGGTGGTGCGGGAAAGTGGAGTTAAAGAAGGATTGTGTTTGGTAAATTCAATGCATATTACCTCCAGTGTGTTTATTAATGATGAGGAGGGGGGCTTGAAAGAAGATTATAAAAAGTGGTTGGAAGAGTTGGCACCATTTGATCCGAAGAGATATAAGCATAACCTGACTGGTGAAGATAATGCCCATTCTCATTTAAAGAGGCAGATAATGGGGCGAGAAGTAGTAATTGCAGTGACAGGTGGCAAACTTGATTTTGGAACCTGGGAGCAGATATTTTATGGGGAGTTTGATGGTCAAAGACAAAAAAGAGTGTTGTTAAAAGTAATTGGAGAGTAATCTTTAATTTTTAATAAGAATCTTGTGCATTTCGTTTTGTTATTCCAATGTTCTTGAGAACTTTGAAATAGCGATTGCTGGGGTGAAGTGAATGTTTTGGTGGGTATTAGGGATGGTGGTAGAATTTGAGTATGGCTGGAGATAAATTTAGCGCAGTGTGGGTGTCGTATTCGTCAATTTCAGATTTTTTGGAGTGTCCAAGGGCGTACTTTTTAAAAAACGTGTATAAGAATTCGCGAACAGGGCGGAAAATGAGTGTGATTTTTCCTCCTCTGGCGTTGGGGAAAGCTGTGCATGAGACTTTGGAAAGTTTGTCTGTTTTGTCGGTGGAGAAGCGGTTTGATGAGCCTGTGCCAAGTAAGTTTGAAGAAGTGTGGAAGAAAATCAGTGGTAAAAAGGGTGGGTTTCGAAGCGAGGCAGAGGAAAAAAAGTATAAAAACAGGGGACGAGAGATGATTGCTCGTGTGGTAAAAAATCCAGGACCGTTGGAGCGATTGGCAGTAAAAATTAAGATGGATCCCCTACCCCATTATTGGATATCGGAGGAAGATGGGATTATATTGTGCGGCAATATTGATTGGCTGGAGTATGTGGAAAATAAAGATGGAGTAAAGATTGTGGATTTTAAGACTGGAAAGAACGAGGCGGCGGAAGAGTCGCTGCAACTGCCGATTTACCAGTTATTAGTAAGTAATACGCAGGAGCGGCCGGTGTTGGGAGCGAGTTATTGGTATTTGGATAAAGATGATGATGTGACAGAGCAAAAGCTGGTTGATGTTGAGGAGGCGAAGGAAAAAGTAATGAAGGTGGCGAGAGAAATTAAGTTGGCGCGCAAATTGGGTCGGTTTATATGTTCGTATGGAGAGAAAGGTTGTCGGGCCTGTAGGCCTTTGGAGCGGGTGTTGGTTGGTGAGGCAGAATATGTAGGAGTGGATGATATTGGTCGGGATGTGTATGTTTTGACTGAGGAAAAAGAACAAAAAAGTGTGGTTTTGTGATGAATAGGATTGTTGGAATTTATAAACCTCTGGGTATAACATCACATGATGTGATAGATAGGGTTAGAAGCGTAACGGGTGAAAAAAAAGTGGGCCATGCAGGTACGTTAGACCCGTTGGCTACAGGAGTGTTGGTAGTTGGAATTGGCAGAGAAGCAACGAAAAAGTTGGGTCAGGTAGTGAAAAAGGAGAAAGAGTATTTAGCTTTGGTCCGATTGGGAATGACAAGCAGCACTGATGATGAAGAGGGAGAGAAAAAAGAAGCATTCAAGATTCAAATTCCAAATCACAAACAAATTGAAGAGATTCTAAAGATTTTTGTGGGAGAAATTGAGCAGACTCCCCCACTTTATTCTGCTGTGAAAGTTAATGGCAAAGCAGCTTATAAGCGGGCAAGAAAGGGTGAAAAGTTTAGTCTAAAGATGAGAAAAGTAGAAATAAAAGAGATTAAAGTGATTGATTATAAGTGGCCAGAATTGAAATTGTGTGTGGTGACTGGACCAGGAGTTTATATTCGCTCTTTGGCTCGGGATATTGGTGAGAAATTGGGCGTGGGAGGGTATTTAAAAAATTTAGAGCGAGTACGGGTGGGAGAGTTTAGGAAGGATAATGCTATTCAAATGGAAGATTTTGGCAAACTTAAAGGCGTCTGATTTTTTTTCTAATAAGTTCGAAAAGACGAGTGGAATGGTAATTCCGGCTGATGGGTAGGTCGTGGGCAGGTAAATAGGCAACCTCTTCTCCGCCAAAGCCACGTTTAAAGCGAGAGACGCCGGCAAAACGATGATGGGGTTGATTTTCGGGAGCAATGCCCCAGAGATTAAAGTATTTTAGTTTTCGATTTTTGGCTTCTTTGATAGCAGCCCAGAGAGCGGCGTGGGTGCCGGGGAGTTTCTGGTTTTGGGGAGTGGAAATGCCGTAGTGATAGACTGCTTCATTGTTGTAGAAAATAATAAATACAGTAGCGAGAAGTTGATTGTTTTGGTAGGCATGAAAAAGAGCGGCTTGGTTATTGGCAGCAAAGACTTTGAATTGTTCAAATAAAAATGGGTAAGAAAAAGGGACAAAGTGGTGTTTTTTAGCTAGGTTTAGCTGATGCTTGTGAAATTGCTTAATATCCTCTGGATTTTGAGATGGCGTGACAGTAATGCCTAGTTTGTCGGCGCGGCGAATATCATAGCGAGTGGATTTTCGCATTTGAGAGAGAATCTGATCTAAATCTTGGTCAAGATTTAGCCTGATGGTTAAGTCAGCAGTTAAGTGTATGGGAGAGAGTAAGAAGCGATGGTTTTTAAGAACTTTTCTAGTTTGAGGCGAGTTAATAATTTGGGGGCGGATACGAATGAAACTAGCTTTTTGATTTTGGGCAGTTTGTTTTATGGTTTGAATAGTTGCTTTTACGTGTGTTGAGTTGTGCCAGTCAATAATCGGACCGCCAGCGATAGTAAGATAAGTGGCTCGAACTGCCTTTTCGAGTACGAGTAAGATAGCTCCCTGGAGTTGATCTTGCTCAAATAACCCTAGGCGAGTAACGGCTTTACCTAAATTTTGGTGAAATAAGCCCCAATTCCAAGAATGAAGAAAGTTTGTTTCAGGTCTTGAGAGAATAAAGTTTTCCCAGGTACTTTGGTCAGTGACAGGCTTAATTATTGGTCTAGGCATAATTGAACCGTTTTGGTTAAACGAAAAGCTTTTTGTTTAGAGATATTGATGTGGGTGGGAAGGTTGATAATTTGTGAGGAAAGTTTTTCTGCATTGGGGCAGCTATCTGATTGATATTTGGTTGGCAAATTAAAGGAGCCGCAATCAACCGGAGCGCGATACCAGCGGTCAGAGATAAAAATGTTTTGTTTTTGCAAACAGCCAATCAGTTGTTTGGGGTGGTTAACTTTGATGGGAAAGCGTAAGTTGGCAGCGCGGTTGATTTGGGTGATGGTGGTTAAAGAAAGAGATTTTAAACTTTGTTGATAAAGGCAACTGATTTGTTGGCGATGGGAGAGTTGTTGATCTAGGTGTTTGATTTGATACAGTGCCAGCGCGGCAGCGGCTGGGTGGATAGAGCTGATGGTAGTGGTGGGGCTGGTGATAGGAGAAGCAAATATTTGAGTTTTTTTCAAAAGCAGGTGAAGCAGTTTACCAACTGGATAAGTGGATCTGATTAACAAAGTAATAAGAGGATAGAGAGCTTCATATTTGGCAATGTGCCGAGGTGATTTTTTGGTGATAGGGAGATGTTGGTGTTTGGTTTTGATAATAGCGGCACCGCCAGAAATAGCGTCGATAATTTTGTCGCGGCCAAAAGAGAGGATGATAGCGTCTGCGTGAGTGCCGAGGATTTGATTATTTTTGTCAGTAGCGCCATAACTTTGGGCCAAGTCTTCAATTAGATAAAGCTTGTGTTTTAGGCACCAGGATTTAATTTTTTTAATATCAGCAGGGTAGCCAAGGGTGTGTTGAATGATAACAGCTTTGGGGTTTTTGGCAGTTTTAAAAGCATTGTTGAGATTTTTGATAGAAGGATTGAGTTGGTTTTTGGCTAAATCAACAAATACTGGAGTAGCTCCAGTTCTAGTAATCCCCTCCTCGACTGCATAGCATGTGAAAGCTTGGGTTAGGACAGAATTTTTGCTTCCAATATTAAGAGCTTTAAGAGCTAACTCTATAGCGTCACGACCTTTGTAGGTTAGATAAGCTGTGCCAGAAAATTTAGATTCTAAATAATTTTTAAGACTGGATGGAGCTTGAAAAGAGACTTTGAGATAATTTGTCAAAGCTGAAAGGGTAAACTTAAGATTGTAGTTGGAGCCAAGACTATTAAAAATGGGTTTCATGATTTGATTTGCTCTTTAAGATGTTTTGGAATAAAACCTTCGAGTAAAATAAGAGTGTGTTTATTGGTTTGGGAAATGAGGGCAACAATGTCTTTTTGATTGGCAACCAAGTTAGTTTTAAAAACTGATTTAAATTGGCTTTTGCCCTCAATGCCGGTGTAGATAACTTTGGTAAAGATATACTTGGCTTTTTTGGCAAGATCGGCGTGAATTGAAACGGATTGTTTCCCCAGGTCAATAATGCCGCCAAAAATCAAAATATTTTGTTTTCTTTTAGTATTGTGAGCCAGTTTTATGGCAGCTTCAAAACCTTTGAGGTTTGAAGTGCCTGAGTCGTCAAGTAGTAGAGCGCCAGATTTGAGAGTGTTTGATTTAATAAAGTTAGATTTGGGTGTAAAGGTTTTTAGGGACGTAGTGATTTGGTGATTAGTAAGTTTGAAGTGTTGACTGACGGAGATGCAAGCTTTGATATTGTATAAGTAATGCTGGCCGATTAATTTGGTTGTAATTTTAGATTTGTTCCAAGTGAATGAAAGTTGTCCTTTGGGGTTGAGTTTTGGAGAAGTAAGTTTGATATTGGAATAGTCGGTAAATTTTCTGTTTTGGCACATTTTGACTAACTGAGGGTCAGTACCATTGCAAAAGAGAGGTGTTTTTGGAAGGAGGGCGTGGATAAGTTCGGATTTGGCTTTGATGAGTTTTGAAAGAGAGCCAAAAAGACTTAGGTGTTGGGAAGAAATTCCAGTAATGATACCAACTTGGGGTGGGAACCAATGAGCTAGGCGCTTGATTTCTCCTTGTTTGTAGGCAGCGTACTCAAGGATAAGAATTTTTTGGTTTTTGTAGTGGTGGTTAATGCTTTGAGCAATGGAAAGAGGATTATTGAAGGATTTGGGAGGAGTGTAGACAGAAAATTGTTGAGAGAGCATATGAGCTAGAAGGTGGCGGGTGGAAGTTTTCGCATAACTGCCAGTAATGCCGATAATAATAGGTCTGGATTTCTTAATTTTGTGGATGGCTTTTCCAAGTAAATAGTTGGTAGCGAGAGTGTAAACAAGCGAGGTGGGAAGGTTGGCGATAATAGTGATTAGGGGCGTAAGAAGGTGAATCAGGATTAAGATAGCTACCAGAGGCAGCTTGAGGAGGGTAAAAACGACGAAAAAGGTAGGAGTTGCTACATAGATAGTTAGGATGCCTACCAGAATGCCTCTAAGGGTAACCTGGGGCCTTTTAAAGCCTGATGGGGTTAGGTCTTGAAGTGAAGGAAAAAGTTTAATTAACTCAGCCTGGCCCTCTTTAGATGTTAAAAAGGAGGAAATGCGGTCTAAACGATATTCTTTTTGCTGGATTATGGCCAACCAACGAATAAGTCTGATAGCGAAAAGAAGGGAGATGAAAATGATGAAAGCAGTCATGTGATAAATTGGTTGATAATTTGCGCAGTTTTTTGAGGGTGGGTAAAGTGGGGGGCGTGAAAGGCGGTGGGAATAATTTTTAGTTGGCTGTTGGTAAGGTGCTTGTGAAAGTAGCGAGCAAATTTATGGGGAGTGATAGCGTCTTTTTGGCCCCAAATGATTAAGGTGGGAGTGGTGATTTTGGGCAAATCAGATCGAACTTGGTCTTTTAAAATGACGGTCATGGTTTGTTGCATAATGGGAGTGGCTTGGGCGTAGTCTGTTTCGCGAGCAAGTTTGTAGACTAGTTTTTTGGCTTTTGGGTTTTTAGTGATAGTTTTGCCTAGTTTTGTTAAAGCGAGGAAAAAATTTCTCTTGGCAGTACTTAAAAAGGAATTGTCGCGAAGACCAGAGCTATCGATTAAAATTAATTGTTTGACTTTGTTGGGGTGGGTGGCGGTAAAGCGAGTGGCTATTTGGCCTCCGAATGAATGGCCTAGAAGAATAATGCTTGTTTTCAAAAGCAGTTTTTCACTGAGCCAAGCAACATAATTATCCAGAGTCATGGGTTGTTTAATTGGCGCGGTTAGCCCAGGGGTATTTAGAAGTTTGAGGTTGATGTTGTATTTTTTTAACTGCTTGATAAAAGGCTGCCATTTTTTTGTGGAATAGATCCAACCATGAAGGGCAATAATGGTGACGGGTTTCACTTTTTTCATTCTAGTAATAGTGTAGTATATTTTAACCTAAAGATTTAATTTATGAAGAAAGTGTTTGAAGAGTTGGGGTTATTTGTAGAAACTAGCCTGGGTTGGATAAGTTTAACTTGCTGTACCAGGCGGAGTTTGATAAAATTTACCTGTTGTGCCTGTAGCTTGATGGATTAAACCTGCCTGCCATGCCAAAGGTAGTAAGCATTCAGGCAGAGCACTGTAAAAGAGATGATCTGGTATTTTACTAGCCTCAGTAGCTCAATGGATAGAGCGGCGGTCTTCGGAACCGGAGGTTGGGGGTTCGAGTCCCTCCTGAGGCACAGACTTCTGAAAAGCCAGGCGGTAATTTTAAAATGTAAATATAAAATCGATTGATGAGTTGGTTTGTGTACATAGTTGAATGCAAAGATGGCTCTTTATACACGGGTATTACTACTAACTTAAAAAGAAGAGTAAAAGAACATAATTCTGGCAAGGGAGCTAAGGCAATCGTAAAATCCAAAAGGCCAGTAAAACTTGTTTATACTGAATTATGTGCTGATCGATCTGGAGCGGTAAAAAGAGAAATGTCTATTAAAAACTGGAAGCGAGAACATAAATTAAAATTAATAGTTGGAAGAGGGTAAGTATAAAGGGCCCGTAGCTCAATGGTAGAGCAGTTGCCTCTTAAGCAATTGGTTGGAGGTTCGAATCCTCCCGGGCTCACAGGATAAAAAGGAGCTATGTACAGGTTTTATTTTTGGTTACGATAATAATGCTATTATATTAATATGAATTTGTTTGAAACATTAAGAGAAAATAATCCTTTTGCAAAGAGACCAAAAGAAGTGGATGCGACAGCAGCAAGGAGAGCTTTACAATTTATGGTCATGAGTGCCGTTTCTAATGTTTATAGAGGGGAAGTAACAGATGAAACTTTGGAAATAGTAAATGGGATACTTAATCCTACTCAAGCAATAGAACAGGATTCTACTGAGTCTGTTGGGTAGTATAAAAAATAGGCGGTTGGGAAAATTTCTTGATTAATTTTATAATATTGAACCTTTTTTATGCAGAATTAACAATAAACTGATGAGTTTTTGAGAATTTAGTTAATTCAAGTAAAATTGGTTCGAATTCTATCAATCTGGGCTCAC
>Ga0209976_10000603_pt1 | contig 22996 bp, 22 predicted proteins | sample SumtaG_FD_182806 | JGI IMG/M metagenome (GOLD analysis project Ga0209976, IMG submission 182806) | Deep subsurface microbial communities from Indian Ocean to uncover new lineages of life (NeLLi) - Sumatra_00157 metaG (SPAdes) (version 2) | ecosystem: Environmental > Aquatic > Marine > Oceanic >...
TCAACATCATGGAGTTCTGCAAAGCGTTCAACGCTAAGTCGAAGGATACAGAGCAAGGCACGCCGATTCCGGTGACGATCACCGTGTACTCGGATCGCTCCTTTTCTTTCGTGATGCGCACGCCTCCTGCCTCCTTCTTTTTAAAGAAGGCAGCAAAGCTCGGCTCGGGAAGCAAGGAGCCGGGGCGCACGATGGTGGGCAAGGTCACGATGGACCAAGTCCGTGAGATCGCAAAACTGAAGATGAAGGATCTCAACACTGAAGACGTCGAGGCCGCGGCCAAGACAATCGCTGGGTCGGCCCGCTCCATGGGTCTTGAGGTAACGGAGTAGGTCGATGGCACAGAAAATGAGCGAAGAAGCCATCAAGGCGACACGGCTGGCCGGCGGTAAGCGGCTGGCGGCTGCGCGCCAGGGTGTTAGCCGGGATAAGTACTATACGATTGTCGATGCCGTGAAACTCTTGAAGGGCCGCGCGACGGCGAAGTTTGACGAGACTGTCGAGGTGGCAATGAACCTCGGGGTCGACCCCAAGCATGCCGATCAGATGGTGCGCGGCGTGTGCAATCTGCCGAACGGCTCAGGCCGCACGTCGCGTGTTGCTGTGTTTGCGCGCGGTGCCAAGGCGGACGAGGCGACGGCGGCGGGCGCCGACGTTGTTGGTGCGGAAGATCTGGTTGAACAGGTGTCGAAGGGTACGATCAACTTCGACCGCTGCATCGCTACGCCCGACATGATGGCGCTTGTTGGGCGTCTGGGAAAGGTTCTGGGCCCTCGTGGCCTGATGCCCAATCCGCGTGTCGGCACGGTGACGATGGACGTCGCCAATGCAGTGAAGGGTGCCAAGGGCGGATCGGTGGAGTTTCGCGTCGAGAAGGCGGGCATCGTACACGGCGGTATTGGCAAGGCGAGCTTCACGGAAACGGCGCTGGTTGAGAACATCAAGGCGTTCGTGGACGCCGTTATGAAGGCGAGGCCCACGGGAGCCAAGGGAACGTATTTGAAGCGCGTGTCGATCACGTCAACCATGGGGCCGGGCGTTAAAGTCGATGCTGCGAGCCTCTTAGATGGGCAGCCCGCGGCGTAAGCCGAGGGCATTTGAAGAATTCAGGCATGCCACCTCTTTGGAGGTCGTGTCTGGATCCGGGAGATAACGACCGTCCGCGGCCTTGTCTCCTGGAACTGTCCGAGATTGTGGGTGTTGGTTGGGTCGTTCAGACCGGCTGACTTAAGCCTCGAACAAGGGCCCGCATGAGACAGAAGACAATCCGGGTTTATCGCTCATGCGTTGAGTGTTGGAGCCGGTTTGAACCTTCTGGGTCAGCACCGTGCCGCTTTATTCGGGCGCGCGGAAGGACGGCAACGAAGCGTCGCCAGCAGCGGGTCATCTCGTGAACGGCGGCAGGGTGCAACCCGCGGTAAGCGCTTAACGAGGCGCAACCGCAATACTGGAGTGAGCAGGTGGATAGAGCCGCGAAAAGTGAGCTCGTGACGTCACTACACAACGTGTTCAAGGACACGGGGTTAGTGGTTGTTGCCCACTATGCCGGAATGACGGTCGCCCAGATGACCGACTACCGCCAACAGGTCAAAGTGGCGGGTGGTGTGGTTAAGGTGGCCAAAAACCGGCTGGCACAGCTCGCACTCAAGGACACTTCGTACGATGCGATTTCAGATCTCTTCAAGGGGCAGACGTGCGTCGCCTACTCGAAGGATCCGATCGCGGCAGCGAAGGTCTCCGTCACATACGCCAAAGGGAATGGCAAGCTTGTCATTCTCGGCGGCGCAATGGGCGAAACCGTCCTTGATGCGAACGGGGTCAAAGCGCTCGCCGAACTGCCCTCGCTAGATGAGATAAGGGCCACGCTCATAGGTCTCCTAAACGCGCCGGCGACAAAGATCGCCCGCACGCTCAAGGAACCGGGAGCGCAGCTTGCACGTGTCATTCAGGCGAAGGTGTCGCAAGGCGAGGCCGCATGACGGCATGGGCGGCGCTACGGCGTCACAGAGCAAATGCGCAGTTCCAAAAGACTGCATTTTCAGACACTAGGTTCAGACCGGAAGGAAGTATGCCATGACCGATCTTGCAAAGATCGTCGATGATCTCTCAGGCCTCACCGTCTTGCAGGCGGCGGAACTCGCCACGATGTTGGAAGACAAGTGGGGCGTATCTGCGGCTGCAGCCGTCGCAGCTGCGGCGCCTGCTTCGGCCGCACCGGCTGCTGAGGAGCAGACGGAGTTCACTGTCATCCTCAAGGCCACCGGTGACAAGAAGATCAACGTCATTAAGGAAGTTCGTGTCATCACCGGCCTTGGTCTCAAGGAGGCGAAGGATCTGGTGGAGGCTGGTGGCAAGCCCGTCAAGGAGGGCGTGTCAAAAGACGAGGCAGACAAGGTGAAGAAGCAGCTCGAGGACCAGGGCGCGTCCGTCGAGATCAAGTGAGGCAGCAGACATTCGGCGGTTCGCGATCGGATAACTCCCGAGCGTCGACTGCCGCCTGTCGCACGAAGACCACAGGGCTCAATGATGGCGAGCCGATTATGACGGTTTTCTGGAGGGCCTTTTTGGGGTGATGCAGTCCCAAAACGGGCCGTCTGGTGAACCGTTTTCAGGCGCGAGGGTTTGGCGGTCCTCGCCGCACAAAGCAGCAATGCGCAGGGTCGTCACCTGCGAATGACAAGGAGCGGATATGGCTGAGATCATTGACGGCCGCAAGCGCATCCGGAAGAAATTCGGATCCATTCAAGAAGTCGCGGTGATGCCGAACCTCATCGAGGTTCAAAAGAGCTCGTATGACGACTTTTTGATGGTGAAGGAGCCCCCGGGCGGCCGGTCCCATGATCACGGCTTGCAAGCTGTGTTCAAATCGGTCTTTCCGATCTCCGATTTCTCTGGGCGGGCGACGCTGGAGTTCGTGCGTTACGATTTTGAGCCGGAGAAGTATGACGTCGAAGAGTGCATGCAGCGTGACATGACCTACTCCGCGCCGCTAAAGGTCAAGCTGCGCCTTATCGTGTTCGATGTGAACGAGGAGACGGGCTCTAAGTCCGTCAAGGACGTGAAGGAGCAGGACGTTTATATGGGCGATATGCCGCTCATGACGTCCAACGGCACGTTCGTCATCAACGGCACCGAGCGCGTGATCGTCAGTCAGATGCACCGGTCGCCAGGCGTTTTCTTCGACCATGACAAGGGGCGCACGCACGTTTCGGGCAAGCTGTTGTTTGCAGCGCGCATAATTCCTTATCGCGGCTCGTGGCTCGACTTCGAGTTCGACGCCAAGGATATCGTCTATGTGCGCATCGACCGGCGCCGCAAACTGCCGGTCACGACGCTGCTCTATGCGCTGGGCCTCAACGATGAAGAGATCCTGGCGACATTCTACAAGCACATCCCCGTCAAGGAAACGAAACGCGGCTGGAAAATGCTGTTTGTGTCGGAGAAAATGCGCGGCATGACCCCGGTGGGCGATCTCGCTGATGCCAAGACAGGCGAGGTGGTCATCAAGGCGGGTGAAAAGATCACCGCGCGCAAGGCCCGCGAGTTGGCGAAAGGTGGCCTCAAAGAAGTGCTCGTCTCCGCCGACGATCTGGCCGGCCGCTATCTTGCCGAGGACATCGTCGATCTGAATACGGGCAAGATCCACGCTGAGGCTGGGCGTGAGCTCGACGCAGAATTGCTGGCTGAGCTCAAGGATCAGAAGATCAAGGACTTCCTCATCCTCGACATCGATTACATCAACGTCGGGCCCTTCATTCGTAACACGCTGAACATCGACAAGAACTCCAATCAGGGAGAGGCGCTGATGGACGTCTACCGGGTTATTCGGCCCGGTGAGCCGCCGACCGTTGATGCGGCGACGGCGCTCTTCAAGATGCTGTTCTTCGATTCGGAGCGCTACGACCTTTCCGCAGTTGGCCGTGTGAAGATGAACATGCGCCTTGAGCTGGACGCGCCAGACACCATGCGCGTGCTGCGCAACGAAGACATTCTTGCGGTCGTCAAGACGCTTGTCGATTTGCGTGACGGCAAAGGTGAGATCGACGACATCGATCACCTCGGCAACAGGCGCGTGCGCTCTGTGGGTGAGCTGATGGAGAACCAGTACCGCGTAGGCTTGCTGCGCATGGAGCGCGCGATCAAGGAGCGCATGAGCTCGGTCGATATCGACACGGTGATGCCGCAAGACCTGATCAACGCCAAGCCAGCGGCAGCGGCGGTGCGCGAGTTCTTTGGCTCCTCGCAGCTCTCGCAGTTCATGGATCAGACCAACCCGCTATCGGAGATCACGCACAAACGGCGTCTCTCGGCGTTGGGTCCAGGTGGTCTCACGCGCGAGCGCGCGGGCTTCGAGGTGCGCGACGTGCATCCCACGCACTACGGACGCATCTGTCCCATTGAAACGCCGGAAGGCCCGAACATCGGCCTGATCAATTCGCTGGCGACGTTCGCACGCGTAAACAAGTACGGCTTCATTGAGAGCCCGTACCGCAAGGTCGTGCATTGCAAGCTAACCAATGAGGTCGTTTACCTGTCGGCGATGGAGGAGATGCGCCACCACGTCGCGCAGGCCAATGCCGAGGTCGACGCCAAGGGCACGCTTACGGGCGATCTCATCACCTGCCGCTATCAGGGCGACGTCTTGCTCGTTTCACCTGAAAAGGTCGACTACATCGACGTTTCGCCCAAGCAGCTGGTCTCGGTCGCCGCCGCACTCATCCCATTCTTGGAGAATGACGACGCCAACCGCGCCCTAATGGGTTCAAACATGCAGCGGCAGGCAGTGCCACTGATCAAAGCCGAGGCGCCATTGGTCGGCACCGGCATGGAAGAGGTGGTGGCGCGCGACTCCGGGGCGGCCATTGCTGCGCGGCGTACCGGCGTTGTCGACCAGGTCGACGCGACGCGCATCGTCATCCGCGCAACTGAGGAAACGGACCCTTCCAAGTCGGGCGTCGACATCTACCGGCTGCGCAAGTTCCAGCGTTCCAACCAGAACACCTGCATCAATCAGCGGCCACTGGTGCACGTTGGCGAACAGGTGCAGGCTGGTGAGATTATCGCTGATGGGCCCTCGACCGATCTGGGTGATTTGGCGCTCGGTAAGAACGTGCTCGTCGCGTTCATGCCATGGATGGGCTACAACTTTGAAGACTCCATCCTCTTGTCAGAGCGCGTCGTCTTTGACGACGTCTTCACCTCGATTCATATCGATGAGTTTGAGGTTATGGCTCGCGACACCAAGCTCGGGCCTGAGGAGATTACGCGCGATATTCCCAACGTTTCGGAAGAGGCGCTGAAGAACCTCGACGAAGCCGGCATTGTCTACATTGGCGCGGAGGTGGACCCAGGCGACATTCTGGTTGGCAAGATTACGCCGAAGGGCGAAAGCCCGATGACGCCGGAGGAGAAGCTCTTACGCGCCATTTTCGGTGAGAAGGCTTCCGACGTACGCGACACTTCGTTGCGGCTGCCGCCGGGCGTGTCGGGGACGGTCGTCGAAGTGCGCGTCTTCAATCGGCACGGCGTGGAGAAGGACGAGCGCGCGATGTCGATTGAGCGCGAGGAGATTGAACGTCTCGCCAAAGATCGCGACGACGAGATGCAAATCCTTGATCGCAACGTCTACGCTCGCCTCAAGCAGGCGCTCAAGGGCGCGAAGGTCTCCAAGGGTCCCAAGGAGGTGAGCACAGGCGAGCCGATCACCGAAGAGATGCTGGACGAGATCCCGCGCAGCCAGTGGTGGGAGATCGGCCTCAAAGACGAAAAAGCGCAAGGCGAAATCGAGGCGATCAACAAGCAGTACGAGGACGCCAAGAAGAGCCTGGAGCGCCGCTTCGTCGACAAGGTCGACAAGCTGCAGCGCGGCGACGAACTGCCGCCAGGCGTCATGAAGATGGTCAAGGTCTTCGTGGCCGTGAAGCGCAAGATCCAGCCGGGTGATAAGATGGCCGGCCGCCACGGCAATAAGGGCGTCGTCTCAATGATCGTTCCGGTGGAGGACATGCCGTTCCTCGACGACGGTACCCACGTGGACGTGGTGCTTAATCCTCTGGGCGTGCCCAGCCGTATGAATGTCGGACAGATCCTGGAGACCCACATGGGGTGGGCCTGCCGGGGCCTGGGGCGCATCATCGACGAAGCCTTGCACAAGTTCCGCGAGAGCGGGGAGGCCAAGGAATTGCGCGAAGACATGGAGCGCATCTACGGCAAGGACGAAAAGCAGCTGAAGGTCAATGACGAGGAATTGGGCCAGCTCGCTGAGCAGTTGAAGAACGGTGTGCCGATCGCAACGCCTGTGTTCGACGGTGCGCGTGAGCCCGATATCGTCGAGATGCTCACTGCCGCCGGCTTCGATACGTCCGGGCAGATTACACTATTCGACGGGCGTACGGGCGTACCCTTCGATCGCAAGGTGACGGTCGGCTACAAGTACCTCTTAAAGCTGCACCACCTTGTCGACGACAAGATCCACGCACGCTCCATTGGACCTTACAGTCTCGTGACGCAACAGCCGCTGGGCGGCAAAGCCCAGTTCGGCGGCCAGCGGTTCGGCGAGATGGAGGTGTGGGCGCTTGAAGCCTATGGCGCCGCCTACACGCTGCAAGAAATGTTGACCGTGAAGTCGGACGACGTTGCCGGCCGTACCAAGGTCTACGAGGCGATCGTCCGCGGTGACGATGCATTCGAAGCCGGCGTGCCGGAAAGCTTCAATGTGCTCGTCAAGGAAATGCGGGCACTGGGCCTCAATGTTGAGCTGGAAAACACGAACACCGAAGCTGTCGAGCAATCGTCGGGGGGTGAGGGCGCGCGCCCCCAGCTGCCTCCGGCCGCCGAATAGGTATTGAGACGACTACTCGGAGCTGAAGGGCTCCGAGGGCGCGCGCTATGCCAAGCGCGCAGACGTTCTAAGGGCCCCTTGAGCCAAGGCCCATTTGCCCAGGATGCCGCTTGATCCTCGGGCCGACAATAACGGGGTGTTCGCCGCGCCCCGAATGGAGAGACCGAATGAACGAGATGACCAACCTGTTCAAGACGCAAGCGCCGGTTCCGACGTTTGACCAGATCAGAATATCGATCGCGAGTCCTGACGATATCCATTCCTGGTCTTTCGGCGAGATAAAGAAGCCCGAAACGATCAACTACCGCACCTTCAAGCCGGAGCGGGACGGGCTTTTCTGTGCGCGCATCTTCGGTCCGATCAAGGACTACGAGTGCTTGTGCGGCAAGTACAAGCGCATGAAGTACAAGGGCCTGATCTGCGAGAAGTGCGGTGTTGAGGTGACGCTCGCCAAGGTGCGCCGCGAGCGCATGGGCCATATCGAGTTGGCCGCTCCCGTCGCGCACATATGGTTCTTGAAATCGCTGCCATCGCGCATCGGTCTTCTGCTCGACATGCCGTTGAAGGAATTGGAGCGTGTTCTCTATTTCGAGAGCTACATCGTCATTGAGCCGGGCATCACCGCGTACCGTGAAAAGCAGCTTCTCAGTGAGGAGGAGTACAATCGCGCGCTGGATGAGCATGGTCCCGATAGCTTCACCGCCGGGATCGGCGCGGAGGCGATCCGTGTGATGCTCGCGGCCATGGACCTGCCAAAGATCAGCGAGGACTTGCGCCAGGAAATCTCCGAGGCGACCACCGAACTCAAGCCAAAGAAGCTCGGCAAACGGCTGAAAGTGATCGAGGCATTCATGGAGTCGGGCAACCGGCCTGAGTGGATGATCTTGACGGTGGTGCCGGTGATACCGCCGGAGCTGCGTCCGCTGGTTCCGCTTGATGGCGGCCGTTTTGCGACCTCCGACCTGAACGACCTCTATCGCCGTGTCATTAACCGCAACAATCGTCTCAAGCGGCTGATGGAGCTAAGGGCGCCCGACATCATCATCCGCAACGAAAAACGGATGCTGCAGGAGTCCGTCGACGCGCTGTTCGATAATGGACGGCGCGGGCGCGTTATCACTGGCGCCAACAAGCGGCCGTTAAAGTCGCTTGCCGACATGCTCAAGGGCAAACAAGGCCGCTTCCGCCAGAACCTGCTGGGCAAGCGCGTTGACTATTCGGGCCGCTCGGTGATCGTGGTCGGCCCGGAGCTCAAGCTGCACCAGTGCGGCCTGCCTAAGAAGATGGCGCTCGAGCTGTTCAAGCCTTTCATCTATGCGAAGCTGCAGGCCCAGGGCCAAGCCGCGACGGTGAAGCAAGCCAAGAAGCTGGTGGAGAAGGAGCGTCCGGAGGTTTGGGACATCTTGGATGACGTGATCCGTGAGCATCCCGTGTTTTTGAACCGCGCACCCACGTTGCACCGCCTTGGCATTCAGGCCTTCGAGCCGATCCTGATCGAGGGTAAGGCGATTCAGCTGCACCCACTCGTGTGCGCGGCCTTCAACGCCGACTTCGACGGTGACCAGATGGCCGTTCACGTGCCGCTGTCGCTGGAATCCCAGCTCGAAGCGCGCGTGTTGATGATGTCGACCAACAACATCCTGCACCCGGCAAACGGTTCGCCCATCATCGTGCCGAGTCAGGACATTGTGTTGGGTCTCTACTACCTGTCGATCATTCGCGACAAGGCTCCCGGCGAAGGCATGTTGTTCGGTTCGGTCGACGAGGTGTGCCACGCGCTCGAGGCTCGTGTCGTGACTCTGCATTCGAAAGTGAAGGGGCGCTTCAAGACGGTAGACAAAGAAGGGAATGAGGTCTCTGAAATCGTGGACACGACCCCCGGCCGCATGATGCTCGCAGAGCTGTTGCCGCGCCGGCCCGGGGTGGGCTTTGCACTCGTCAACCAGCTACTGACGAAAAAGGCGATTTCCAGCATGATTGATGCCGTCTACCGCAACTGCGGGCAGAAAGAGACGGTCATCTTCTGCGACCAGATCATGGCGCTCGGGTTTGACCAAGCCTTTAAGGCGGGCATCTCGTTCGGCAAGGACGACATGCAGATCCCTCACTCTAAGGCCAAGATCGTTGCGCGGACCAACGATATGGTGCTTGAGTTTGAGCAGCAATACAACGATGGCCTTATCACCCAGCTTGAAAAATACAACAAGGTCGTTGACGCTTGGTCGAAGTGCACCGACGAGATCGCCAAGGAAATGATGGATCGCATCTCGGCTGTACAAAAGGACAGCAAGGACGGCCGCGAGCTGCCCATCAACTCGATCTATATGATGAGCCACTCCGGCGCGCGCGGCAGCCCGGCGCAGATGAAGCAGCTTGCCGGAATGCGTGGCCTCATGACTAAGCCGTCGGGCGAGATCATCGAGACGCCCATTATCTCCAACTTTAAAGAGGGGCTGTCGGTGCTCGAGTACTTCAACTCGACGCACGGCGCGCGCAAGGGCCTCGCGGACACGGCACTCAAGACCGCCAACTCGGGTTATCTCACCCGGCGTCTGGTCGACGTTGCGCAGGATAGCATCATTATTGAGGAGGATTGCAAAACCGAAGGCGGCATCAAGGTGCAGGCCGTCGTCGATGCCGGACAGGTGATCGTTTCGCTTGGCAGCCGCGTGCTTGGGCGCACGGCGGCAGAAGACATCGTCGATCCGGCCGATCGTAAGAAGGTCATCGTCAAGACAGGCGAACTGATCGAGGAGCGCCATGCCGAGGCGATCGAGAAGGCAGAGGTGCAGGAAGTGCGTATCCGCTCGGTGCTGACCTGCGATACGATAACGGGCGTGTGTGGAAAGTGTTATGGCCGCGATCTGGCACGCGGTACGCCGGTCAACATCGGCGAGGCGGTCGGCGTTATCGCCGCTCAGTCGATCGGTGAGCCAGGCACGCAGCTCACCATGCGTACGTTCCATATCGGTGGTACGGCAAACGTCGTTGACCAGTCGTTTATCGAGTCCAACTTCAACGGCACGGTGAAGATCAAGAATCCGGCCGTGGTCAAGGACGGTCAGCGTCGCGAGATTTCAATGACCCGGACGATGTCGATCGTGATCGTCGATCAGAGCGGCAAAGAGCTAGCCACGCACAAGGTGCCATACGGCGCACGTGTCCACGTAAAGGACGCCGATACGGTGCAGCGTGGCACCAAGCTAGCCCAGTGGGATCCCTTCACACGCCCGGTCCTCACTGAGGTCAGTGGCAAGGTCGACTTCGAGGATTTGATCGAGGGTGCCTCTGTTCGCGAGCAAACCGACGAGATGAAGGGCACGACCAACCGCGTCATCATCGACTGGCGTGCATCCCCGCGCAGTGCTGACCTGAAGCCCGCTGTTGTCATCAAGGATGGCAAGGGTAAGCCGATCAAGGTCGCGCGCGGAGGTGATGCGCGGTATCTGCTGGCGGTCGATGCTGTTCTGTCGGTGGTGCCGGGCGCGCAGGTGAAGGCTGGCGACGTGCTAGCACGTATTCCCACGGCGGCGGCCAAGTCGGGCGACATTACAGGCGGTCTACCGCGCGTTGCCGAGTTATTCGAGGCGCGCCGGCCAAAGGATCACGCCATCATTGCGGAAATCTCCGGCACGATCGCGTTCGGCAAGGACTACAAGAATAAGCAGCGGATCATAATCAAACCGGACGACGACAAGGAAGAGCCAGCGGAGTACTTGATCGCGCGGGGCAAGAGCTTGGCGGTGCAGCACGGTGATCGCGTGGAAAAGGGCGAATTCGTTTATGACGGTCACCCGGCGCCGCACGATATCCTTGCCATTAAAGGCGTGGAGGAACTCGCCAACTACCTGATCAACGAGATCCAGGACGTCTACCGGCTCCAAGGTGTGACCATCAACGACAAGCACATCGAGGTAATCGTCCGCCAGATGCTGCAAAAGGTAGAGGTGACGGATGTAGGCGATACCGACATGCTCAAGGGTGACCAACTCGATCGTGTGGAGTTCGACGAGAGGAATGCAGAGATAGAAGCAGCCGGCAAGAAGCCAGCCGTAGCCAGCCCGGTACTGCTCGGTATCACTAAGGCGTCGTTGCAGACCCGCTCCTTCATATCGGCCGCATCGTTCCAGGAGACCACCCGCGTGCTGACGGACGCTGCCGTTAACGGCAAGATCGACACGTTGCAGGGCCTCAAGGAGAATGTGATCGTTGGCCGCCTCATCCCGGCAGGGACGGGCGGGACTTTGCGCCGGCTCCGCAAGATTGCCGCCAAACGCGACGAGCTTATCGCGCGTGAGCAGGCCAAGGTTGACGCGGAAAAGGCGCTTGCTGGTCCAAGTGAGGCACCGGTACGCCGGCGCCGGCGGCCAACTGAGGAGGTCGTCGAATAGCGGCCCTGCGGCGCATAGATATGTAGAGACATGGGTGCGGGCGCTGAGGCGGTCGCACTCGCCTTCGCCGGGGCCCCTCACCTGGTTTAATGCGTGGGGCGGCTCGGCAGCAGGGGTCTGCCAGAATTTGGCGAAAAAAATTGGCTTTCGATAATCGCCGGGTGTTGACCGCATTTGGCGCTCTGTATATAGGTCTCGCACTCTCACGGTAGGTGGTAGGCCAATTGCGCAGCGTTTAAGGGCTGCCTTTCTGGGCCTAGACGCTGCCGTCGCAAAGCAGAGGAAAATTCGAACCAAGATCTGCGGTTCCTTTGAGAGCTGTATGGTCCTCTGGTTTTTTCGTGCCGGGCGCGCTGGGTCAGCGTGGCAAGGCAGGGTCGGCTTGGCGCATGCGCGTTTCAAACCGGCAAACGTGGACTGGGACGGACAAGGCGAATGCCGACGATACAACAATTGATCCGGAAGCCTCGGGGTCAGAAGACATACCGCGAGAAGTCGCGCCACATGGAGGCGTGTCCTCAGAAGCGTGGTGTGTGCACGCGCGTGTATACAACGACGCCGAAGAAGCCGAACTCCGCTTTGCGCAAAGTTGCCAAGATCCGCCTGACCAACGGCCATGAGGTGATCGGCTACATTCCCGGTGAGGGTCATAACCTGCAGGAGCACTCCGTGGTGCTCATTCGAGGCGGCCGCGTGAAGGATCTTCCAGGCGTCCGCTATCACGTCGTACGCGGCGTGCTCGATACGCAAGGCGTAGCGGGCCGCAAACAGCGGCGTTCGAAGTACGGAGCCAAGCGGCCGAAGTGATCGCCGCTGGCGATCATCTCCGCGAAGGCGGGGGTCCATGGGCCGGGAAAGCGGCCCATTGTTGTTGAGAGATTGAAGCGAAGGACGAAGAAGCAATGTCCCGTCGTCACAGGGCCGAAAAACGCGAGGTCAATCCTGACCCGAAGTTTGGCGAAATCGTCATCACCAAGTTCATGAACGCGGTGATGAACCAGGGTAAGAAATCCGTCGCCGAGCGCATTGTCTACGGCGCATTCGATCGCATGGAGACCAAGGCGAAGTCGGATCCCGTGCAGCTTTTCCGTCAGGCGCTCGACAACGTCATGCCGACCCTCGAGGTGCGCTCGCGCCGTGTCGGCGGTGCCACCTATCAGGTGCCCGTCGAAGTGCGCGTGGAGCGCCGCCAAGCGTTGGCAATTCGCTGGCTCATCACGGCCGCGCGCGCGCGCAATGAGAATACGATGGTCGACAGGCTATCGGGAGAGCTTTTGGACGCCGCCAACAACCGAGGGACGGCAGTCAAGAAGCGAGAAGATACGCACAAGATGGCAGAGGCCAACCGGGCCTTCTCTCATTACCGCTGGTAACAGGTTTTCGGAATACAAAGCATGGCCCGCGAATACGCAATCGAGGACTACCGCAACTTCGGCATCATGGCTCACATCGATGCTGGAAAGACGACGACGACTGAGCGGATCCTCTATTACAGCGGCCGGTCCTATAAGATCGGCGAAGTGCACGACGGTGCTGCTACCATGGACTTCATGGAGCAGGAGGCTGAGCGTGGCATCACGATCACTTCGGCCGCAACGACCTGCTTCTGGCCGGGCCGCGATGGCAGAAAGCGCCGCTTGAACATCATCGACACGCCAGGGCATGTGGACTTCACCATCGAGGTTGAGCGTAGCTTGCGTGTGCTCGACGGTGCTGTATGCGTGCTGGACTCCAACCAAGGCGTTGAGCCGCAGACCGAGACAGTTTGGCGCCAGGGTGACAAGTACGGTGTGCCGCGTATCATCTTCGCTAACAAGATGGATAAGACCGGCGCCGACTTCTACATGTGCGTTTCGGACATCAAGGAGAAACTCGGCGCTCGTACTGTGCCGATCCAGCTGCCCATCGGCGCGGAGGCCGATTTCAAGGGCGTCGTCGATCTCATCACCATGAAAGCCTACGTCTGGAATAGCGAAGGCAAAGACGCCAAAATGGAAGTGGAGGAGATTCCTGACGACCTCAAAGAACGCGCAGCCGAGTTCCGAGCAGCGATGATTGAGGCGGCCGTCGAGATGGATGACGCCGTGATGGAAAGCTACCTCGAGGGTAAAGAACCCGACGTTGACACCCTGCGAAGCCTAATCCGCAAGGCAACAGTTACGGCCACTTTCTATCCGATGATGTGCGGCTCCGCATTCAAGAACAAGGGCGTACAGCCGCTGCTCGATGCCGTCGTCGACTTCCTGCCGGCACCGTCGGATCGTGAGGCCTTCAAAGGCGTCGATCCCGAAACCGATGAGCCCGTGCTGCGCAAACCGGTGGACAGCGATCCGCTGTCGATGCTGGCGTTCAAGATCATGAGCTTTGAGCACGTTGGCTCAATCACCTTCTGCCGCATCTACTCCGGCAAGGTCGTGAGCGGCCAGCATCTTTTCAATACGTCGCGCGGCAAGAAGGAGCGCGTGGGACGCATGTATCTGATGCATGCTGCCGATCGCGAGGAGATCAAGGAAGCGTACGCGGGCGACATCATCGCCATCTCGGGGCTTAAGGACACACGCACGGGCGAGACACTGTGCGACCCCAATAAGCCCGTGCTTCTGGAGAAGATGGATTTCCCCGATCCCGTCATCGAGATGAAAATCGAGCCCAAGACCAAGGTCGATCAAGAGAAGATGTCCCTGGCGCTCAACACTATGTCGATTGAAGATCCCTCATTCCGAGTGGCGCTCGATCAGGAGTCGGGCGAGACGATCCTGCGCGGCATGGGCGAGCTTCACCTAGACATCAAGGTCGACATCTTGAAGCGCGTCTACGGTGTGGAGGCCAACGTCGGCGCACCGCAGGTGGCCTATCGCGAGACGCTCGTGAAGCCAACGGACATAGACTACACTCACAAGAAGCAGACGGGTGGCACGGGGCAATTTGCACGCGTCAAACTGCGAATGGAGCCTAACGAGACCGGTAAGGGCAACGAATTTTCTGCCGAAATTGCCGGCGGCGCGGTTCCGAAGGAATACATCCCCGGCGTGGAGAAGGGTATCCGGTCAGTTTGGGATAGCGGTGTCCTCATCGGCTTCCCGATGGTCGACATGAAGGCGACGCTGTATGATGGAGCCTTCCACGAGGTCGACTCTTCGGCCATCGCCTTCGAGATCGCCGGGCGCGCTGCCGTAAGAGAAGGATGTGAAAAGGCGGGTGTGAAGCTGCTGGAACCGATCATGGACGTCGAGGTGGTGACACCCGGTGATTTTCTCGGCGGCGTTATCGGCGATCTCAACAGCCGCCGCGGGCAGATTCGCAGTCAGGCAATGCGCGGCAACGCGACCGTGGTCCGTGCGTTTGTGCCACTGGCCAACATGTTTGGATACGTGAGCCAACTGCGCTCCATGAGTCAGGGCCGCGCGTCCTACACGATGCAGTTTGCGCACTACGCGGATGTCCCGCGCAACGTGGCGGACGAAGTGAAGGCCAAGTACGCCTGAACGTGAGGCGGACAGGATGAGGCGCTTTGAAGAAAGCATCGCCTCGCCCAAGTGAAACGTACTGGTTCCCTTAGGGAACAAAAACTGAAGGTGGAGAGCCTAAGATGGCCAAAGCGAAATTCGAGCGGAACAAACCGCACTGCAATATTGGTACGATCGGTCATGTCGATCACGGCAAGACGACGCTGACGGCTGCGATCACGAAAGCGCTCGCCGAGACCGGCGGTGCAACGTTTACGGCATACGACCAGATCGACAAGGCGCCCGAAGAACGCGCGCGCGGCATTACGATTTCCACCGCGCACGTTGAGTACGAGACGGAGAAGCGCCATTACGCGCACGTCGACTGCCCAGGTCACGCCGATTACGTGAAGAACATGATTACGGGCGCTGCCCAAATGGACGGCGCAATTCTTGTCGTCTCCGCCGCCGATGGCCCCATGCCGCAGACGCGCGAGCACATTTTGCTCGCCCGCCAGGTCGGCGTGCCCGCACTTGTCGTGTACCTCAATAAGGTCGACATGGTTGATGACCCTGAGCTGATTGAGCTCGTGGAGATGGAATTGCGCGAGCTACTATCCTCTTATCAGTACCCCGGCGACGACATTCCCATCGTCAAGGGATCCGCTCTGATGGCGCTGGAGGATAAGAACCCCGAGATCGGCAAGAATTCGATCATGGAGCTCATGAAGGCGGTCGATGACTATATTCCGCAGCCACAGCGCGCGAAGGACCAGCCGTTCCTGATGCCGATCGAGGACGTGTTCTCTATCTCGGGTCGCGGCACGGTTGTGACGGGACGCATCGAGCGCGGCGTCGTCAAGGTTGGCGAGGAAGTCGAGATCGTCGGCATCCGCGATACGCAGAAGTCGACGGTGACCGGCGTTGAGATGTTCCGCAAACTGCTCGACAGTGGCGAAGCTGGTGACAATGTAGGCTGCCTCCTGCGCGGCATCGACAAGGAGGCTGTGGAGCGCGGCCAGGTGCTGTGTAAGCCGGGCTCCGTGAAGCCGCACACGAAGTTCAAAGCCGAGGCCTACATCCTCACCAAGGAAGAGGGTGGCCGCCATACGCCGTTCTTTACTAACTACCGTCCGCAGTTCTATTTCCGCACGACCGACGTGACCGGCGTTGTGACGTTGCCCTCGGGCACGGAAATGGTGATGCCGGGCGACAACGTCACGATGGAAGTCGAGCTCATTCAGCCGATTGCTATGGAGGAGAAGCTTCGCTTCGCCATCCGTGAGGGCGGTCGTACGGTTGGGGCAGGTGTCGTGGCCAAGATAACCGATTAGAGGCGAGAAGCCGAAAGGGCGCCCAATGTTGGGCGCTTCTTTCTTTTGGATGAGAGCGGGACATGAACGGCCAAAATATTCGCATCCGACTCAAGGCGTTCGATCATCGGATCTTGGACGCTTCGACGCGTGAGATCGTCGCTACGGCGAAGCGTACGGGGGCAGAGGTGCGCGGGCCCATCCCGCTGCCGACGCGCATTGAGCGCTTCACAGTCAATCGGTCGCCGCATGTCGACAAAAAGAGCCGCGAGCAGTTCGAAATGCGCACGCACAAGCGGCTGTTGGATATTGTCGACCCGACGCCGCAGACGGTAGACGCACTAATGAAACTCGACTTGGCCGCAGGTGTCGACGTCGAGATTAAACTTTAGAGGTTTACGGCTCTTTGCTTGGCCCTGTGCCAGTGAGACGTAAAAAAGAAGAAGGAAGGAATGCACGACATGCGTTCCGGAGTGATTGCACAGAAGGTGGGTATGACCCGCATCTTCACGGACGCCGGCGCGCACATCCCGGTGACCGTGTTGAAGCTTGAAAAGTGTCAGGTTCTTGGTCACCGCACGAACGATAAGAACGGCTACACGGCAATGCAGCTGGGTGCAGGTACGCGTAAGCCGTCACGCCTGACGAAGGCTGCTCGGCAAAACTTCGCGGTCGCCAAAGTCGAGCCCAAGCGTAAACTCGCTGAGTTTCGCGTGAGCCCTGACAATCTGATTGAAGTAGGCGCGGAGATCACGGCTGACCACTTCATCCCTGGTCAGTTCGTCGATGTGACCGGCACCAATCAGGGCAAGGGCTTTCAGGGCGTCATGAGGCGTTGGAATTTTGGCGGCAACCCCGCCACCCATGGCGTCTCAATTACTCATCGCTCGCACGGTTCGACTGGTCAGCGCCAGGACCCCGGCAAAGTCTTCAAGGGCAAGAAGATGGCCGGGCACATGGGCGACAAGCGCGTAACCACGCAGAACCTCGTGGTTGTGAGAACCGATGTTGATCGCGGGCTCGTCATGGTGCGCGGCGCGGTTCCCGGCGCAAAGGGCGGCTGGGTGCTGGTGCGTGATGCTGTCAAGAAGGCGCCACCCAAGGACGTGCCGCGGCCGGGGGCCTTCAGGGGGCGCAGCGGCGCGGCTGACACAAGTGCGCCGGTTGATCCCACTCAGGCAACGCAGACCGCCAAGTCCACCGAGACGAAGGAGCAAGCGTGATGAAAGCCAACGTCACCACGCTTGAGGCATCCAAGGCCGGCACGGTGGAACTCGCCGATGCGATCTACGGCCTGAAGCCGCGGCCTGATCTGATCCATCGTATGGTGCGTTATCAGCAGTTGAAGCGCATGGCCGGCACGCACCACGCACAGGACCGCTCTGAGGTTCATGTGACTGGCAGCAAGATGTACAATCAGAAGGGCTCGGGCCAAGCTCGGCACGGCGACAAGTCGGTGCCCCAATGGCGCGGCGGCGGCAAGGCGTTTGGCCCCAAGCCGAGAAGCCACGCGGTAGATCTGCCCAAAAAGGTGCGCGCACTAGCGTTGCGCCATGCTCTCTCCGCCAAGGCACAAGCCGGCGAGATCGTGGTGCTCGACAAGGCGACCTCCAAGGACGGCAAAACGGGTGGTTTGAAGGCCCAGTTCGCCAAGCTGGATTGGACGAACGTGCTTATTATCGATGGGGCCGAACTCGAGACGGGCTTTGCACGAGCAGCGCGCAACCTGCCAAACATCGACGTGCTGCCGGTGCAAGGCATCAACGTCTACGATGTCCTGCGGCGCAAGAAGTTGGTGCTAACCAAGGCGGCGGTTGCCGCTTTGGATGAGCGTTTTGCTGGCGCCGAGGTTGGCCGCAAGGCTGATGGGGAGGCCAAGCCATGAGCAAACTCAGCGCTTACGACGTTATCGTCGCGCCTGTCATCACCGAGAAGTCGACGCTCGTCTCAGAGGCGAACCAAGTGATCTTCAAGGTGGCGCCGAAGGCAACGAAGCCGCAGATCAAGGCCGCCGTGGAAAGCCTCTTTAAGGTGAAGGTCAAGGCAGTCAACACGCTGGTTCGCAAAGGCAAGGTCAAAACCTTCCGCGGGCGCACCGGTAAGCAGAGCAATGTGAAAAAGGCGATCGTGACCCTCGAAGAAGGCCACACCATCGACTTGGCGACAGGCCTTTAAGGAAACGGACCCATGGCTCTCAAAACATTCCGTCCCACGTCGCCAGGCCGGCGCCAACTTGTGGCCATCGACCGCAGCCAGCTGTGGAAGGGGCCACCGGTCAAGACGCTGGTGGAGGGTAAATCCAAGACGGGCGGGCGCAACAATGACGGTCGCATCACCACGCGGCATATTGGCGGCGGGCACAAGCAGCGCTATCGGCTTGTGGATTTCCGTCGCAGGAAGCATGACGTTCAGGGCAAGGTGGAGCGGCTGGAATACGATCCCAATCGCTCGGCCTTTATCGCCCTGGTCAAGTATCCCGATGGCGACCTTGCCTACATTCTTGCGCCTCAGCGGCTGGCTGCGGGCGACCACGTGATCGCAGGCGAAAATGTTGACGTGAAGCCGGGCAACGCCATGCCGCTGTCGTCGATGCCAATCGGCACGATCGTGCACAACGTTGAGATGAAGCCGGGCCGCGGCGGGCAGTTGGCGCGCTCGGCTGGCACATTTGTTCAACTCGTCGGCCGCGATGCGGGATGGGCCATTCTGAAACTCAGTTCAGGTGAGACGCGTCGTGTGCGCGCCGAATGCATGGCGACCGTGGGTGCGGTCTCGAACCCGGATCATTCCAACACGGTGACGGGCAAGGCCGGCCGCACGCGCTGGAGGGGCGTTCGCCCGACGGTGCGCTCGGTTGCTATGAACCCCGTCGATCACCCCAATGGTGGTCGGACGTGCGGCGGCAAGCACTGGGCGACGCCGTGGGGCAAGCCAACGAAGGGCGCCAAGACCCGCAAGAACAAGGCGACCGACAAGTACATCATTCGCAGCCGCAAGGCGAAGAAGAAGAGGTAGCCGACCGGCTCCGAGGAGAAGTTTTATGACACGCTCAGTTTGGAAAGGCCCGTTTGTCGACGGGTTCCTTCTCAAGAAGGCGGAGAAGGTGCGCCAGTCGAGCCGCAACGAGATTATCAAGATTTGGAGCCGTCGTTCGACGATCCTGCCGCAGTTCGTGGGTCTGACGTTCGGCGTCTACAACGGTCAGAAGCACATTCCAGTGTCTGTGACTGAGGACATGATCGGGCACAAGTTTGGTGAGTTTTCGCCGAGCCGGTCATTCCATGGGCACAGCGGCGATAAGAAATCGGTGAAGAGATAAGATGGGCAAGCCTAAGCGAGAGCGCAGCCTCGCCAACAACGAGGCAAAGGCGGTGACGAAAAGCCTAAGGGTTTCGCCGCGTAAGCTGAATCTTGTTGCGGGGTTGATCCGTGGCAAGAAAGTCGATCATGCGCTCGCCGATCTGGAGTTCTCCAGGAAGCGGATCGCGCAGGATGTCCGCAAGTGCGTGATGTCGGCAGTTGCCAACGCGGAGAACAACCACGGCCTCGATGTCAACGAACTCATCATTGCAGAAGCGCACGTCGGCAAGAACCTGGTTATGAAGCGGTTTCATGCTCGTGGCCGCGGGCGGGCCGGAGGCATCTTAAGGCCGTTCTCGCAGATCACCGTCATCGTGCGCGAGAAGGAAGAAGAAGAGTCAGCCAAGCCCGCAAAGAAGAAGGCCGCCTCCAAGGCGGCGAAGCCGGAAGTAGGCGCCAAGGAAAAGAAGGCGGCCAAACCCGCAAAGGCGGCTGCGCCGGCAAAGGATGAGGCCGCTAAGGCGAAGAAGTCGGCAGCGCCCACGAAGACTGCCAAGGCAGCCACACCGGCAAAGTCAGAGGCCGCTAAGGCGAAGAAGTCGGCAGCGCCCACGAAGACTGCCAAGGCAGCCACACCGGCAAAGTCAGAGGCCGGTAAGGAGAAGAAGCCGGTAGCGGCAAAGAAGACGACCACGGCCAAGAAGGCCACGAAGGAGACCGAATAATGGGCCAGAAGGTCAATCCCATTGGCTTCCGCGTCGGCATCAACCGCACATGGGACAGCCGCTGGTTCGCTGGCCGTGGCGAGTACGGCCGGTTGCTGCACGAGGATATGCAGATGCGCGCGCATATCTTGAAGCAGCGCCGCCAGGCGGGGATTTCCAAGGTCGTCATTGAGCGCCCGCACAAGAAGTGCCGGGTCACCGTGCATACGGCACGGCCTGGCGTGCTAATCGGCAAGAAGGGCGCTGACATCGAGAAGCTACGCGGTCAGCTAGCGCGCCTCACGGATTCAGAAGTGCATCTCAACATTGTTGAGATCCGCAAGCCCGAGATTGATGCGGTCCTGGTGGCCGAGGCCATCGCCCAGCAGCTAGAGCGTCGCATCGCCTTCCGCCGCGCCATGAAAAGATCGGTGCAGTCAGCGCTGCGTCTTGGCGCCGTCGGCATTCGCATCAACGTTGCCGGCCGCCTAGGCGGCGCCGAGATTGCGCGTACCGAATGGTACCGCGAAGGTCGCGTGCCGCTGCACACACTGCGTGCCGACATTGACTACGGCAGCGGTGTAGCGCGTACGGCCTACGGCGTTATCGGCATCAAGGTTTGGATTTATAAGGGCGATATCATCGAGCACGATCCCATGGCAGCTGAACGGCGCAATGCGGATCTGCAGGAAAGCGGTGGGGGCGGACGACCGCGCCGCGATGGGGATCGTCGCGATCGCTCTTCGGAGCGTCCGCCTGCGGCCGCACGGCCCGAGCAGGCCAAAGGCGCAGGCTGAGGAACAGAAGTAATGCTGCAACCCAAACGCTCAAAACACCGCAAGGTCTTCAAGGGCCGGATCCACGGCGCGGCCAAAGGCGGCTCGGCGCTGAATTTTGGCTCGCATGGCCTGAAGGCGGTGGAGCCCGAGCGGATCACCGCACGCCAGATCGAGGCGGCGCGGCGCGCCATTACACGCCATATGAAACGTGCGGGCCGAGTTTGGATCCGTATTTTCCCGGACGTGCCGGTGACGAAGAAGCCGCAGGAAGTCCGCATGGGCTCCGGCAAGGGTTCGCCCGAGTATTGGTGCGCGCGGGTGAAGCCGGGACGCATCATGTTTGAGATCGACGGTGTGGCTGATCAATTGGCGCGCGAGGCGTTGACGTTGGGTGCGGCCAAACTGCCGATCAAGACACGCATCGTGGCGCGTATTGGCTGATGACGATCGGGCCCAGAGAAGGATTGAGTGAGGACTGGCGATGAAGGCGGAAAAACTGCGGGACATGTCGCTCGATCAGCTCGACGATCAGCTGGAGAAGCTCAAGAAAGAGCAATTTAACCTGCGCTTTCAGGCGGCTTCCGGCCAGATGGAAAATACTTCGCGCGTGCGTAGCGTCCGACGTGACATCGCTCGCCTAATGACAATTGCTCGCGGCAAGCGGGTTGAAAGCGGCGCCAAGAGCGCTTCGAAGGAGTAAGACGAAATGCCGAAGCGCGTGCTGCATGGTGTGGTCGTCTCCGACAAGAGCGACAAGACGGTTGTGGTCGAGGTCGAGCGCCGCTACACCCACCCGCTATTCAAGAAGACCGTGCGCCGGACCAAGAAGTACCAGGCGCACGACGAGGGCAACGCCTTCAAGATTGGGGACCGCGTCGAGATCGTTGAAAGCGCGCCAATTTCGAAACACAAGAGATGGGTTGTGCTGACAGAAAGAGTCTAGACGACTGGGCCGAGTTTTGCTCGGCCATGGAATGGTTGAGCCCTTGCAGGCTCTGGGCAATTGAGGACGAGCCGCCTTGTGGTGCGGCACTAAGGAAGGACAAGCGCGATGATCCAGATGGAGACAAATCTCGACGTCGCTGACAATTCGGGCGCGCGCCGTGTTCAGTGCATCAAGGTGCTGGGCGGCTCGAGGCGCAGGTACGCCACCGTTGGGGACATAATTGTCGTGTCCGTGAAGGAGGCCGTCCCCAAGGGCCGCGTGAAGAAGGGGCAGGTGATGAAGGCCGTTGTGGTGCGTACAGCGAAGGGTGTGCGCCGGCCGGACGGCTCACTCATCCGCTTCGACCGCAACGCGGCGGTGCTGATAAACGAGCAAGGCGAGCCGATCGGTACCCGCATCTTCGGGCCCGTCACGCGTGAGTTGAGGGCGAAGAAGCATATGAAGATCGTTTCGTTGGCGCCGGAGGTGCTGTGATGGCGTCGCTCAAGATTAAGAAGGGTGATCACGTGATCGTCCTGGCTGGCCGCGACAAGGGCAAGCACGGAGAAGTGGTCAAGATGATGCCCAAGGAGAACCGTGTGTTGGTGCGCGGCGTCAACGTGGTGCGCCGCCACCAGCGGCAAACCGCATCGCTGGAAGGCGGGATCATCTCAAAGGAAGCGCCGATCCATATTTCCAATCTGGCGCTCGAAGATCCAAAGGACGGCAAGCCGACTCGCGTCGGCTTCAAGTTCCTCGATGATGGCACAAAGGTCCGCTTCGCCAAGCGCTCAGGCGAGGTCATTTCGGAGAAGTAATGAGCTATGGCTGAGAATAAGAAACCGGCAAAAGGTGCAAAGGCACCTCCCCAAGGTCAGGCCAAGCAGGCCGGCGCCGGTAAGTCGGAAAAGCAAGCGAAGGGTCAGAAGGCGGCCAAGTCTGGTGCGCCTGAGGCTGCTGCTGCGCCGCGTCCGAAGGACTATCGTCCGCGCATGAAGACGCACTACGAGAAGGTTGTGCGCGATGCGCTGTTAAAGAAGTTCGAGTACGCGAACCCCATGCAGGTGCCTAAGATTGAGAAGATCGTCTTGAACATGGGTATTGGCGAGGGCGTAGCTGATCGCAAGAAGGTCGACAATGCGACAGGCGACCTGGCGCTCATCTCCGGGCAGAAGCCAGTGCAGACAAAGGCGCGCCGGGCGCTTGCCACCTACAAGTTGCGTGAGGGCATGGTGATCGGTGCCAAGGTGACGCTGCGCGGTGACCGCATGTACGAGTTTTTAGATCGGTTTATCAC
>Ga0209976_10000605_pt1 | contig 22989 bp, 22 predicted proteins | sample SumtaG_FD_182806 | JGI IMG/M metagenome (GOLD analysis project Ga0209976, IMG submission 182806) | Deep subsurface microbial communities from Indian Ocean to uncover new lineages of life (NeLLi) - Sumatra_00157 metaG (SPAdes) (version 2) | ecosystem: Environmental > Aquatic > Marine > Oceanic >...
TTGAAGATAAAAGAAAGAAAATTAAACAGATTATGAACAGAAGAAACTAGTAAGTGCTCTAATTTACTTATTATTGTTTAAACTCTTTGACATAAAACAGTTTTTGCAAACATAATGCTAAAATTGCTTGAAGAGGAAAAAGGTGTTAGCTGATTTCTTAAAAATCTATTTTGTCCTTTCACACTCAAGGAGTAAAATAACAATATTACTTCCTTTTGAATAATCTCCTTTAATTTTATCTTCAATCCAAATTTTACCATTAAAACTCTCAATTGCTTTTTTTACGAGTGTTAAGCCTAAACCGATGCCACCTATATTCCTTTCAGTTCTTTCAAAAATTTCTTTTTTTCGAGCATCAGATATTCCATTGCCATTATCAATAAACTGTATCTTAATATAGTCTATATTTTGTTCTTGTTCTTTAGAGATTTTAATAAGAATTTCAACTATTGGACTATTGTTATATGTAACAGCGTTATTAAGTATATTCTCAAATATATCTTGCACCAGATCATTTGCTTTAATATAGAATTTTTTTTCTTGGGTTTCAATTTTAAATTTGATTTCAGACTTAGAAAAGTTATTTTGGATATTTTGTATGGACTCTTTTAGAACTTTAGACAATTCAATTTTATTTAAAACCATGTCTTTTGTTTCTAAAATAGATAATTTTCGAACTGTAGAAACCAAGCTTGCCCCCCTTTTTACTTGACTCAAGATAATCTCATAGGCATGTTCAATTTCTTTTGGTTTCTTAGAATCCTCTAGAAAAAGGGAGCAGAGTTCAGTAGCAGTAAGAATATTTTGTAGAATATTACTAATATCATGAGCAAAAATATCTTTATAGAATTCTGTCAAATTATAAGCCTTACGATACTTTTCTTCTGATTCTTTTAAATTTTGTTCCGCTTTTTTATATTCAGTGATGTCTCTCATTAAACCAATAAATTTTATCTTTCCTTCCTCTTTAATGGCTCGACCTTTAAGGGAAACGGTAATATAATGACCTTCTCCATGTCGGTTTCTAAATTCAAATAAATAAGTCTTTCCTGTGATTATTGCTTTTTTCATGATCTCTACAACTTTAGGTAAGTCTTCAGGGTGAATAAACGATAGAGCATTAAGTCCTATCATTTCTTCTTGCTTATAACCAAATAATTCAAAAACTTGAGGACTAGTGTAAGTGAAATTTGCTTGTTCATCGAGTTCTAAGATGACGTCCGAAATGTTATTAATAAGCTCACGATGTTTTTTTTCAGATTCTCTTAGTTTTACTTCTGATGTAATTAGTTTCTCTTCTAAATAGACAATAATAGGGAATATGAAATATGAAGTACAAAATATGATCATTGCTACAAAACTAAATTCCCAAACTCCTGGTAATTTAAAATGTTATAGGATAGTTGATACTCCTGAAAGGAGAGCCGAAACTAAAAAAATTATTAGAGAAGCATGTTTTGCGCTCTTTTTTATAAAGAACAGGTTAATAATCATAAAAATAGCAATTAAAAGCAAAATTGAAAAGATAATTTGAATACTCATTATTAATAATGTAATTGGACTTAAACTAAGAATTACTTTCCTTTTTTTAGGTATTTTCGATGTTTTATTATGGTTTTTCTGAATGGCTTTAAAATATTCATAATAAACTGCAAAAATAAAAGCTAGGATGCTTATTAAAAAAAGTAAATTGCCTACTAATCGATAGGTATAATCAAAAATTTGTAAATATATAAATAAGTATCCAATAGGTAAGATAATGTATGAAGGTAAATAAATAAATAACTCCTTTCTCTTAATACTTACGAGAATGAAAATAAAGGACCCAATTAATAATAATACGGTAATTTGAAGATTTAGGATTGATTCATCCAGCATGATATCTCAATTTGTATTTTAAGAGATTCAATTTAATAAACATGTCAATATATAATCTTTATTTCTTTTCCAAAAATTTGCTTTTTTACGTGGGTACTAAATTCAGTGATATTATGTTTATGTAAGGGTTAAGTAAATTGAACTAGTAGATAATACCACAAAATATCAAAGAGATTATTAAATTTTAAGTGAGAACTTTCTGCAGTTCATTTTTGTAAATTCTCAAATTGCTTTAATACAAATTTCTCTGCGTTATTTATTGCTTCGTTTAATAATGGTTCCATTTCAACTTTAATTAAATACTTAGTCAAATTCGATTTTAACATTGCATGAACACCTCTAACTTGCTCAATCTGTTTGGCAACTGGTAATGTCTGTATCTGAGAGATATCTATCTTGTCCGCTTCTTGATATTTCCTCATAGCAATTAAAATATGACCCGCCATAGGTGTTTCGTCGAAAGGAAGATATTGTACAAATATTTTCGCAGTATCTAAAACTATTTGTCTTTGTTCTTCTGAAATTTGAACAAATCCATAATCAAAACTCTTCTTTCCTTCAGATATAGCGTTTTGTCGAAATTCTAATTTCATTCCCATTAGTTTTACACCTCATAATATTTTTTAAAAATACTATAAAATACTATAAAATTTTATATTTAAATGGTGGTGAAATCTAGACCCTTAGTGAATATAAAATTCAGTAATTTAATTTTTTCTCGAACGACAAGTATTATTTATTTAATTATTATATTATTATGTGCAAGAGTATTAAAAATAAATAAGTGAAATTTAAACCTTACTTAGGCTAAATAATGAATCTAAATTGGACTACAGAAGTTATTGTTATATTTATCTCCATTATTCCAATCTCAATAAGTTTCTTTTTAATATTATACAAATATATCAAGATACGTGATTTGGTCTATTTTATCATGTTGATTGGGTGGGCATGTTTCCTTATTGGCAACTTTATGGAGGCTCTTGCTTACTTATTTTTATTGAAGAATTTATTTCGGATTCGGATGTATATTTATATTTTGCAAGGATATTGTGTATTGATATTATTGGACATTGTTGCAAGAAAATCTATTGATCCTATTAAGTTAACTTTTTTTTCGCTTCTTTCAGGCATGGCAATTATTTTTTCACTCGATCAATCGGCTATAATACTCTATAAATTTTCAAATGGTGAAATTTCCATCGGTTCAAGCGGCAATTTTCGCCTTGCCATCTTTTTTATAGCTTTATTTCAAGGAATATTACTTGTTTATTTTTTCCTTAAAATCTTTTGGAAAGCTCCTAAAAACCTAAAATCTTTTTCTCTACTTAATTTAATAGGAGCAATTCTAGTAAGTATTATTCCAGGCATTTTTTACTTAGCAGGCATGACAATGGTGCTGCCTGGATTCGTTATGCTCTTTTTTGGGATTGGTACTTTTCTTATTTCAATAGCATTCGTATTTCAACCTAAATTATCTTACATTTTGCCATTTAAAGTATATCATCTCATAGTCATTGAGACAGTATCGGGACTTCCTTTATATAAATATAGTTGGAAAATAGGCGCCGAATTAGGAGAATTAAACCCACAAGTTTTTTCGAGCCTGTTCCATGGGATAGAATTATTTATTGAGGATACTGTTCATCGAGGAACCATCCAAGAAATTAATGTCGAAAAGGCCGTCCTGATCATAGATCATTACCAATCAATATCTTGTGTTCTAATAGCATCTAAAACATCTTTCGTGCTTCGTAAAGCATTGAATAGGTTCTGTTTAAAATTTTGGAATAAATTTTCAAATGTAATTGACAATCCCTCTAAGCTCAGTCAATTTAATTCCACCAAGGAGTTAGTTGAAGTATGCTTTGCATTTATTCCTGATTAATATTAAATATCAGAACAAAAGCCTTTAACCATAAAATCTTTAATGAATCAAGCTTTGGATCATTTGATTTAACTCATGATTTAGAAAAATTAATGTAATAATTCAACTCTTATTATTAGCTCTAGTTTTTTTCCGCCCGTAATTTTCTCTGCGGTTTTATTATAATCATTTAAAGCAAAATCATTCTCAACTTTTAAAAATATGTAGGATTTGGGATATTCCTGAAAAAAATCTTATATCTCTTTTGAGATATCTTCAAATTTTTTAACGCTTCGTTTCAACTCAAGATTTCTAATTTATCCAATATTTTATTCCTCAGGAATTAAAATAGCAAAATTGCTTCCCTTTGAATAGTCCCCTTTAACTTTATCCTCCACCCATATTTTCCCTTTATAACTATCCACGATTTTTTTTACGAGGGAGAGACCTAAACCCATTCCCTTAGATCGTTTTTCTTTTTTATACCCTTTTTGAAAGATTATTTCTTTCCTATCATCAGAAATCCCGATTCCATTATCTATGAATTCTATTTTTAGAAATTTAATTCCATTCTTTAGTTCTCTGGAGATTTTAATTAAAATTTCAATGAGTGAATTATCATTATATTTTGTAGCATTAATTAGGATATTTTCAAATACATCAAGCATGAGTTCATTTGCTTTAACAAAAAAGGCTTTAAAAGGAGAATCAATTTGAATATTGATTTTTCTTTCTTGGATTCCTTTTTGGGTATATTCAATTGCTTCCTGTAGAAGTGAGAAAACCTCTATTGATTGAATAGGTATTTCAGTATGTTCAATTTGAGATAGTGTTCTAACATTTGAGACTAATTTTTTTCCTCTATTAACTTGACTATTTACGAGGTTCCATAGCTCTTTTATTTTATTTAATTTTTGAGGATTGTTAAGGTAAATAAAGCTAAGTTCTACCGAGGATTTTATAGTTTGAAGGATATTATTAATATCATGAGTAAATAGATCTTTATAGAAATTAACCTGATCGTAAGCTTTACGGTATTTTTCCTCTGATTTTTTTAATTTCTGGTCAGCACTTATTCGCTCAGTAATATCCCTTGAAATAACAATCAATTTTGCTTTATTATTTTTATCATAAATTCTTTTAGCACTTACTTCCATCCAAAGATAAGAACCATCCTTACGTCTCAACCTGAATTCCCCATTCCCAATACCGGACTTTAATGTGCTTTTAAAAATTTTAATGCTTTTTTTAATATCATCTGGATGCATAAATTCAATTGGAGATTTTCCTATTATTTCTTCTTTAGAAAATCCTGAGATTTTTTGACTTACCTCGTTTATATATTGAAGATTAAAGCTTTCATCAAATACAGAGATTATATCATTTGCATTTTCAGATATAAGTCGATACTTTTCTTCTGATTCTCTCAACTCTTTTGTTTTTAATTCAATTCTTTGTTCTAATTCTATATTCAAATTTCTTAGATTTTGTTCAGAATTTTTTAGTTTTTTTTCTATTTCTCTACGTTTGAGAGCATTTCCAATTATTTCAGATGATATTTGAAGAAATATAAAATCTTCTTCATCCCATTCTCCTGTTTCTCTAATGTTATCAAAACCTATAAAACCAGAAAGTACATCTCCAATAATTAGAGGTAGAACTAAAAGAGATTTGATATTCTGTTGTTTTAGAATCTTTTGCTCTGCTGCTGCTGCTTCAGGCATTATAGAAACATCCGTAATATGAATATTTTCTCTATTTTTAAGTTTAGCCATCCACCAAGGAAACATATCTTGTAGTAGCCCTTGAAGATTTTCTTTCTCTTCTGCAACGCCTTTAGCACACCATTCATGTGTATTATCCATTGTTTTATTAATATCATTAAATAAAAAAAGATAGCTTCTGCTTGCATTACTCAATTTTGCCATATTTTCAAGTGAAGCGTTAATTGCCCCATCATAATTTAAAGGATTAATAAATAGTGATGATATCATAGAAATGGTCTTTTCAAATTCTAATTTGCGTTTTATTTTTTTTTCTGCTTCTTTTCGTCTAGTAACATCTCTAATAAGGCCATAAAAGCCGATCAGTGTGTCCTTACTATCCTGCTTTTTAGATAATGAAGTTTCGATATATATTTTATCCCCATTCTTTTTAATTAATTCAAATTCGAAAGATTTACCATCAGCTTCCTCAAAATTAATAGATTCAGCTAACTCTACATTTTTTAAGTCCATAACCCTTCTATAATTCTCACCTATTATTTCTTCAGGGGAGTATCCTAAAATTTCACACAATGACTGGTTAAAAAAGACTAAATTTCCCTCTAAATCAATCTCAAAATATCCTTCTTTAATACTTTCTAAAATCTCTTTATATTTTTTTTCACTTTCTTTAAGAGCTATTCCTCCTTTTTGTAATATTTCCATTGCGTCCTTTTTATGTGTTAATGCCCATAGACGTATTTCTGGTATCTTTACTAGTAAATTCTCTAGTTGAGATTTAGTAGTTAGTAATGCTTTCTGTAATTTCTTCTTATCCTCAATAATGCTAGCGATATTTATAATAACATCTAAATTTCTTATTTTATACGGATATCCAAAACCCTCTACAGGAATAGAGAATCCTTTTTTAGTTTTAAAGCAATATTCAGTACGTTTAGATTTATTTAAGATGAGATTCAAGTATTTTGACAATAAAAAATCTTTATTCTCGTAATCTAATATGTCATTTATTTGTAATTTTAAAACTTCTTCCTTGCTTTTATATCCTAAGACTTTTAATAGGTTTTTATTCATATCAGTAATATTCCCTTTTAAATCATGAACAAAAATTAAATCAGGGGAATATTCAAACAAAAAATCTAATTGATTCTCAAAATGCTTATCATTAATAACCATAAGTTTTATTTTCCCTTTTTATTTTGCTTAAAACCAACAAAATATTCAAAAAAATGAGATTTGAATTTTATTTTTGAGTAAATATTTAATAAAATTCAATAATTTAAATTTTCAGAAAATGGACAAATTTATAAGACTTAAAATAAGTCTAATTTAATGGAAGAATTTATTTCTACTTTATATCTAATCTAAGATAGCCAAAATAAGTACTAAAGATACCTATTATTACAAATATCCAGGCTAAAAAATAAAAAATTGTAAATCCATAGTGCCCAAAAAAAATATAAATACGATCTACTAATAAGCAAAATAATACCAAAATATAAGAGACAGACATTATTGATAAAGATAAAAAAGATTTTCTAAAACCGGGATGATCTGTAGATTTATAAGCTTTTATTGCGTTTAGCAAAAATGGTATATAAACCATGTTCATAAGAATTAATACAAAAAAGAAAATTAATACATCAAATAACACATTCCCTTTCTGAAATATAAATAATGAAAAAATTAGATTAAATATAGTAAATCCAATAATTATATTTTTTTTAACTAAGTTAAATTCCTCTTCAAATATTTTTACTTTAAATAAATAGGTTAGACAAATTGCTATTGTGATGAAAACATAACTGATTCTAAAATGAGAGATCCTTAATAATATCCAAGAGATTGGAGTATTTGGGTCAGGAACATCTGCATAAATTATATAATCAATATTTAAGGAAACTCTTAAAACTTTAGCCAACCAAGAAGAAGTTATAGAACATAAATAACTAAGAAGTATTAAAAATAATAGTAAAGCTAGTCTATGCCGTACCCTAATATAGTTTCTTAAACTTAAAATTAGTAATGGTAAAGCAACTAGTATTACAATACCCTCATATATCATTCCGATAAAATAATAATTAACCATATATAAACAAAATGGTATTTAGCATATATATTCTTTATCCTAGCTTTCGATTGGAACAAATTTCTTGAAGACAAAAGAAGAAAACTAAGACAAATCATGAACTATCGTAAAGACTAATTATTAATGCAACTAATGAGAACTAAAGCTTATTATTTCTTATTATTTAAACAATTCTTACAGACGAAAACTGTTTTCTGTTTTTTTTCAGAATTTTCGTCCTGATAGACTTGCTTAAAAATGTAGCTTCCGCAAATCTCACAAACCGCTGGTGTTCGGGATTCTCCCAATAATGGTCCTAAATGCTTAAAATTAGCAGATGTCATAAATCACATATACGTCTTGGTTTTGAGCGTAATTTCTATTTGAGAAACTAATTCTTTTTTATTCCGATTATTATTATATTTATTATAATTCCCCCTGCTGCTTCTTCTGCGGTCAAAAAACGGACGGCTCCCTAATGAAACATTTCCTATTTCTATTCCAGGATATAGTCTACTTTTCAGAATCTCGGCAATTTCTACGGCAGTCGATATTTCTTCACCCTCGCCTTTAATTTGAAGGGATTTTTTACCGCCGGAGAATGCAAAGATTACATCCTTGATAATTCTTTCTTTCTCTTTTCTATTTTTGATATAAAAAACGTTATTATCCATGAAAAATCATAAGATTAAATTGTATTTGAAATAAAAGAAGTTTTACAATAAGTTACATATTTTATATTGTTAAAAAACTTTGGTATAGTCTATAAGGATAATTTTATTTTAAAATATTTAAAGTTATTACATAGTTTTTATCCAATTTTTTTTTAGCTAAATTCATTGTAGGTTTTAAAAATCTAGATACTCTATATAAAGTATATTTAAAATTCTTTTTTTTTTATAATGAAAGTTATAGGATTTTGCGGTCTTCCGGGTTCTGGAAAATCTACAGCAATAGAGGCAATAGCTGATCTAGGGAAAATAGTAACAATGGGTGATGTTATAAGAGATGAAGCAAAAAAATGGAATATTGAACCTTCAGGGAAAAATTTAGGCAAGATAGCTAAAGATTTACGAGAAAAGGGAGGCCCATCTGTAATTGCTAAAAAATGTATCGAATTAATTAAAAATTTAGATGATGAGATAGTAATAGTAGATGGAGTAAGGTCTTTTTATGAAGTTAATGAATTTCGTAGAGAATGGAAATTTCCACTAATAGCCATAGAATTAAGTGATCAGGAGAGATTCAAAAGGCTTTATGAAAGAGCCCGTAGTGATGATTCAAAGTCAATTGATGAAATAAAACAAAGAGATAAAAGAGAAATAGGATTTGGACTCAAAGAAGTTGTTAGAAATGCTGATTATAAAATTCAAAATGAATCAACAAAAGAAATGTTAAAAACAAAAACAAGAAAATTAGTATTAGAAGTTATAGATAAAATTTGAAATTATTTTAAATAATCGGCAATTGCTTTTGCTAAAGAAACTTTCGCAACTTCATTATCTATAGAATCAGTTCCGATAATTTCATCCGCTCCTGCGCTTAGGATTCGAAATTTAGCATTTTGTAATAAAAGTGCATGTGAAGCGACGGTATAAACCTTATTAGCTCCACTTTCTTTAGATAATTTTATTGCTGAAGCCATAGTTCCCCCTGTTGCTATAATATCATCTGAAATAACAACATCCTTTCCTTGAAGGCTTAATTTGCCTGACATTGTTATATCACCTGTTTTCACATCTCTTTTTTTCTCAAATAAATCAACTGGAACATCCTCTCCAAAATATTTCGCAAATGCTTTCGATCTTTCTACTGCTCCTTTATCAGGAGCAACAACAACGATGTCTTTCGCTCCCAAAGACTTTATATAATCCGCAAGTATTTTCATAGTATCAATGTTTACAACTTTATTGCAAATTAAATCTTGTAAAACCTTAGGCGCATGTACATCACATACATAAAGCTCATCAATTCTCATAGAGTCAATTATACTCAAAATAACATTGGCAAATGCACATTCTCCTGGTCTAAAAACTTTATCTTGCCGGGCATAAGCGATGTAAGGAATTACAACTATAATTTTTGCTGCTCCCATACGCTTTACGGCCTCAATCATCATTAACAGTTCAAATACTCTAGCATTCTGATTTCCGCTGGAACTTGGGCCAGTAGATTGTACAATGATAGCATCATTTCCCTCAATCAATGTTTCGTCATCAATATTGATTCTAAGGTAATTCTCTCCATCAGGAAAAGTTTTAGATTCTGTACTAAAATAATCAATGCCTAACTCTTTTGCTATTTTAACTCCAAGGATTTGAGAAGCAGGTCCTACAATTAGAATTTTATTCATTAAATTTACACTTCTTAATAAGTTGATATATTAATTATTACTCCTTTTCTTATAATTTTTTTAAGAACTCTAAAGAGTGCTCAAAAATTTCATCGCGATGCCCTCTAAATGAATGTCCTCCATTTTCAAAGGCTATTGCATTCCCGTCATTTAATCCGAGATGTTCTTTAATATGAAGATAATTCTCAAACAAAACTATATCGTCATCTTGACAATGAGCAATTAAAATCCGTTCATTGTTTGAAGGATCTCTCTTCAAAAAATATTTCGGACTAATTTTTTTTATAATCTCTTTAGAGAATTTTATCCTATGAATTTCATAGTCATAACGGCCAGCTAAAGCAATTAAAATTTTTGCTCTAGTATCAAGAAAGCCATGCGTTAATATAATTGCGGCGCCTAAACTTCTCCCAAATAATGCAATTTTATCATCCAACAGTCTTTTAGATTGCTCTTCCAAAATCCAGATGATCACATCGTTGATATCCGAATAAATTTTCGGATACATTTGATATCCTCTTTTAGAGAATAATTCCCCTGTTTCTTTTGCAGTCTCTCCATGGCCACGGTAATCATAAGATAAAATATAATATCCCGATTTAACAAATCTTTCGTTATAAGACTTAACGAATTTAGTTTTTCTATGACCCCCAAAAGCGGCCAATGTAATTATCCATGGAGCTTTCGGTGGTGTCCGTGATGTGAAATATATAGATCCTTTAAGGGTGACATTATCTGATTTTATCGGAATGTCAATATTTTCGATTTGAATGTTTTCCATAATGAAAAAGTATATTCTTTCTTTAAAATTTATTAAAAAAATAATTAATTTATTGATTCTCTATATATGTTTTTTTAAGAATTCAATGGATTTCTTAAAAATATCATCTCTATGCTCTTTAAAAGAATGGCCTCCGGTGTCGAATACAATAACGTTTTCCTCTGATAACCCAAGTTGTACTTTTATAGACTCAACATTGTGAAAAGGTATTCGTGGATCATCACGACAATGTGCTATTAAAATCCTTTCATCATTTTTAGGATCTTTTTTCAAAAAATATCTAGGACTAACTTTTTCCACAATATCTTCGGGAAATTTAATTGTCCCTACTGTATGATAATCATATCGAGCGCTGAGCGAAATAAGAATTTTGGCTCTCTCGTCAATAAAACCTCGCGTTAAAATTATTGCACCACCCCAACTCCTTCCAAATAGCGCTATTTTCTCATCTAATAGCCTATGAGATTGATTCTCTATAATCCAAGTTAATACTTCATTGAAATCGGTGAAGATTTCAGGTATCATCTTTAGCACGTTTTTACCGGTCTGCTTTGCAGTTTCTCCATGCCCTCTATAATCATAAGCTAACACATAATACCCTGCCTTAGCGAATTTTTCAGTGTATAACTTTACAAAATAACTTTCTCTATGGTCCATCATACCGGCCAAATTTATAATCCATGTTCCTTTTGAAGGAGTTTTAGAAGAATAATATATAGAACCTTTAAGATTAATATTATCCGATTTGATAGGAATGTCAATATTTTCGATTTGTAGATCTTCCATTATGAATTGTAAAATTGTAAAATTATAAAATATTTTTATATTTTTGAATTGCACACCTTAATGTTCTTATGGCTAATTCAGCACAATGTTTTTCATCATCAGGTAAACCCATTAATGTTTCATCTAGGTTTATTTCCTTTAAATTTTCAGCATATTCTATAGTCCTGCCCTCTATTAATAATGTAGTTTGGCTTCCAGTAGCTACCATAACACCGCAACCATCTGTTATAAAATTTGCTTTAACAATAATATCATCCTCTATTTTTAAATATAATCCTAAAAAATAATTTTTAGGACCTCCTCTATTTTCTTCAAACACCGATATATCTTTCTTGGGAGGTTTTCCCCAATTTTGAGGATTATGAAATAAATTAACAATTTTCTCATTGTGATCTTCAATTTCCTTTTTGATTATTTCCTTTTGAAGATTCTCTACAAATTTATCAAAATCATTTGGCATTTTTATTATTCGACCGGATTATTCTATATGTTTTAAAACATGTTTTTCTAAGCCTGCTAGATCCCCTGGCTTTTTTGCGTATTTTTTTAATGTATTTATTATTTTTTCATTTAATTCATAATGTTCAGAGGGGCAAGAAGTCTTATCTAAAAATTCTTCACCGCGACGAATGGTTGCTGTATTTTCTGTAATTTTTATTAGTTCTGTTGCAATAATTCCATTTAGATAAATCAAATCAGAAAGTTTTTCAGAGATTTTTTCGAGTAATATTAATTGTTCCTTTGACATAAATAATTCAAATTTTATTAATTTTAATACGTTTCCATGACAATTAATTTCACAAACAGCTAATATTTATTAATAAACTAATTACAGATTTCATAGATTTATTTTAATATGGATTTTAAAGATTTTCGAGAAGGTTTACCCTCTTTGGCTTTATTAATATTTATATTTTCACTCACATTTGTGATGGGATCAATTCTACTGAGACCCTATATCAATTTAGAAATTGAAGATTTTATATATATAAAAAGAGAGAGAATTCATCCTGGGCAATCGGATTAGAGCTATGATTTAGTTAACTTTTCGATAGCAGTATCTATCATTTCTAATTTTGTTGAATACTTTTCCATAAGGTCCGCAAATTTTTCAAGATCGATCTCCTTATTTTCCTTTAAAATTTTCAACTCGTTAATCGTTCTTATTATTCCCGCTTTTTTGTCTCGGAGCTTTTCTTTTTTACTATAGGGAATTTTCTTTTCTAACTTTTTACGTTGAAAATTCTTAAATCGTTTAATATTAAGATCTTTTGGAATGAATTTAGTTAGATAGACAGTACTTTTAGGTACGAATGGTGCCAAATTTTCAGGTATAATAATTATTGGCTCAGGATCCTGAATTCTTTTTATCTCGTCATAATCTAAGACTTCATCGTCAATTTCATTTATGTTTTCTTTAACAACAGAGATATTATTTCCGATGCTATCTTTTTCCTCTGAATTAAGGTCTTTTAAATTGTCGAGCATGCTTTCCCAAATAGCTCTAGCCTTCAAATAATAAAATTGAGCTTTCTGTTTCAGTTTTCTTACTTTTTCCTTATTAATAGGCGTTATAGAGGATTCTAATGAGGCTATGGCTTTTAAATGACAAGCTCTGCCCATATCATAATGAAATTGAGCCCTTATCTTTTGACGTTTCTTTTCTTCATGCTTCTTAAGGTAGAAAAGTCTTTTTGAAAGCAAAGAAAGGCCTGAATATAATTTCGAAGCAAAATATATATTATTCTTAGTTTCTTCCCATGATGCTGCTATACTCTGAGCCATTACTCTTGCCTCTTCTGAGTTTAACTCTAACTGTTCAGCAGATATTAGAGTACCCTTATCATTTTGATAGACTGTGGCTGCACTAAAATAGGCTGCAGTTTTATATATCTTGCTACATTCAACCATAGCAATAATGGAGCTTTCCCAATCTTCTTCCTCTTCATAATTTTCTGAAAGGTGATAGTACGCTCTTGCTAAAACCCATAAAGACCGAGCACATTCAAACATAAGGTCATCAATATCAATATCTCTATTTTCTACGTAATCATGAAAAGAAGGGGTGATATCCAATTCTTTTAGGATTTTTTTATGACTCTCGTTTTTATAATTTATGTTTAGAATCATAGTGTATTCTAATACAAGATTGAGGTCGTCTAATGAGTAATCTTCTTCTTCTTTTTCTAAAGCTTCTTCTACTTTTTTAATAGAATAATGTAGGAAACGAATGCGTTGCATTGTTTCATCAGGAAAAACCGACATAAAATCAATACCTTTTTTTATTAAATTTGAGTTATATTTTTTTTATTTTTTATTTTTTATTAAATTTGAGATATTTTTTTCAGTTTCAAAATAATCTATAAATATCCATGCATGAAATTATTTATTAAAAATGAGTGGTAATAGGATTTATATTTTTGAATTTGTCTCTGGTGGCGGGTTTAATCAAGTCAAAATACCCTCATCATTATTTTGCGAAGGATATGGTATGTTAAGATCAATCATCGCAGATTTTAAAAAAATGGATTTTGAAATAACTACATTATTAGATGAGAGAATTGCCTTTTTATCACACTATTTAGAAGCTGATTCTTTACAATATATAAAAGCAGACGATAATTATATTAGTATTTTTAAAGAATCAGTGAAAAATTGTGATTATACCTTTATTGTAGCACCCGAATTCTCGAATGTATTATATGATCTAACTAAAATTGTAAAAGGGGAAAATAAAAAGCTTTTAAGCGTTGGTTTAGAAGGAATTAAGTTAGGTTCATCAAAAATTAAAACCTATGATTATTTTAAAAGTAATAATGTAAAAACACCAAAAACTTATCTAATACCATTAAAAAATGGTTTGGATGTAGAGTTTATCATTCAAAAGTTTAAAAAATTTAACTCGCCAATAGTTTTAAAGCCATTAGATGGCGTTGGTGCTGAGTCGATATATTATTTTGAAGAAGAAAATCAGATTTACAATTTCTTTAAAGAATCAGAAGCGAATATTGACCGTAATAGAGAATACATCCTTCAAGAATATATTGAAGGGGAAGATTTAAGTGTTTCTTTAGTAGGACCTCCAATAAATGCTAAGCAACCTCACATAACTCCATTGATTTTGAGTATAAATTATCAAGACATTAATATTAAAAATTCAAATGGCGATTCGGAATATTTTGGTGGATACACTCCAGTAGAGAATTATAAACAGATTAAAAATACGTTATCAGAAACTCTTGGAAAATTAGATCTATCCATGTTTAATAGCTATTTTGGAATAGATTTCATAAAAAATAAAGATTCTCTAACTTTTATTGAAATAAATCCAAGACTAACAACCTCTTATATCGGAATTAGAAATATTTTAAATGCCAACCCTGTAGAATTTATTATTAATAATTACTCTAACTTTCAAGATATCAAGAGAATTGAGATCCAAAATCACTCTATTTTTAAAAGGCTAGAATTAGAATATGTAGGAGATAAGACTATTAATGAAATTAAAGATTTTATGATTCCTAACTTATTAACGGAAATACCTGAATTTGTTACTCCCCCTATTTCATTTAATAAATCAAATCAAACTAATAAAATTCCTTTTTCCTGTTTTATAGCTACAAAAGAGAAAGATATTACCTACTCCCGAAAACGACTTGCTGAAATTAAAGATATTCTAAATACAAAATATTTCGTAGTAATTAAATAGATAAAAACAACACAATAGTAAAGCTGCCGTAATGAAGCAATAAAGCAATAACAAGACCTCTTTCAATTTTCAAACCCTTACTAACTTTTAAATTGTAAGTTAAAAGCCATAATGATAAAATCTGAAAAAAAATCAGCAATACGATGTCTAGAAAATTAAAAAAGGTTATTTGAATCAATCCTGTAGATAGCAAAATGAAATGAATTAATAAATAAATCACAATCGGATATAATATAATAGGAAAAGAGAGAAAAAGGTTCCAAGTATTTTCCTTTTTTCTATAGAATAAGCGACAACAAATTTCCACAAGCAAAAAATAAATTAGGAAATTTGCAATGAAGATTATTGAAAAAAATATGTGAGAAATAAGCGGTAATTTATAAATATCTTCTGGTGTCATAATAAAAAACAATAAAAATGAATATAATCCATTTAAACCACATAAAATTGTTCCCATTATTAAAATTACAGCCGAAATTATTGTATTATATCTTTTGTCCTTTTCTTCAAATGAAATAAATTTTATAGGTGTTAGAGCAAAGAGGAATTTAAAAAGAGGAGAGTTAAACTCTCCTTTTGAAAATTTTGAAGATTCTATTATTTCTATATTTTCTTTTAGAGAATGATATGCATGCATCCCTAAATCTGAAAGATAATACTTTTTATTCTTTCCTTGTTCGAGTAATTGAGATAAAGAATCTAAATGATGATATATTGTACCAGTGCTCACTTTTAGTGCTTTTTTTAGATTTGTAAAAGAAGAAAATTCGTTATCACCGATAATTTGTATGATCTTTCTGCGAATTCCATGACTTAACGCATAATAAAAACTAGATTCAACATCTGGTTTATTATTAGCCTTTGAATTTTCTTCTTTATCTCTATTAATAGTTAATTACCTTCCTAATAACTATTCTTTTGTTATTAATATTAACATTATATTTATAACCATTATCATAAATCCTGTAATACATAAATAGAATCCTATTCCTATTCCTGCTTTTGAAAGATAAAATAATTCCCCAGGTACAAAATCAACCAAAAAAAGGGTAAGAAAACCTAAACCAATAAACGTAATAATAACTGAATTAATTTTGTATTCAAGATTATAAATAATTAAAAGACTTGCTATTAAGCAAATAATACCGCTGATTAGCGGAAATAAAAATATAAATGATTCTTCTACCGCTGTAATCGTATATAAAATATATGCATCAAATAAAGAAAATCCTGAAAACCATGGTAAAAACTCAGATACTATTAGTAAAATAGATCCAACTAAGCCTACAAATCTAAAATCGAGAAAATTCAAATTTTTCTTTTTATTATTTATTGGAGTCATTGCTTTGCTATTTTTGTAAAATTCTATTAATCTGAAATATATATATTAGTGAACATCCAATTAATATTAATTGTGACTTAAAATTAATTTTTTTTAAGTTTTTATAGGAAAACGATTTATTATTATTAATAAAAATGTCATCTGAAAACAGCTTAGAAAAGGATACCAAATCACAAGATCTTATTAGTGTTTTGAAAGAAGATATACCAGTTGAAGAAATGCGGGATTATGCTAGTCCCCGAAGAATTAATTCCTTGGATCTCGTGAAGGGTTTTGCTATCATCATGATAATGATGTATCACACAGCACACACATGGCTCGACCGAGATTGGCAATTTCTAAGCGCTTTGGTTCTTTCTGGTTTAGATTTTTTAGGACCTTCATTGTTTGTCTTTCTTAGTGCTCTCAGTGTAATTTTTAGTATTCGAAAAAAAACAGGAAAACTTCCCGAGAAAGTTATACGAGCTCGAATTTTTTCTCGGGGAATTTCGATTATGGTAATAGGAATGCTCTTTAATATTATTGGATTAAGTATTGTGCGACCTGACATTCCTTTTCCATTAAATCTTTGGGGTTGGAATATTCTAATGTTTATAGGATTCTCCCAAATAGCTTCATATTACGCTTTAAAACTTAAGAAATGGCTTAGAGCAATTATTGGGATAATTATTATTTTAATCTCGCCAACCTTGCGAATGTATATTTACATCGGGAAAGACTCAAGTCTATTTATATTTGTTTTACATTTCATTATAACTTCACCTGCTCCTGAATTAACACTTCTACCATGGTTAGCTATATGTTTTATATCAACAATATTCGGTGAATATCTTTTCGAGGCAATGATAGATGGAAGTGAGGTTGCATACATGCAATTATTAAAAAAATTTCTAATATGGGGAACTATTCTTGTAGTTGTTGGTGTAATAACTGGTTGGCAATTACAAACTCCAGAAACTTTAGTAGAATCAGAATATCCACATTTAAGATTATTAGGAATTATGAATCAACAAGATTATTATAAATTCCCGGGAATGCCTGAATTCATGATAAGAGGTACAATAGGAAATATGTTTTATAACATGGGTGCTGCTCTTTTAATTATTGCCGTATGCTTCTATCTTATTGATATTAAGAAAATAGACAACTCTTTTACGAGCATGTTAATTTACTTCGGAAAAGTATCTTTAAGCTTATTTCTTGTTCATTATATGTTTATTCCACTATTCCCTAGTCAATTTAATATTGTGATTATAGTCTTCGTTGTGTTGAGCTTCCTAGGGTTTATGGGCTTCTTTATGTATATTTGGAACGAATATGGGAATGGATTCGGCTCACCAGAATGGTTCATGATACAAATCGGCAGGATTGGGCAAAAGACAGGAGAAAAGGTTAAAGAGGAAGTTAAAAAGACGGAAGAATTTCTAGTGAAAGAGATCAAAAAAACGGAAGAATTTATATCTAAAGAAATTAAAAAAACAGAAGATTTCATTAAAAAGGAAGGGAAAAAGATAAAGGAAAAAACTAAAGGGCTTAGAAAAAAAGATAAAGAGAAATAAGTCCGATACAAAAACATATTTAAAACTTTTAGAATAAATTCTGGTAATAGCTTTATTTTTTAAAATAAGATTTAAAATAATTTCTAGTGAAGTATTTATAGAATAAACATATAAATATTCGGAAATAGATCAAATATTAGAAGAAAAAGAAAATCAATATCAATTTAAAATAACTTAAAGAGAGGTTATAAAGATATCTAGTATTGAGGAAGCGTATAAGTTTAAGATTTGTGTTTATGGCGCGGGTGGAGTTGGTAAAACCTCGCTATTAATTCGTTTTGTACAAGATAAATTTGAGGAAAATTTAATCAAGACAATTGGGACAAATTTTCTTATTAAGGATATAAAAATCGATGATATAAACCTACGTTTGTTGCTCTGGGATATTGGAGGACAAGCACAATTTGCTAAACTGCGAACAATCTATTTTAAAGGGAGTAATGCGGCCCTTGGCGTCTTCGCACTTGATAATTTACCGTCTTTACTTAAATTACCGGGATGGGTAAGTTCTATTAAAAAAACAGTAAAAAAATCAATTCCCATGATAATTTTGGGCAATAAATCAGATTTAAAACGCCAAGTTGATCAAGCAGAGGCAGAAGATTTAGCAAAAAGGTTAGGCGGTGAATATTTAGAAACATCAGCAAAAACAGGGGATAATGTTGAGTTAGTGTTTAAAAAGATTGCAAAAGCATGCCTCGAGAGTGTTTTAATTGAATAGCTGATAGTCTAACTCTAATTTTTTTTCTAGTTTTTCAAGTTTTTTTTATTCTAAACTTTCTTTCAATTAATTATTATCCCTAAATTTCTTAATTCTTCAAGTAAATCTTCCACAGTTGTAAAATGAATTCCTACTATTCCTAATTGCTTGGCCGATACCACATTATTAAGACCATCATCGATTAATAAAATCTCTTCTGGTTTGCATCCCGCTTTTTCAATTGCATACAGGAAAATCTTTTTTTGAGGTTTAGTCATGTGAACTTCATGAGAAAGTATCAACTCATCAAAATATTCAAGAAAACCCCATTTTCGATCTAATAAATAATTCCAATGACTTGAATTTACGTTTGATAAAGCTATTATCTTATAGGTATTACTATTTTTTAATTTTTTTAGCACTTCTATGATGCTATGATTCGGATGACCCGAAATTATGCTATTAAACGCATCAAAAAATTCCTGTTGATTTAATTCGCAGACTTGTAGTAATTCACAGGAAAGCTGGTAAAATTCATCATCACTCATATTTCCTTTATGGTAAATATCTGATTGTCTGAAGAATTCCAACATAATCGGAGTTTGAGGTTTATTTAATGGTGATAGCGTAATAATTCTATTGTAAAAATTTGAAAAATCTAATTCTACAATTACGCCACCTAAATCAAAAATTATAGCTTTAATCGTCAATCATACATCCACTCAACCTAATAAAAAACTATCGGCAAAGACTAATTTGCTACCTTATATTTTTTTTCTCTCAAATTTTATAAGTGTAGATTTCTAACTATTTACGAAATGATACTTTAGTAGAATATTTCCTAAATGGGATAGGAAGCTTATGCTTTGGAAAACCCCTTGTATCTTCTTCAAGCATTTCTAAGAATTCTTCAAGCTGAATATTATTAAATTGTTCAGATGTACTTTTTTTAGGTCCGAAAGGTTTTCCGATGAGTCTCTTTCGAATAGAAACTGTTCCACCTTCTTCCTCATTTTTTCCTAAAATAACTATGTATGGAAACCAATCGATTTCAGCTTGTCTTATTTTTTTCCCTAAAGTTTCTTCTCTATCATCAAAATCAGTTCTATATCCTTCCCTATTTAGAACATCTAAGATTTTTTCAGCATATTCATTTTGTTTATCACTTACGGTGAGCAATCTCACTTGAACAGGGGCAATCCATGTTTTAAATCCCGGGACGATTTTATCTTTATTTCTTATTGCGGTTTCAATTAATCCCCATAAAACTCTCTCTAACCCCCCTGTTGGTGAATTATGAAGAATGATGGGATATTTAATTTGACCATCCACATCTGTAAAATGAATATTATATTTTTGTCTTTTTTTACCTTCATTATCAACCATGTATTCAAGAGAACTCTCCACATCTATCTGATTTGTGGATAAGGTTGCGCTCTTATTTTGAGCAGAAAGTACTGGCCTCTCGAATTTTAATACAAAATAATAATATCTTTGTTCCCACAATTCTAACAATGCTGGTTCTTTTTCAGATTTTATTAACTCAATTATCCATTTCTTATTTTCTTTATAAAACTCCTGGGTTGTTCGAAAAATGACATAAGAAGGAATACCCAAATCATCTAATAAACTTTTTATTAATTCATATTGTTTTCTAAACTCAATGATAGAAGATTCTAAGTCCCTACATAGAGTATGAAGGTCAGGCATGAGAAATCCACGCAATCTTCTTAAACCCGTTAATTCCCCCTCTTGTTCCCGGCGAAAATCGTATTGCTCCCACTCGTACAATCTTAAAGGAAAGTAACCTGGTTTTAAATTCATTTTACTTACCATGTCAAATAAGAGAAAATCAGAAGCATATCTAAGTATGAATCTATTATTTCCTGATTCAACCCAATAACTTCTTGCAGGAAATCTAGCGGTTTGTGCTGTTAATTTCTTATTTTTTACAGAATACATTAAAGGGGTGTCTATGAGAAGGGCCCCAAAGTCTATTAATTTATCTTCTATGAAATTCTTAATCAAATTCTTCATGATTACCCCCTTAGTATACCAGCGCAAATTGCCTTTATCGCTGTTTTCATCGAAATCAACTAGTTCAAATTCCAGCATCACCTTTATATGGGCGGGTTCAATTCCCTCATCTACTCTCCTAGAACCTAGTTCAGACTTTAAAAATGCATGAAAATTTTCATCTTTAATTTCTTTTAATGGTAAGACATTTTTATCCTTGTCAAATTTAATGTCTAATTCTTTACCTTGAGGTGTTATGACTTTAAATACTGCGTTAGTAATATGTTCCTCTGGCTGAATATATAATTTCACATCTCTATACATTTCAGCAACTTCATGACCGATACAATTAATTTTAAAAGATTTATACCATCCAAATGGAGAAAATTTTGCCTCGATTCCTTTTTCTTCCAATAGTTTAGCAATTTTAGGGCACACTTCCATTGCGTTATTATCATTACTCAGGAATTTTGATAGGTGAGCCCATGGATAAACCAGTACTTTATCAACGCGATACATATCCCTTTCTTTAATTAATTCGACTAAATTTCTAGGCTTTCCCTTGATTTCTCCAGATTCGATTTTTTTATTATGTTTTCTAATTTCCTCATTTTTCTCACGGATTTTTTCGGGAAATCCGGTTATTAGAAGTATTGCTTCCTCAATAACATCAGCTCCTTGCTTTGCAATTATATCAGTATCATAAGTATCTTGATCTTCTACAGAAACATACGCTACAAGGACCAAACCATCCATTTTAATTTTCTTTTCGGGAAATTTTTGAGGTTTGCTTGTAGCTGGTTTTTGTTTAATAACTTCTACGCCGTCCGAATGAATTAATAAAATCTTCATAACAATCTTTAATCTTTATTTTTCTTAACTATTTCTAATAAAAAATTCTAAATATTTTTAGAATTATGATAATTAATTATATTTAAAATTGAAATTAATAATTACTAAAATTTTTATCGCATTTTTTAAAACATAGTGAGTATGAATCTTAAAAATATTTTCACGGAATTAACCGAGGCATTAGATAAATTAGATCAAGTTAGAGAAGAGATTTTAAAAATTTCTCGATTGATAGTTCGGGATTGTAGTGTTGCAATTAAACATATTCATAGGAGAGAATTTAACCAATATCAAGACAAAATTAATAATGTAATAGTAACTCATGAAAAGCTGGTATCACTAGTTAATAAAAATACAGGAGTTTTTTTCAAATATTTGAAAACTCCTGAACAAGAATATGCTGAGGCTATATCATTTTTCTCAATTATTATGAAAAAAGATCTTCCAACGCCTAAAGTGTTGAAAATTAATCCTCTAAACTATGCATTAGGTTTAGCAGATGTTGTTGGAGAATTACGTAGATATGTTTTAGACAATATTAGAAAGTCTCAAATTGATGATCTTAATGAAATTTTAGAAAGTATGGATGAAATTTATACGTATCTGTTTTCATTAGATTATCCCTCAGGGATTACTCAAGATTTAAGACATAAAACTGATCAAGCTAGAAATATTATTGAAAGAACTAGAGGAGATGTCTCAATATCTCTTCAAATGAATAGCTTAAGAGAATGTATTGAAAGTAGCGTGCGAGATAATACAAATAAAAAATAATTTTATAAGGTTTAAGAATACCCTTCGATACTGAAAAAATTAGAAGACAAGCAAAAAGTGATTATGAAAAGGCATGGCTGGAAACTAAGGATCTTTTAAAATTAAGTGGAAATTATTTTAATTTCCAAAGTAAAGGTAAATCTCATCCTGTTAATGATTTTATCTCTGATGCGAGAAAACAAAAGATTACATAAGTAGAGGCATAAGAAAAATAAGGCCATTTATACTTCAGATTTTAGTAAATGAAGGAATTGAGCAAGCATGAAAAATAAGAAATCGAAGTTAGAATATGATGATTATTGGTATCATTATGTTTTAGAGGCAAATCCAAATGAAATAAAAAAGGTTATACAAGAAGATTTTATTGTTTCAGATGGATTAAAAATGCATTTAGATATTTATGATAATGGAGTTAAATTGGATAAGACGGTAATTTTTATTCATGGAACCTCAATGTATAGTAGATTTTATGCAGAATTTTGTTTTAAACTTTTTAAAGAAGGTTTTCGAATTGTTATGCCTGATATGAGAGGACATGGATTAAGCGAAGGAAAGAGAGGTCATTTTACAATGTCCCAGC
>Ga0209976_10000608_pt1 | contig 22876 bp, 28 predicted proteins | sample SumtaG_FD_182806 | JGI IMG/M metagenome (GOLD analysis project Ga0209976, IMG submission 182806) | Deep subsurface microbial communities from Indian Ocean to uncover new lineages of life (NeLLi) - Sumatra_00157 metaG (SPAdes) (version 2) | ecosystem: Environmental > Aquatic > Marine > Oceanic >...
ATCGCTGCTCATCGTGAGCTCCTAACAGGCCGCCGTGTCCGTCCGGGTAGCGCTTGTCGATGAGCTCGTTGAACTCGTCGATCAGCGCGGCCGCGTCGAACTCCTGGCCGTTGGTTGCGACGTGCGTGTACAGGCGAGCGGCGAGCGACTCGAGGCCGTCGTCCTCCGCGGTGAGCTCGGCGACGATGCCCTCGACGGCGATGCCCATGTTCGCATGCGCGTCCTCGCGATCGGCTTCGTCTGTCCACTGCGCGCCGTGATCCGGAAGCTGATGCAGCGGGCCCTCCGGAGCTCCGACGACGCCGGCCTCGATCATCGCCTGCGCGACCTTGACCGGAGCCAGGTCGCGGAGCGTCTCGAGTAGCCAGCCTTTCGAGTCTGCACTGATGCGGATGTTGATCATGCTGCTGCCCTCCGTTGTTTGAGCTCGCGCGCCCATCGGATTTTTCGACAGGTCGGAGCTGTGTCGACGCGCGCCCGGCTCGGCCGGTTCCACGTGCCGCCCTTCGTGATTGCCTCCTCGAGCCAGCCAGCGCCGCGCAGTGCGCCGCCGTTCTCTGTCTCGAGCGTATAGGTGATGATCCGTTCGAAGCCGCGACGCCGCGCCTCACGAGCTGCTGCGCCGTAGAGTTGACTGCAGGCGTTCCAGACGACGCCGGCCGGCTGCGTGTGATCGACGCAGAGCCGGTTGACCTCGACGATCGCATGATGATCGAGGCGCCGCGCGACAGGCCGGCCGACCATAGCAACGGCGACGAGCTCCGTGCCGTTGTACGCGCCGTGTCCCCATCGCCAGCCGCACGGCGGCCGGTTGTGCCGATGATGCTCGAGCACGAAGGCCTTCGCCTGCTGCAGCGTGACCTCGCCGATCGTGATGCCGAAGTCGAGCGCGTAGCCGTCGATGCCCGGCTCGCGATCGACCACGTCGCGGAGCTCGATGCCGACGCGGAGCTCGAAGAATCGGCGCCAGTCGTGCCGCGACCAGTAGCGCGACATCTCCGTCAGCCAGGCGTCGCGGCTGTACTCGCAGCAGGTCGCGAGCTGCCAGGCGCGATCCTCGAGCCAGACCTCCGTGACGTCGAGATACTCGACGCGGCCGCAGGCGTCGCAGCGCTGCGCGTCCTCGTCGCCGTCGTCCTCGAGCAGCTCGGCCTCGAGCTCGTCAGGGATCTCGTCGATATAGGCGGCGTGCTTCATCGTGCCGCCTCCGCCTCGAGCTCGGCGCGGCGGTCGTCGGTCGGCTCGTAGACGCGGACCTCACTATGCCCGTCGCGGCCGAGGCCGTGAATCGTCGACAGCTTGCCGGCCTTGACGAGCGACGCCAGCCTCGAGCGGATGATCGAGGCGCCGCGTCGCTTGCCGGCGATCGCGGCCGGCGCCTGGTAGTACTGCGCGAGCTCGTCGCGCAGCAGCGACGGCGTCAGCGCCGGACGGTACACGCTGCCGAGCTGCCAGAACTCGAGGCCGCGGATGTTGCGGAAGTAGTTGCGCGTGTAGTCGTCGATCGCCTCGACGAGCTGCGCGTCGATCCACTGCCGCGCGTCGTCATCGAGCGACGTCCGGCGTGCCGGCCGGCGGCCGCCTTCGTGCTTCCGGAAACTGTACTCGAGGAACGTGACGCCGCCGAGGTAGTCGCGCTTCTCGCCGTCGTCGTCGGCCAGGCGTTCGGCCTTGAGCTCGGCGTAGCGCGCCGCGGTCAGCTTGCCGTCGGCGTCGCAGGTGCGACAGAAACAGAGGACGCTGCCGTCGAGTTTCTTGAGGTAGGTGCGGCCGTCGCAGTCGATGCAGGTGATCGCGTCAGCCTCGAGCTCGGCGGCGAATTGTTTGCGCGTGCGCTTCATCGGATGCCCTCCGTTGCGGTGTGTTGATATGAGAAGTATATACCCATGACATACCGCCGCAACACCCTTTTGCCCTGCAGGTATAGACTGACCGACAGACCGGGAGCGGCTCGCCGAATCCCGTCGCGCCGTTTTCCTCGGCTGAAATCGTAGGCACAGGGAGGCAACCGATGCCCACTACGAGAGAGGAACGCGAAGCCGCGCGCGCGCTCATCCGCGAAAATCTCCGCGACTTTATCGACGAGGTTAATGCCGCTCGCGGCGATGTCCAGAAAACGAATCTGTCGTTGAGCCTCGCCGGCCTGCAGATCATCGCGACCGTGAACCTCGCGGAGACGCTCGAAGCGCAACCGGGGCCGCCGTAGAATCACGCTGCTGCGCGGATGATCTCCTCGAGCTCCGTGAGCCAGTCGAGCTCCTCGGCGTCGAGATCTCCGCGGAGGAACTGCCGGCGGATGACGCCGACCATGCCCTCGAGCGCGATGCCGCCGCCCGGCTTGAACCGCCGGAGCGCGTCCTCGAGGTCCTCCTGCGCCGCGAACGTCGCGATCTCACGTTTCAGCGATGAGAACAGCGGCAGGCACGAGTCGATCGAGTCGGCGCCGACCAGGCGCGACCAGACGATGCGCATGCCGGAGCCGACGCGGCCGACGTGCACCGGCACGTGCTGCTCGAACTCGCCGGAGTCGTCGACGCGCGGCATCAGGCCGTGAGCTCGGCGGATGATGCCTGGCGCCGCGAGCAGCTTCCAGTCCGTCGTGCCGCCGACGAACACGCCGTCGCCGAGCAGGATCGCCGCGTCGATGTCGTCGGAGCTCATGCCGTCCTGCACTGCGATGTACAGCGGCGGAACTTCGCCCCACGTCGCCAGGCTCAGCGCGTGCACGCGGTCGTACCAGTCGACGCTGAACTCGAGCGACCGGCGGCCGCCGGCGACGATGTCCGGCAGGACGACGAAGGCCGGCGCCGGCGAGTCGGCGTGCTTCGCGAAGGCCTTGCAGTAGGCATCGCCGTCGAAGCCGGCGCCGGTCATGTAGCGCTCGAGCGTGCCGGCCTTGCGCGCGGCGACGAAGTCCGCGAAGGCGCCGTTATCGAAGATCCACGGATGCCGGCGCGCGGCGCCTTCGCCCCGCTGCGTGCACTCGCCGAAGCCGAGCGCGGCGAGCTCGGCGATCAGCTTGCGCGATCGAGTCTGGCCGATGTAGACGCGCATTAGGCTGCCGCCGCCTCGAGCTCCGCGGCCTCCTCGAAGATCACGCCGAGGACCTTCTCGACGCGGCCGGCGACCTGCATCGCGAGCTCGTGCGGGTCCTGGCCGTCGCGGCAGTAGTGGGCGATGTAGTTGTAGGCGCCGGCGTCATTCTGCGCGCCGTAGACGCGAGCGATGACGGCCGAGCTCAGCTCGGCGACGGCCTCCTGCACCGGGTCCTGGCCGCCGGCCAGCTTGCCGCCCTGCAGCCGCGCGTCGGCAGCGTGCGCGAGCTCGTGCCAGAACGTCGCCTCGCAGTGCGTGAACATCTCGATCCGGCTGCCGTCGATCTTGCAGGAGCCGTAGGCGCCGCGGCTGCCGGCGTTCCATTTGACCTCGACGCCGAGGCGCGCGGCGACATCGGCCAGGCGCGGAGGCGCCGGCGGTTCGTAGTCGAACGACGGCATCGGCTCGCCGTCAGTCTGCTCGAGGTCGAACACGGCGACGCCGCGGAAGCCGATGACGATGACCTTATCCTCGCCGGTGACGTCGTCCTCGATCTTGCGCGTGCACGGCGCCAGGATATGAAACGCGCGCTGCCCCTTCATGACGGAGCGGCCGGCGGCCTTCCACTGTTTGAAACCGCGAGCGTCGCTGCTGCCGTTGAGCGCCATGAGGACGCGGTTGCGGAACGACCAGGAATCAGACGGCCGGACGTCGTCCGGATGCCGCGGTGTGATCGCCTTCTGCATGGCGCCTTCGACATCGCCGGACTCGAACGCGGCGAGGACCTTGTCGAGCTGCGCCTGTACCTTTTCGGGTGTGTTCTTCATAACCGGATGCCCTCCGTTGCGGTGATTGATCATGTAGCTATTATCAGGCTCCGGTATATACCTTGTCAACACCTACCTGCGGCGAACGGGGAACAGCTCCGAGATCGGATTCGACTCAAAGAAGGCGAGCCGCGAGCGGCCGCTGAGCTGCAGCACGCGGTCGACGTAGCCGGCCAGGCGGCGCCGGCGCCAGGCGTTCGCCGTCGGCCTCGCGGCGAGCTCGGCGCGACGCTCGGCCTCCTCGGCCTGGCGCCGGCGGCGATTGTCTGCGAGCTCCGCTTTGACATCGTCCGGCATCGGCCGACTCGGCCGGCGCTTGCGTCGGTAGGCTGCGAGTTTGTCGGTCATCGCTCGCGCTCGGCTGCGACCTTCGCGTGCGCCTCCTCGTGCATCCGCTGCAGCCACTCCGGCCGGTCCGTCGGATTCGCGATGCGGTCGATGCGGGCCCGACGTTCGCGACCCTCGAGGCAGTTGATGCAGAGCTCGTCGCCGGCCTCCGTCACCAGCAGGACGCCGACGCTGTAGACGCTGCGCTCGCAGTCGTCGCAGGCCGGCACGTCGATCGTCGTCGTCGTCTGTTTGATCATCGTGCCGCCTCGAGATCCTCGCCGGCGCGGCAGATGTCGGCGAGCTCCTCGTCGGTGATGGCACCGCCGAAGTAGTCCGCCGTCGCCTCGTCGACGTCGCCGTTGAGCCGGTCGACCTGCACCTGCGCCTCGAGCTCCGTCTCGAACGTGCCGAGGTAATCGCCGATGCTCAGCTCGCGGCCGTCGTGCCCGCGATGCAGGCGTTCGACGCGGCAACCGTCGGCGCCCCACGGTGCGACCTGGTAGCGGCCGCGCTGGTCGCCGCGGCGCCGGTCGGCCTCGGCGGCGGCGCTGTCCATCGCCTCGAGGAGTCGGTCGACAGCCTCATGCCAGTCGCGTCCTGTATCGCTTGCTTCGTTCATCGGATGCCCTCCGTTGGTAGTGATGACCTGCAGCCATTATCAGGCCGCGGTATATACCGCGTCAACACCTATCCTGATCTTTCCGGCCGAACGCGAAACTCAGAGCATGCCGAGCAGCCGGCCGCACTCGAGGCACTTCTCGGCGGTGCGATCGGTGACGTCGACGCCGGCGTCGCCGGCTTCCTTGCAGGTCGCGCAGGCGCCGCCGTCGAGCGACCGGCGCGCGTTCTTCGCCGCATTGTGCAGCCGGCCGACGGCGTCGCGGTTGATGTCGCCAGGGTCCGGCGTGCCGGCGCGAGCTCGTGCTGCGGCGCCGGTGTGCTTCGCCGCCGCGGTGCTCACGAGCGCGGCGACCTGGCGCAAGTTGCGGAAGTGACTCGAGACGCTGCGGAGCTCCGCGGCGAGCTGCTTCTCGTCGGTGTCCTCGAGGACCTGTGCAGCCTGCTCGAGGATGATGCGCGGGTCGTTGTCGTTCGTCATGATGCCCTCCGTGTAGGCGGCTGCGCGATCGAGCGCGGCCTGTAGTTGAGTGTCGTCGACCTTGATGTTGACGGTGATGTCGGGGTCCTTCATCGGCCGAGATCCTCGTCGTCCTCGAGCTCCTCGCGCGTCGGCTCCTCGAGAAACTGCGGACCGTCGCGGCCGCGCGTGCTGCCGACCTGCAGCGCGTTCGTATGCGGTCCCTTGTCCGCCGGCAGCGTGACCTCGACAACGCCGTCAGCGTCGGCCTCGAGGTCGACGTCGGCCTGCAGCTCCTCGCCGAGGTCCTCGAGGTCGAGCTCGTAGCGATCGCCAGGCTGCGGCAGCTCCGGCCGCGTCCGCATGATGCGGTAGCGATGCCCGTCGATGATCACGTGCGCGCCAGCGCGGACGACGCCGTAGTCGGCCGTCCACGTCTCCGTGCGATCAGGCTGCCGCGCCTCGAGGTCGGCAGCGTCCTCGTCGATGATCGCGCGCAGCGTCGGCTCGTCGACTGCCTCGCCGGTGAGCGGGTCGATGCCGGCGCCGGCGAGCTCGAGCATCCGGGCCCGGATCTCATCGCGCGGCAGCTCGAGGAGCTCGATCGCCGTGAGCGGTTTCAGCATCCGCAGCGGGTCGAACTTGCACGGCTGTTCCGCGTCATGCTGAGGCAGCAGGCAGCGCCGTCCGCCGTGCGCCCAATGCCCGCACTTCCGGACGACGCTCGAGGCCTGGCCGCGGACCTCGATGAACAGATCGTCGACCTCGGCGCCGGCGTCGAGATGCTCCTGTATCTCCGCCTCGAGCGCGGCGGCGCGATCAGCGGCAATTGCTGCCGGCAGGTGCTCGCGGAGTACTCGCATCGCGAGCGGCTCCTCGGCGCGCATCTCGCGCAGCGCGGCGCGGATAGATTCGCCGGAGGACTCTGAGCCGAGGCCGCACGCATGCAGCTCGCGCATCTCGGCCGGCGTGATCGCGTGCTCGAGGTCGAGCTGCCCGTACGCTGCCCGCGGCGGATCGCACCGGACGAACTGCCGGCACTTGTTGCGATCGCCCCATGTTCCGTGCGGCGTCGGCACCGGCGGATCAGCAGGACCGAGATGAATGTCGGCCGGCAGGCCGCAAGTCGCGCAGGCCTCGTTGTATGCCGCGACCGTCGACAGTGTTTCATGAATGACGAGCTCCGCCTCCGGGTTGCGATGTCGAACGCCTGGCAGCTCGCCGGCGTCGTACCGCGCGCACTGCAGAGCGTCGCCGGATTCGGTGCCGGCCTCGGCGATGATCTCGTTGCCGATGTCGAACATCCGCCGACGCATCGCCTCGATCTGCTCCGGATCGCACTGCGCGACGAGCGCGCGCAGCCGCTCGAAACAATCGTCGAACGTGTCGAGCTCCGGATACGTTCGCGCCTCGAGGTTCGCGCGCTCGCCGCGCGGCTGCCGGCACGCCGGACAATGCTGCAGGAAGTCGCCAGGCTCGAGGCCGGCGTCGACGGCCGTGCCGGACCAGTCGCAATCCTGACAGGACCAGCGGCGCTCCTCCTCGGCGTGCGTCGTGACGTCGACGAGCGGCAGCGTCTGCCGCGTCGCGAAGGCGCTCATGATGACGGCTCCGTGATGCGCATGACCGTCACGCGCTCGACCGTCACGAGCTCGACGTTCGTGCCGATGAGCGTGATCTCGGCATTACCGGGCCCGGAGCGGATGCCGGCGACGCGGCCGGCGATCTGCGTGTCGTTGCCGATGATCACCGTGACCTGGTCGCCGAGCTCGAGGCCGGCGATCACGACGTCGCTCGTGCTGCGCGCTTACGTTCGCTCTGCAGGAGTCGGCTGATCGCCTTGCGGATTAGCTGCGCTCGCGACAGGTCGGAGCTCGCAGCGATCGCGTCGAGCTCGTCGACGTCCGCCTCCGACAGGTGCACGAGGACTCGTTTCAGATCTTTCGGCATGATGCCCTCCGTTGTTGGTTCGCTTCCGGAGGAATCGTATAGCGTCGGTGTATACCGCTGCAACCTATACCGTCAGCGGCCGCCAGCCAGGATCGACGCCGGCAGCGACGAGGATCTCATGCACGTCGATCTGATTCGTCTTGTCGCCGTCGATGTTCTCGAGCAGCTCGACCAGGTGCCGGAATCCGCGCGCCTTGTCGATGTCGACATCGGCGAGCATCGGCGCGTCGCCCTCCTGCTCGGCGATGAACAGGCTGATCTGCAGGTTGCCCTCGTCGTCCGGAGTCTTGACGCTCGGCCCGTTGCGGTAGCCGGCCGGCGGCGTGTGTAGCTTCGACGGAGCTCCGTCGACGAGGCCGGCCTCCTCCGCGTCGGCGAGTGCTTCGAGGATCGAGCTCGAGACGCGGACGATCAGCCGGTCGACCCTGACCTCGAGGACCTCCTCGACGAAGGCCGCGGCCGGCGTGACGCCGAGCCAGGTCGCGGACATCTTCGCCCAAATATTGAGCAGCGCCGCGATGCGCATGCCGCCGTGTCCGTCGTGCTCGCCTCGAGGTCCGCCGTCGAGCTCGAGGAGCGTGCCGAAGTCGATGCCCGGGATGACCGGCGGAGGCTCCGGCCATTCGTAGCGGATGACCGCGGACGGCGCGACCGGCAGCAGGATCTCGACTGCGCCGGCCGTGCCGTTGACTTGCTTCGCGCAGGCGCCGTGTCCCTCGGCACGAGCGACGACGCGGTAGGTGCTCGTCACGGAGGTCGTGAACTCCGCGCGGCCGTTCGGAGGAACGTCGCGAGCGACCTGACGCGGGAGGCGCGCGTCAATCCCCATGCGCCGGAGCTCTACGAAGTAGGGCCCCGGCAGCGGGTCGCCGTAGACGTTCCGTGCCCGAACGTACAAACGTCAGCCGGTGCGCTTCGGCTTGACGACCTTCTCGAGGCCGACGCGCTTGCCGGTCGCGGCGATGCCTGGCGAGATCACTGCGCCAGTGCCGAGGCCGAGCGCCGCGGCGCCGGCGACGGTGCCGGTGCCATCGCCGGCGACGAGCTCCGCCGTCACCTGCGCGACGATGTTGAGGCCGAGGCTCCACCAGTAGGCCCGGGGCCCGTCGAGGCTCGCCGAAAAGTTGCGGACGCCGACGATCAGCGCGGCGACGATCGCAGGGATCATCAGCTCCATCGCGCCCATCTCGAGGCCGGTCATCGGCCGAACTCGCGCAGCGCGTTCGCGTCGCTGATGTTTTGCGCGGACAGCAGGCCGCGGACGGCCGCGATGCCGCCCCAGATCAGGACGTTTTTCCATCCTTCATCGAGCTCGACATCCCACTGCGTTTTAGCCAGGCGCTGCAGTGCCGTCACGCCGGCGTAGACGCCGCCGGTGATGAGCGCGTCCTGCTGCACCGTGTTCGGCCAGGGATCGCTGCACGTGATCACCGTGCTCGCCTCGCACTGGTTTCGCAGATCGGAGGCTGTGTACATTTCGATCGCCGAGGCCGCGAAGAATGCGAGGACCGCGGGGTCGTAGCTGTTCTCCGTCATCATGCCGAAGTAGCCCGTGCCGTTGTCCTCGGCGGCGACGAATTGCCCCGTCTCCGGATCGCGTTCCTGCAGGATCTCGTCGACCGCCGCGGCCATCGCCGCATCGAAGTCGATCACCGGCGCCGGCGCCGGCGTGACGAGCTCGGCGACGACCTGGTCCTCGAGCTCGAGCAGCAGCGGCAGGACGGTGCCGCCCTGTTGCGGCGCCGGCATCATCGTCAGCGCCGCGGTGAGAATCAAAGCTGCGAACGTCATCGTCGCCTCCTATCGGGAAAGGTTGAGAGTCAGGCCGACCGGCGCGCCGGCGCACGGCACGCTGCCAGCAGCGGCAAAGCTGGTCCTGATCTCGAGTTTGTCGCCGTCGACCTTGCCGCCCCATGCCGCCGAGGCCTGACAGCCGCCCGCGATGACGGTAGCCGTGCCGGCCGCGTTGCCGTCCGGATCGACGCTGCCCGACAGCGTGCCAGTGAACAGGCCGGATACTTCCCACGTCGAGCCGGACAGGATCGACGCGCCGTTCTGGAAAATGATCGACTGCGCAGCCCCGGACGTGACCGCCGCCGGAGCTCCGCCCTGCAAGGCGTCCCAACGCGCGGAGCCGGACCAGGCGCCGCCGATCTGCCCCGGCTCCGGAACATCCGGAACGGTGACGCTCGTGATGTCCGACGTGCAGCCGGCCAGCAGTAGGACCGCGGCGATCGCCACGGCGAATAATTTGCGGGTCATGTTCCCCTTCTCCTCGTGATGCCGGCATTCGCCGGCGTTTGTGTGCTGCTGACGGCGTCCTACACTGCGGGATTCTGCAGGTAGACCTCGCCGTTGTTGCAGACGTAGACGCACTCGCCAGGGTCGCCGCCGGCGAAGTCGCAGCCGCCGTCGCCCTCGCATGCGTCGCCGCAGCCGTCGTCGCAGTCGCCGCCTCGAGCTCGAGCTCCGGAGGCGTCGCCCTCGTCGCCCTTGAGATCCTCGAGGATGTCCTGCCAGTCGTCGCGGTCGGCGACGTAGTAGCGGCCGCAGCGCTCGAGCAGCTCCTCGAACTCCGACACCTTGCGGCCGAGGCGCTCGACCGTCATCCGGAAGCTGCGCCGGCGGATGACGACGTGCTCGTCGCCGATGTTCGTTATGCGCTTCATGCCCTTCATCGCTCAGCCTCCTCCGCCCTGTAGCGTCGATGCAACGAGTCGAGCCTGATCTGCAGCCACGTCTCGAGCTCCTGTTCGCCGTAGTCGCCACTCGCGAGCCGGCGTGCGTGCTCGTCGAGGATAATACGCTCCGCCGCGGTGATCCGCCTTTGCGTCGTCAAATAAACGACGCAGCTCCGGTGCACCAGGCCGAGCAGCGCGATCGCGAGGAGCGCGATGACCGCGGCGCGCAGCCGCCGACGTCGCCGGCGCCGGCGGTATTCCTGCAGCGCGATCGCCGTGCGGTGCCCGTTGCTGCCCGGGTGCGGCTGCAGTCGGTCGCCGATCGCATCGCGGAGCTCGCGCGCTTGATTCCGGAGGCGTCTGTCGTCGTGATTCCATCGCACGCCTGCCGCGCCTTCCTGCCCCTGGTTTCAATCGACGAGCTGCCAGTCGACATAGATCCGCATCCGCGGAGGCCCTGCCTCGACGAGCCGGTGCGCGACGTGCCAGGTGCCGCTGCTCGTGTACAGGTTGAGTTTGTCCCACGTCGCGCCGGCGGCCTCGAGCTGGCCGGACGTCGCGAGCTCGAGGAACTCCTCGGCGGAGATCTCCGTCGGCTTGAAGTCGCACGCGAGGCCGTCCTCGTGATCGCCGCCGATCTTCGCACCAGGTATCGCGAGGCTGAGCTCGCGGCTGCGGCAGAAGCTGAGCACGTCGATCTGCCCGACCAGGTCGCGGAACGGCTGCATCGTCAGCAGCACGACGCGCATCGCGCTCACGAGCATCGCCGGCCGCAGTCGGTAGAACTTGAACTCGAGCTCCGGATGATCTCGAGACGCGACGAGCTCGTGCGGCCGGAAATTGTCCGACGGCCAGCTCACCGGCGGCGCCCCTGGCGCTGACGAGCTCGCCAGGCGCGCCACTGGTAGACGCTCGAGGAGATCAGGCCGAGGAGCGCGAACACGAAAAAAGCGCCGATGACGACCAGGAGCGGGCCCGGAGGATTCGCCGAGGCGCTCACGTGCGGATACGCGGCCGCGGCTTGCGCCCTCTGCAGACAACGGCGATCAACGCGGCACCTACAGAGCCGAGCAGGAGAACGGCCGTTAGAAGGCCGTACAGAGCCGCGACGATCTCAGCGCTCGAGGTTCCTGCAGCACGAGCGACCGCGTCGAGCATCAGCCGAACACCGTCGAGCGCAGCAGGTCGACGAACAGGCCGGCGACCATCAGCGCGACGGCGCCGCCGATCGTCAGGACCAGGCGCCAGCGGAGCTCGAGCGACGCGAGTCGCTCCGGCATCTTCGCCGCCTCGAGTAGCTTGACCTTGCCGGCCGTGCCGGTGCCGTTCTGACGTATCGCGCGGAGCTCCTCGAGGACTTCGCGCTGTGACTCCTCGAGGCCGCCGAGGCGCGCGCTGACGGCGCCACGGAATTCGCGGAAGTCGCCGTGCACGTCGGCGATCGTGATTCTGTCCGCCACAGGTTTACCCCCTGCTGGTTGTTCCATTCGCCCTCGGCCCCCACGGATGAGCTGCGAGTCCCTGATGTCTCGCCAGGGTAGCAGAAGAATCGAGGCCCGCGATGCCGGCCGCGTGACCGTTCGGCCAGCGCTGAGCAGCGCTGCGCATTACGATGCCGCCCTCACCTGAAAACTCGAAAGCGCTTTGACGATCGAGCTCGGCGGCACCGGCGGCGGCACGCCGAGCACGGCGAGGATCTGTGTCGCCTGGCGGCCTGATCCCCACGTCGCCGTAGGCGAGATCGTCTGCTCGATGCCGTCCGCGAAGCCGATGCCGGTCGAGCGGAAATTGACGTTGAGGCCGGTGCCGATGTCGGTGATATCAGAATCGGCGGACCAGTTAGGCTCCGTCGCCGAGGAGTTGTTACAGCCGCAGATCGCGATCGCGATCAGATCCTGCGGCACGGTGATCGGGCCGACCTGCAGCGTCGTGCCGGCGGGGTCGCGCTCGGCGCTGACGGAATCGGCCGCGTCCTCCGCGGCGAGCTCCGTGAATGCGACGCCGGAGATCTCGGCGCCCCAACCATGCGCGCGCCGGTTGACCTCGCCGAGATCCCACGCGATCGTGCTCGACTCGCCGGCGCCGGCGAACTTCGCCCACACTGACGCGCGATAGTCGAAGCCGCTGAGGTCGAACACGGCCGTCGCCTGCCGCAGCCAGCCGCTGCTGCTGATGCTCTCGAGCTCGGCGAGCTCGTCGTGCCAGCTCAGCGCGACGAGCAGATTGCCCTCGACGGGCCCGCCGGAGAAAACCGTGTTGAAGGTTTGCGCGAGGCCGTTGTTCGCGTTCGCATGTTGGACGATCGTACTCACGCTAGAACACTCCGAACTGCGGAACGATCGTGCCGTCCGCGCTGACGGAGATCGAGCCGGAGATCTCCGTGTAGCCGGTCTGTCGGCCGGACGCCATGATGCCTTCGACGCCGGCGGATTCGCCGAGCGCGATTTTCTGCCCGGACGTGATGATCGAGTACTCGCCGCTGCTGTCGTCGAGGCATCGGATCTGATAGCGCACGTCGCCGGTCGCCGTGCCGCCGATCGAGTAGCGATGGCCGAGGTTTGTGTCGGCGTCGTAGAACAGCTCGGCCCGGAAATAGTAGGTCGTGCCCGCCGTGACCTCCGCCTCGAGCTCCGTCAGATCCTGCAGGACTCCGGATGCGACGAGCAGGTCCGATGTCGTGAACCGCACGTCGCCGCCGGCGCCGACGCCGCAGAAGGCCGCGAGCTCGCCGAGGTCCTGATACACCGGCAGCTCGCCGGAGATGGTGAGCACGTCGCAGAACTGGCCGGCGCTCAGCCGCGCGAGCTCGCCGTGTCCGCGCTCATCGTCCGGCAGCGTCCGATCGGCATAGAACAGATCGCCTTTGAATGCGTTGCCGAGGCCGGTGCCGCCGAAGCCGAAGCGCAGCGGATTGTCGATCGTCAGCGGCACCGGCTCCTCGATCAGCGCCTCGCCGAACGTGATCTGCTGGTTGACGCCGCCGAACCAGAAAAACGCCTTCGCCGCCTCGAGCGACCGGAACGGGCCCGCATTGCTTACGCCGCCGTGGTTGTACTCAAAGATCTCCTCGAGCGTGACGACGTCGATGTTCGTCGCGTCGAACACGTAGCCGCGCAGCGAGTTGACAGGGAACGTCGGTATTTCGGACCAGCAGATCGCCGTCGTGCCGTTCGGCCAGATCAGGCCGAGGCCGTCCATGACAGTTGTCGCCTGCGCGATGCTTCCGTCGTTCGTCGAGATCGCGATGTCGGTGCCGTTGAGTGACATCGTGATCGAGGTCCACCGGAAAGTAGAGCCATCGAATCGGCGGAACATCAGGAGCGCGGTGCCGTCCGGACGGATGTCGAGGGACCGATAACCGCCGACGATCGTGAGGACCGTATCCTCGACCGGCGACAGCGGATTCGAGATGTCGAGCGCCGCGATTTTGGTGCCCGGGCCGAGTACGTAGAGAACGCTGCCATCCGGCGACGCGACGATGCTCCGCGCGGTCGTCACGGAGCTCGAGAACGTCGTCTCCGTCGGGTTGTCAGGATCGCTCAGATCGTAGATGAAGATCGTCGACCCTGAGCCGTCGACGAAGTAGACGACGTCGCCGACCCATGCCGGTTCCGAATGGTTCGAATTCGTCAGCATCGTCGAGACGACCTGGCCGCGGAAGGCGTTCGCCCGCAGGTCGTAGACCATGACTGCCGAGTCGACGCCCGGCGTCAGGAGCATCGACGCGAGCGCGAAATCGTCATCGGCGGCGATCGGAACAAAGGCCTTTGAATTCGCGCCAGCGTTCGGCCTGTCGATGCTGTTGCCGGAGGTCGGCGTCGTCGAGACGAGATTGTCGCCGTCGATCGTGTAGATCTCGGCGATGAATTGACGGTTGGCAAAGCACGCCGGAGATCCGCCGAAGCCAGGGAACAGGCCGCCGCCGCATCCGTCCGTGTTTGCGAGGCCGCCGACGCGGAAGCTGACCAGCTTGAGGCCGTCGTTCGTGAGGCCGAACACGTTCGCGAATTTCGTCGGCACCGTCGTCGCCGCTTGAAACCACTCGAACGGCCCCGGAATCGGATCATGGATCACGACGCCCGGAGTCGGGTCGACGCGGAACAGGCCCGGGTCATTCTGAAAACGCAGCGGACCCTTGACCGGCGGCGCCTTGCGAAAGTGCTGCATCCATCCGCCGAACGGGTCGCCGGTGATCGCGCGCACCGTGTACCAGATTTCCTGAGTATCGCCGGGCCCGTCGTCGACGGTGATGACGTTCGCCTGCACGGAGTCGATCAGCATGACCTCGTTGACGATGTTCTGTTTCGGCAGGTTCACGTTGACGGCCTGGCCGGCGCGGAAGCCAGGCGTGCGCGTGACCGCCTCGACGACTTTCGTGATCCGTGCGAACCGATCGAGCAGGTCGCCGGCCTTCTCGAATGCGACGTCCTGGTTGAGGATCTCCGGAAATACCTGCACGTCGGAGTAGATGCCGCTGGTGCCTTCCTTCGCCGCGCGGTCGGCGATCTCCGATAGCCGGCCGGACAAAACGAAGATCGGAAATTCGTCGGTGCCGGCCTTGATGATCTGCTCGTTGCGATACATCTGTCGATCGGTGCGGACGCGCGGCGTGCCGAGCAGAACGGTGTCGCCGTCGAGGTCCGCCGGCGCGCTGAGGCTGAGCCGGTCGCGAAAGTTGAGGACCTTGTCCGGGTCGATGAACCAGGCGCGGCCGGTCGCATCGCTGAGCGCGTTGAACGACGCCGTCGCCTTGATGTTCGGGTTGTCGCTGCTGAGCGCCGGGCCCGGCTCGACGCCGGCGAGGCTGATGCCTTCGCCGTCCATATGATCCGTGACGATGCCGGAGACGATGAGCTCGAACGCGAGGTCGCTGTAATTGTCGGAGACGTTTCGCCGGTCGGCGAGCATGTTGTAGTCGGCGAGCTGGCAGTCGAAAAAAATCGTGCCGGTCGCCTCCGGTTCCGTCAGCGTCGGCTCCATCAGCACGCCGGCGAACGCGGTGACGCTGCCGTCGATGATCTCGAACGTCTGGCCGTCCTCCGGCGTGAAGCCGCCGGCGACATCGGCGAACTGTATCCGGCCCGTGCCGCGGCCGTTGAGCGGGTCGTCCCAATTGGTAGCCGCCGCGCGCTGCCACTTCGTGCTGACGTCGACGCTGTTGACTTTGACGACGATGCCCATTAGCCGAGTCCGAGGCCTTTGTTCGACAGCACGCGCGACTGGTTGCGCAGGACGATCTCCGTCAGGACCTGGCCGTCGACGACGAGTTTGATCGTCTGCATGCCCGCGGCTTCCATCCTGCCGCCGCCGGAGCCGATCGCGCGCTCGACCATCGCGGCGATCGACTCGCCCTGCCCTCGAGTCACTACGGCCTCGTCACCGTGCAACGTCGCTCGAGTGCCGCGGCCGAAGTTGCGGAATGCACCGCCGGGGCCCGTGCCGCCGGCGAACTCCTCGCCGCCGCGCTCGCGCCCCTCGCCGTCGCCGTCGCCGCGCTCGTCGTCGCCCTCGATGTTCGTGTCGATGTCGACCGTGATGTCGAATTTGCGGTTGAGTGCCGCCTCGATCTGGTCGCCGGTCAGCTCGGCCTTCGCCGTGATCTCCTCGAGCGCGATCGCGGCCTCGTCCTTCGTGACGTTGAAATTCTCAGCGACCGCGAGAGACATCTGTTCGAACTGGTCCGCGAGCAGCGTCGTCGTGACCTCGCCCTGATCCTCGACGCCGAACAGCGCCTCCGACGTCGACGTCGCGAAGTCCTGCACCGAACCGGCCGAGGTCGAGGTCGCCGCGTCCCACTGCGCCGCGAAGCCGGTCGACGCCTTCGCCGCGCTCGTGTTGACCTGGTCGGCGACAGTCTCCGCCTGCGTGCCGAAGTTGACGAGGCCCGTCTCAGCCTCGGCGACGCCGCCCGTCACCTTGCCCATAGCGTCGGCCGCCTGCTCGCCGAAGTTGAACATGCCGTCGGTCGCGATGCCCTGTTTCTCGAGGAACGCATCGAACCGATCAAAGAGGCCCTGAAAACCAGCGCTCACCGCCTGCGCGGAGTCGAGCTGCGCGCCCTTGACGACGCCGGCGGCGCTCGCCTGGTCGAGCAGCGCCTGCGTGCCGGCGTCAACCTCGAAACCGAAGTCGCGCTGCAGGTCGGCGAGCTGCTGCAGTTGCGGACCGATCGCCGCAAAGGCCTCCTCGGTCTTGAAGCCGCCGGCAGTGAGCTCGTCGAAGGCCGACGTGAGCGAAGTGCCGAAGGCGTCGAAGTCAGTCTGCGTCGCGAGGCCGAGATCTCGCAGGCCTTCCATCGCCTGCCCCATGCCCTGCACGCCTTCGATAACCGGCGCGATGTCCTCGCGTGCGAGCTTGTTCGCGAAGGCGCTGATTTTCTTGAAGCTGTCCGGCGCCTCGATTCCGAGCTCCGTGAAAATGCCGGACAGCTCGCCGAGCTGTGACTGCATATCGCCGACGATCTGCGTGATCGGAATGCCCTGCGCGAGCGCCTCGGAGAACGCGACCGCGATCGCGCCGGCGGCGAACTGCGCCTGCGTGCCGATCGACAGGACCGCGGCGCCGATCTTCGGATCGAGGACGCCGTCCTCGACGCCCTTGACGATCGCATCGCCGACCGTGACGCCGGCGACGGCGGCCGCCTTCTTGACCTGGCGGAACGTCTCCGCGAAGTTGAGATCCTCCGGCAGCAGGTCGATCCGTTTCCGGAGGCTCGACAGGATCGTGTCGACGCCGCCGACGATCTTGCCCGTCTGCTGCAGCACGAAGTCGGTGACGGCCTCGACTTCGATGCCGAGCTCGCGCGTCTGTTCGATGATCGAGCGGATGCCCATGACGCCGCGAGCTCCGAACTCGTCGAGCCGCTCGACCAGCAGCGGGAATGTTTCGCCGAGCAGCTTCGCCGCGTCCTTCGTGTCCGCGAGGCCGGTGCGCACCTGGCCGAGCGCCGCATCGAGTACTTCGAAAATCTGATCGGTCCGCTCGGCCGAGGCGCCGAGGTTATCGACCTCCGGAATCAGCACCGCCAGCGATTCGCCGAGGTTGCCGAAGGCCTCCGCGCTGGTAAACACGCCGCTGTCGAGGAGGCTGAGATTGTCGCGAGCTCGAGCGACGAAGTCGCCGAGCGCCTTGTCGGACGCGACGCCCGACTCGGCGATGATCTCCGGCAGCGATTCCGTCACTGCGGCGAAGCGATTGCCGAGCTCCTTTGACCGCTCGCCGATCGTTTTCGCGAGCTCGTCGGAGATGTCGACGCCGAGATCTCGGCCGACGTCCTTCGCGACTTTCTTAAACTCCGGCTTCGAAAACAGGCCCTTGATCAGGCCCGGCAGCTTGCCGGCCAGCTTGCCGATCTGCTGCCCGATGATCGAGCCGATCGGACCGAAGGCGGAGCCGACGGCGCCGCCGATGGAGCCGCCGATCTGGCCGGCGATGTCGCCGAGGCCTTTCGTGACGTCGCCGCCGAGGATCGAGCCGATGCCGGAGCCGATGAAGCCGGCGATATTCTTCGGATCGGCCAGGCCTGCGAAGCCTTCTTTGAGCCGGTCAGTGAAACGCTCGAAGGCGCCTTTGTCCTTCTCGAGCTCGGCGCCCTGCTCGCGTGCCGCTTCGGTGATCCTGTCGAGCGCGGCCGTGACAGCCGGCTCGTCCTTCGCCAGCTCGCCGTATTTCTCATCGAGCTCCTGCACGATGCGGTCGAGCTCGGATGTCGGGACCTGGCCGGCCTCGATCGCGCGGCCGATCATCGTCAGCGATTTCGTCGCCTCCGGAACGGTTTTGACGCCGAGCTCGTCGAGGGTATCGGCGAAGATCTTGAGCGGATCTGTCTCGAGGACGTCCGGCAGCTTGCCGGCGGCGCCGGTGAAGATGTTGACCGCGTTCGTCGCGAGCGGCAGGACGCCGGTGAAGCCTTCGGCGCCGAGTCGGGCTTTCTGAAACCCCTCCTCGATGTCGGTCAGGCCCATCTCATCCGGGTCGAAGTCCGCAGCCTCGATCCGGCTCTCGAGGTCGTCGATCGCAGCCTGCAGTTGCTCCGGCGGGATCTCGGCGTTCGTGATCGCGAGCGCGAGATCCTCGATCTCCTGGTCGAACGAATCGAACGTGACCAGGTTGAGGCGGTCGAGCGCCGCGGCCATCTCCGCGGCAGCCAGCGCCTGCGGGTCCATCTTGTCCGTGATCTCCTGCAGTCGCGCCGCGACCTCCGGCGACATCTCGGCGAGGTCGGCATACCTATCTCGGATCTCGAGGACCGCAGCCGCGAGCAGGTCCGTCGGCACCTTGCTATCGGTGATCAGCGTGTCGAGCTGATCGAGCTCCGTCAGCGCGTCGGCCGTGCCGAAGCCGAAGGCGTCGAGCGCGTCGGCGAGTTTCTTTTCGTTCGCCTCGAGCTCAGCAGCCGAGGCCGCCGCGGCCTCGCGTTCTGCGTTGAGCTCCGCCTGCGCTCGAGCTGCAGCATTGATCGCCGTCGAGCCTGCGATCACTGCGGCTTTGAGTTGCTCCGATGCCGCGGTGCCGTCGTTCGTCGCCGCTGTGATCTTGCTGAGCGCGATCTCGGCCGGCTCGCCGAGCGCGACCTGCTCGCGGAGGATCGCCTGCGCCTCAGCGGCGCCCTCGACGCCGGCGGCGACCTGTTTCGACAGCTCCGCGTTTGCCTCCGTCAGGAGCTGGACCGACTTCCGCCGCTCGGCCATCGTCGTGCCGAGCTTGTCCCACTCGCCGCGGAGCTCTTTGATCGAGCCGGCGCCGTCCGCCGCGCTCTCGACGAAGGCGTTGAAGATGAAACCGCCCTCGCGGAGGCCCCACGCTGTGACGGCCGCGAGTACCACCAGGAGCGCGATGAACGGATGCGCTGCGATGACAGTGAACGCCGCGATCGCGGCGGCCTTGAGCGCGACGAAGGCGGCGATGACGCCGGTTTTGATCGCCGTCGCGGTCGCGATCAGCGCGGCCTTGAGGCCGGTGCCGATCGTCGTGACGAGACTTTTGAGAGTGAACTGCGTTTTCAGGATGCTCGAGTCGAACACCTTGAAGCCGGTCGTAAACCGGCCCTGCGCGTCGCGCGCCTGCTTCGTTTTCGTCAGGAAGTCCGGCATCAGATTGATCAGCTTGCCGAGCTTGCTGCCGCTGGTGAGCATCGCGACGCCCTGCGCCCTTTGCGCCGTCGTGTTCGTGACGGTGACGGCAGTATTCGCCGCGGTCGCCGCGGTCAGGGCCGCCATGCCACCAGTCAGCGCCGCATAGGTCAGCGCGAGCTGGCCGCCGATGAGCAGGATCGGACCGAGCGCGATCGCGACCAGGCCGAGCGCGAGCGCGAACGACTGCACCGGCGTCGGCAGCGCCGTGAACAGCTCGAGCGCCTTCGCGAGCCAGACGATGACGCGCGTGCCGGCGTCGAGGAGTTGCATGAAGGCCGGCGCGAGCGCGTCGCCGAGGCGGATGCCGACGGCCTGCAGCTCCGCCAGGAATTGCTGAAACTTGAATCCCTTTGTCTCCGTCGTCCGGCCGAACGCCTCGTCGAGGATGCCGAGGCTGTTCGCGATGTTCTCGTTGATCCTCGCGAACTGCTCGCCCTGCGCGCCGGCGGTGCCGAGGACGCCGGACAGCGCGCGGATATTCGGGATCACCGCCTGCAGCGCTGACGTGTTATCGCCGGCACGTTCGACCAGGTCGCGCAGCGCAGCGTCGAGGCCGTCCTCCTTGATTTTGCGGCGGAGCTCCTCGGCCGACGTACCCATCGCCTCGAGGCCCTTCGCGGCGCCTTCGGTCGGAGCGATCGCCGCAGCCAGCACACCGCGGAGCGACGTGACCGCCTCCTCCGCGTTGACGCCGAGGCGCGTGAACGTCGCGACGAAGCCGCCGACCTGCTCGAAGCTGACGCCGACCTGCGAGGCGATGCCGATGACGCGGCCGAGGCTGCCGGCGAGCTCACCGGCCTCGAGGTTGCCCTCGCGCACCGTCGCGACGAGGATGTCCGTCGCCCTCGAGGCTGACAGATTCTCCTCGCCGTACGCGGTGATCGCCGACGTGACGGCGCGCGCGATGTCCGTCGTATCGCCGAGGCCTGCGGCCGAGGCCTTCGCGGCGCGCTCGAGGATCTCGAGCGCCGTCGTGCCTCGAGCGCCGGCGGACGTGACGACGAACAGCGCGTCGGCGAGCTCCTGCGGTGCCTTCGCGGTTTCGCCGGACAGCTCGAGGATGTTGTCGCGGAACGCGGCGACCTCGTCGCCGGCGATGCCGACGAGCGTTTCGATCTTCGTCAGGCTCGTCTCGAACTTCGTGCTCAGGACGAGCGCTGCGCCGCCAGCAGCAACGAGCGGCAGCGTGACGTTGCGCGTCAGCGATCCGCCGACAGCGGTGAGCTGTTGGCCGATCTTGTCCCACTTCTTACTAGTCTGCTGCAGCTTGCCGGCGGCGACATCGAGCTTTGAGCTGAACTGGTCGTCGAGGACCAGTAGGCCCTTTAGCGTTCCGATGTCGACGGCCATGACAGCTCCCGTGTCCTGGCCGCCCTCCGTCGGATGCTACGTGTTGCGTTTATTCATCTGCCGAACTTACCGGCGATCGCCGCCCCGATCGCCTTGAGCGTCTGCCACTTCTTCGGCTTCGGCGCGATCTGCTCGCCGACCTTGATCGTACCGTCGCGGATCGACACTGCCGGCTTTCCGCGCTTGCGGTAGATGTTCACCAGCGTCGAGACGACGGAGCCGATGCGCAGGTCCTGGCGCTCCTCGCCGAACGGCTCGAGGTCGTAGAACGCGCGCCACTCGCGGAACTCGTGCACCGACATCTCGCGCATCATGCGGCGCGTGCTGGCGTATCCGAGATGAGCGGCGAGCCGGTAGGCGAATCGCTTCGCCGGCTGCCGCCTCAGCCGTTTTTTGCCGCGGTCTGCGCATCGTCCTCCTCGGCGAAGCCGTTGAGAATCAGCGCTGCATTCTGCAGCCGCTGCAGGACGCCGAACGACAGAGCGCCGATCTGGCCGAGCTGCTGTTCGGTGAAGATCGGCGCGTTGAGCTCGTTGACGGCGCAGGTGCAGACGAGGCGCATCAGCGTGTCCTTTTTCGCCTGGTCCTGCTGAGCCGCGGCGAATGCCATTGCCTCGTCACCAGTCATGACGCGGATGCGGACCTTGCGCGCCTCGACCAGGTTTTCCTTTGTCCATCCTGGCGTCCATTCGCCGACCTCGACCTCGACGGACTCGAGCCTCGTGACGTCGGCGCCGGCGAGGATCTCGTCGGCGGTGAGGAGGCCGGACGGATCGGACAGCACCGGCGCCGTGTGTGCCGGCGCCGGCGCTGCCTGGTCCTGGTCCTGGTCCTCGATCGCTGCGGCGGTGCTTTCTTCGTCGTGCATCGTACTCCTCCTGCTGCTGCTGTTGGCGAGCTCGAGCTGAGCTCAGGTTAGTTGAAAATCATGCCGCCGGTCGTGCGGATCGAGACGTCGGCGGTGAGGCCGTCATCGACAGGTGCGCTGACCGCGAAGTTGCTGATGAAGCCGGAGAATACCCACTCCGTGCCGTCCGGATACGTGATCCGGAACACGTCGCGATCGCCGTTCTGCCAGGAGTTGATGAGGCCGGTCCCCTGATCGTGGCTGGCGTTCGTCGGGATGTAGCCGATCGTGAACGTGACCTCACCGTAACGACGGATGCCGACGACGAAATTCTCGTCGGGGTCGTTGTGGTTTGTCGTCTCGATCGGATTCCTCGAGAGTGCCGGCCCGCTGATGTCGCGGAGCTCGGCGATCGCAGCAAACGCGCCAACGCCGAGCGGGTCGCGTTCGATGATTGTTCCCTGTGCCGAAATAGCATTACCCATGACTCGCTCCTCGTTGGTGCGTTGAAGATGTCGAGATGAGTACTGCTACTGCTGCTGCTGCTGGCGCTCACGGCGCGAGGTTCCTGTTCCTGATGTTGAGCGTTAGATAGGCCGCCTGAATCATGACGTCGGCGGCAGTATACGACGTCGAGCGTGCTGTGATCTGCATCGCCGGCCGTTGGTTCGCCGGCGGATTGACTTCGTTGTGCGTTTTGCGCGGCGCGGTGCCGCCCGTCTCGCGCAGGTGCAGGTAGGGTCCGCCGTCCGTCGGCAGCTTCGCCAGAGCTCCGCGGAAGATGTTCGCGCCGGCGCCGGAGAACGTGCCGACGCCGGAGGCGACGAGGAGGCCCGTGACCTCTTGCCGGAATGTCTGGCTGTACGCTTTGACGACGGTGACGTTGAAGCCGAGGACCTGCCGGCCGGACTCGTCGAGGCCGAGGTCGATGACCTCCTGCGTCGGCTCCATCGACTCGTAAAAAGTCATCGCACACCTTTCGCCCATCGGTCGAGTTTGAGCGTCCGCGCGATCTCGCGCGCGATCGTCGGCACGGCTTCGTTCATCGGAATCTCGAGATACTTCGGGCCGCCGACGTTGAACGTGACACTCGTGCCGACCCAGCTCGGCGGATCGAAGATGCTCGGATGTTCGTGCACGACGATCGCATAGGCCGCGGCCGCGCCACCGTAGACGAGCTCGACGGTGATCTGTTGCCCGGGCCCGAACTTCGGCGGCCGGACGAAGCCGGAGGAGCGGAGCGTGCCGCCGTCAGGTGCGACCGGAACAAACGACGTCTTGCTCCGCGTCATGATCGCCTCGCCGGCGCGGAACAGCGACGCGCTCGCCCGTATCGGAAATTCTCTAGCGATCGCTCGGAGGTTTCGCTCCATCTCCGCCGCGCCTGAGAGTTTCGTTTTCGCCACTGCCAGCACCTACCGTCTGCAGGCGCGTCACCGGATTAACCGCTTGCTCGATGACGCTGCCGTAGAGCTCCCCGATCTGCCGCCAACGATAGCAGGGCATCTGCGCGAGTGACATGCCTGCAGCGCTGAGCTCGGCCCGGAGCGCCGGCTCCTGGTAGAGGCGCTCGAGGCAGCCGATGAAATCCTCGCGGTCAGCGATGCCGCCGATTGCGTTGATGTTGTTCGGCGTCGCGGAGG
>Ga0209976_10000609_pt1 | contig 22859 bp, 20 predicted proteins | sample SumtaG_FD_182806 | JGI IMG/M metagenome (GOLD analysis project Ga0209976, IMG submission 182806) | Deep subsurface microbial communities from Indian Ocean to uncover new lineages of life (NeLLi) - Sumatra_00157 metaG (SPAdes) (version 2) | ecosystem: Environmental > Aquatic > Marine > Oceanic >...
CCGGAGCTTCCATTTTAGCTAAAGCTGTAAATGGCCAGGCCCTTAAGTAAACCTTGCCAACAATAAATTCTCTTGATAATGCTCCCCAACGCCTTGAATCAGAAGAAAAAGCCCTGTTATCTCCTAATACAAAATATTCATCTTTTGATAAAGAAACTTTTATTTCTCCACCAGTATATGCCTCAAGCAGGTAGTCTGATTCGTCTAAAATCCAGGTTCCGTTCTGATTAATAATGCTTATCTGACCCTCTTTGATATTTATTGTTTCTTCTGGCAAGCCAATGATTCTTTTAATATAGCGCTGAGTAGGACTTTTAGGATATTTAAAAACAACCACTTCTCCTCTTTGAGGATCCATAAACCTATAAGTAATTTCATCAACAATTAAATAGTCCCCATTGTGAAAATTAGGCTCCATTGACATTCCCTGAACAAAAAAAGGCTGGAAAATAAAATAACGGATAGGAACAACAATAATAACTGCCAAAATCACTATCTTGGCAGTTTCAAATAGAAAAGAGAAAAAATTCTTCATAATACGCCTATTTTAGATGACTTTTTCTCATTTGGCAAGTCCTTTGAAGCATAGAAAAAGAAAAAGGGGTTCGGTTTTTTAACCTTGCCCCTTGTTTGTTTGAGGTATTCCCACGAAAACATTGGCTGCCAACGTGAGAGTTATCGGATCTTTATCTTTCAACTCATTCATTAATATCAACAGAGGCTCTTTCGCTGGCCATCCTATTTTCCTCAAAATCCATCCGGCCCTCGTTCGAATCAATAGAGATTTATCGTTGTCCCTGAGAATCTCAATGAGCATTTTGACAGCTGGTTCTCCTATTTTTAGAAGGTTTTGTTCGGCTTCTAAAAACAAACCGAGATCATGAGGGTTTTGCAAAGCTTCGAGTAATCTCTTCAAGCTCTCATTGCAAGACATTTCTGCGTCCATATAATCACTTCTTTTAAGCTGTAAAGCACTATTCATATTATATTCAATGTCCAGAGATTTTGTCAAACATAATATAATGACGCGCTTTGAAAAAGAATCTTATAAAGATTATGTTTTAGAAGTTAGAGAAATAAAAAAAAGAGGGTTAAAGAAAATTAACCCTCAGGCCATAAGGCCCTATAGATACTGGCCATCTTTTCCTTTTCCTGCCCCCCAGAATTGTCTAATAGGAGCTTGAAGGATTTTTTAAGCTGGTCAGACTTGGAATGAGAATCAAGGACTCTTTCTAGATCCATCGACAACAAGGCATCAATGATCTCTCTTCTAATCTGATACTTATCCTCTGCAAACAGAGCATCAAGCAAGTGAGAAACAGCTTGAAGACCTAAGAGGTTATAGATGGCGGTCGCTCTTATTCCCGCGGAGGAAGAGGATAGACCGTCAATATCAGATTGAAAACCGTCTTTTTTAGGAACTTCTCCGAACATTTATATCACCCTTTAGAGAACTGCTTATATTCTAATAATATTTTAAAATCTGTTAATCTATTTTAAATAAATGCATTATTAAAAAGAAATGATATAATCAAATTATGAAAATTATAATTGGTTTAGGAAATCAAGAAAAAAAATATGAATCTACCAGACACAATCTTGGTAGATTGATAATTAAAAGCTTTCAAAAGAAAGCTGATTTTCCTGAATTCAAAACAAACAAAAAGCTTCAAGCTCTAATCTCTAAAAAAGAAGAAGTTGTTCTTGCTCTGCCAGAAACCTTTATGAATGCCTCTGGCCAATCTGTAAAACTATTAGCTAAAAACTATAAACTAAAAGCAGATAATATTATTGTGATTCATGATGATTTTGACCTTGAGCTGGGGAAAATAAGGATTTCAAAAAATAAAGGAGCAGGAGGACATAAGGGAGTTCAATCAATAATTAATGAACTAAAAACAAAAGATTTTATCCGTTTTCGCATTGGAATCAAACCTAAGCGCAAACCTAAAGACCTAGATAAATTCGTTTTAAAAAAATTTACTGAAACAGAACAAAAAATAATCAAAAAAATAATTGAAAAAACTTTGAATGCAATTGAAGTTTTTTTAAATCAGGGATTAGAAAAAGCAATGAGTGAATTCAATAAAGAATGAACCAAATCAAAACCATTACAATCAATGAGTTGGATTTTAAAATCCAAAAACTTGACTTAAAATAAGAAATACCTCTTAATACAAAGGAGTAAATTTTAATTATTCAAATATGAAATTAGTAATAGTAGAAAGTCCAACAAAAACAAAAACTTTAAAAAAGTTTCTAGGAAAAGATTATAAGGTTGCAGCAACAATAGGGCATATTCGTGATTTGCCTCCAAAAAAGCTTGGTATTGATATTGAGCATGATTTTGCTCCTGAATATAAGATTATTAAAAAAAGAAAAGATACAATAAAAGAACTCAAAAAACTAAACAAAGAAGCTGATGAAACATATTTGGCAATGGACCCTGACAGAGAGGGAGAAGCAATTGCCTGGCATTTAAGCCAAGCATTAGAGCTTAAAGATGCCCAGCGCATTATTTTCCATGAAATTACAAAATCAGCAATTGCAAAAGCAGCAAAAAATCCAAGAAGCATTGATATGCAATTAGTTGACGCCCAGCAAGCAAGAAGAATCTTAGACAGATTAGTTGGCTATAAATTATCACCACTCTTATGGAAAAAAATAGCCAGAAGACTGTCTGCTGGAAGAGTCCAATCAGTAGCTGTTAGGCTGGTTGCAGAAAGAGAAAAAGAAATTCAAGTTTTCAAACCGCAAGAATACTGGGGCATTGAAGCTTTGTTTAAAAAAGATAAAAAAGAAGAAAAGCAAGAATTTAAAGGTTTGCTGATAAAAAAAGATGGAAAAACAATTTCAAAGCTGGAAATTCAAAACAAAAAACAAGCAAACCAAATCTTAAAAGAATTAAAAAAAGCTGAATATAAAATTACTGATATTGAGAAAAAGGAGAAAGCAAGAAACCCTCTTCCTCCTTTTACTACTTCAACTCTCCAGCAAACATCATGGAAAAAATTCCGCTACCCAGCAAAGCGAACAATGTTTTTGGCTCAAAAATTATATGAAAAAGGATATATTACATATCATAGAACTGATTCTTTAAGTCTATCTTCTCAATCTCTGATTCAAGCCAAGGAATTTATTACTGGCAACTATGGAGAGAATTATTGGCCAGGTTTCAGTAGAAAATTCAAAGCAAAGGGAAAAGTTCAAGAAGCTCATGAAGCAATCAGGCCAACCTATCCAAATAAAACACCAGAAGAATTACAAAAAAAAGTAGATAAAAGTACTCTTAAGATATATGAGCTTATATGGACAAGGTTTATGGCCTGCCAAATGAAGCCAGCTATTTTTGATTCAATAAAAATTGATATTGCTGCTGAGAATTATGTGTTCAGGAGTAATGGCCAAACTTTAAAATTTGATGGTTTTTTAAAAGTTTATCAATTAAAATTTGAGGAAAACGAATTCCCTGCTTTAGAAGTAAATGAAATCCTTAATCTTGTTAAAATAACTCCTGATCAACATTTCACCCAACCTCCTCCAAGATACACCGAAGCCAGTTTAATTAAAGCTTTAGAAGAAAACGGAATTGGAAGACCATCAACTTATGCTCCAATACTTTCTACCATCCAATTAAGGAATTATATTGAAAAAGACGAACAAAGGCGTTTTAAGCCAACTGAAATCGGAATTAAGGTTAATGATTTGCTAGTAAATCATTTCCCAAAAATTGTTGATATTGGTTTTTCAGCCAAAATGGAAGAAGATTTAGACGAAATAGCAAAAGGTGAAAAAAAATGGGTTCCAGTAATACGAGAATTCTACAGCGACTTTGAAAAAACTTTAAAACAAAAAGAGGAGGAATTACCTGATAAAAAATTAACTTATGAAAAAACAAATCAAAAGTGTCCTGAGTGCGGAAGCCCTATCCTCATAAAACTAGGAAGATATGGAAAGTTTTATGCTTGTTCTAATTTTCCAAAGTGTAGATATACAAAAGCACTAAACCAAGAAGATTTAAAAATGAAATGTCCGAAATGTGAAAAAGGAGATGTTGTAATAAAAAGAACAAAAACGAAAAAGATATTCTATGGTTGTTCCAATTGGCCAGAATGCGATTTTGCCACCTGGGATAAACCCTATACGGGGAAAGGGTTGTTGAATTTAGGTAAAAAAACTGTAAAGCAATGTCCAGAATGCAAATCTCCTTTGATTGAAACTAAAAGAAAACAAATCAAATGCTCAAATAAAGAATGCGGCTATATTCAAGAAGAAAAAAAGCAAGGCAGAATAAATTGACAAAAAGAGAATTGTTATAAAGAATTAAATATCGGGCAAGTGACGGAACTGGTTTACGTGTAGCACTCAAAATGCTATGGGCTTTAAGCCCGTGTGGGTTCGAGTCCCACCTTGCCCACACAAAAAAAACGCTTTTCAATAAGCGTTTTGTTGTTTAGGATAAACTTAGCTTACCCTAACTCTAAGCGACGAATGGCTTTTATTAATTATCTCTTGTTCTTTATTATTCCTTTAAATTCTGTATAAAAAAGTTTGTTGTCTTCAATGTTTTTCATTACTACAGAATTTGGTCCAATAATACAACTGGAACCAATTAATGTACCGGGCATAAAAGAGCAGTGAATGCCAGTTTTAGTATTATTACCTATTACACAACCAAATCTTTTTAAACCAGTTTCTATTTTTTCACCCTTAACAATGCTCTTTACAACACCCCTGTCAATTCTTATGTTAGCAGTAATTATTCCAGCTCCTATTAGACAATCTTTTCCAATAATTGAATCTCCAACATAACCTGAATGCATATGACTATTTTCTTGAAATATTGAATTTTTAACTTCTGCGTTTGCTCCAATCACAACATTGTTTTCTAAATTAGTATGCTCTCTAATCAAAACATTATTCCCTATAACGCAGTTATCACCAATATAGCAAGAACTCTTAATGACTGCATTTTCATAGACCTTCACATTTTTGCCAAGATATACTTTGTCCTCAATCACTGCTTTTTTTGAAACACTAGCTGATTTCTCAATTTTATTCTCAAGAAATTTGTCAAATAGATAATTTTTCATTTCAAACAAATGCCAAGGATATTTTAAAGCAAGGGTTTCATATTTCTGTTTTAAGATTACTGCTCTAATATCATTCTCTTTTGCGTACTCTGAGAGAGCATCTTCAAAATCATAAATATGTTTTTTAACTTTTCGATAAGTTTTGAAGAATTGCTGTTCTAAAACATAAATTCCAATAACTTTTATTTTTGAAGATTCTTTTCCTTTCTTTGGCTTTTCAATAATACTTAAAACCTTATTGCCTTTAAGCTCCATTATTCCAAACAATTCTGGGGTTTTTGTTTTCTGTCCAAAAAGAAAAGTGTTGTTTTTTTGTATCTTAGATTTTGCATCTTTCATTATTTCACCCACATCAACTCTTTCTGCATTAAGCATTAAAAATCTGTCTTTTAATAAATTTTTCACCTGCCACAAAGCATCTCCCATTCCTTTCGGTTTAAGTAAATCAAAGTATTTTATCTTTAGCCCTAGCTTATATTTTTTAAGCTCTTTTTGGACTTCTTTTGTTTTTGGCTGAACTATTATTATTTCTGAAATTCCTGCTTTTTTTAAACCTTCTAAGGTATAAAAAATTATGGGCTTTCCCATTATTCTAACTAAACATTTCTGTCTTTTATTGAAAGGCCAGAAACGGCTGGAATGACCTGCTGCCAATATTACAGCTTGTTTTATCATGTTAATGATAATATTATTTTTGCTAATTTACTTTTATTGTGAACAATTTCTCCCGAAGAAGTAATCAGATTTTCTCCAATGAACTTCTTATTTCCAGACATTTCTTTATCAAATTTAACCAGCCCAAGCAGTTCAGAATGCTTTCTCCTATTTAAAGCCATTCTTTTAAAAGAAGGTTTTTGAGTATTGTAAATTACATAATCTAAATTAGATTTCAGATATTTTTCTAATTCATTAACAAAATTTAAAACAGTAAAATTATTCGTTTCTCCATATTTTGTCATTAAGTTAGAAATATATACTGTTTTAGCCTTACTTTTTTTAATTGCCCTGCTTACACCTTCTACCAATAAAATCTGGGCCAATGAAGAATATAGATCACCTGGTCCAATAACAATAAGGTTTGCTTTTTTAATTGCTTCCAAGGTTTTTGGATAGGCCTTAGCCTTGGGTTTTAAAAAAACTTTTTTAATCTTTAATTTTCCATTATGCTTGGGAATGTCAATATTTATTTCACCAGAAATTGTTTTTCCGTTTTCTAACGTGGCGTAAAGATGGGAATTATCAAGGGTAACTGGCAGAACCTGATGAGATATGTTTAAAATTTTGCACATCTCATCACAAATTTTGGCATAATTATTTTTTGTTGAAAGCTCTAAAGCAGTAATCAATAAATTGGCAAAATTATGACCCTTGAGACCTCCTGTTTGAAAACGATAATTTAAAAGATTTTCCACAACAGGAGAAGTGTTGGCCAAAGCTATAAATGCTCTTCTGATGTCTCCAGGGGAAACAATCTTGTAATCTTTCCTCAGCCGACCAGCTGAACCCCCAGAATCAAGCATTGCGCAAATAGCAGATATTTTTACTGGATATTTTTTTAAACCAGCTAAAACAGCTTTAGGCATGGCATTCCCTCCTCCCAAACAAACGATTTTTTTGTTTTTATAGCTTTTCTCCATTGTTTTCATTCTAACATCTTTAGGATTTCTATTTTAGAAAGCTTACCCCTCCTTAAAATCTTACGACTTGTTAAATCAATGACAGTGGAGGACAAAGAATCTTTCAAGTTTTTAGCATCTAAAACTAAATCAGGCAAGTATTTTTGATTTTTGAGTTGGGTTAAAACTTTTTTTATTTTAGTCGATGGTTTTCTGCTGGAAATATTGGCTGAAGTTGCTACAAGAGGACAATTTACTTTTTCCAGTAAAAGATTAAGAAACCTATAATCAGGGATTCTTAAACCGATTTTTTTATTTTTACTTAAGATGCCTTTTGGAAATTCCACTGGCCTTGCTCTGAAAACTACTGTTAATTTCCCGGGCCAGAATTTCTTCAAAATCTTTTCTTGAGCTTGATTAATATAGGCCAGGCGTTTTGCCATCTTAATGTTTTTTATAAATACAGGGAGCGGTTTGCTAAATCGCCTGTTTTTAATCTTAAAAACTTTTTTAACAGCAGAATTGTTTTGGGCATCAGTTATTAGACCATAAACTGTATCAGTGGGAAATATTACAACTCCTCCTTTTTTAATTACAAAAACAGCCTGCTTTAAGGCTGATTTTATATTCTTAGGATTGATTTTTAGAGTTTTCATTTTTAATGAATTGAGTAACTCTCATGATATCAGCGGGATTGCCAAAATCTATCCAATGATCTATTTTTTTAATTTTTACTTTTTTCTCTTGGGCTAGAAGATTAATAATGTCTGTTAGTTCATATTCTCCTCTTTCTGAAAGATGAATCTGAGAAGCCTTATTAAAAACTTCAGAGGTAAACTTATATAAACCAGCATTAATTAAATTACCAACAAACGTTTTTGGTTTTTCTATTATTTCGCTTAAGAAACCATCGCTATTTTTTAAAACCCCATATTTCTCTGGTTTCTTGTGACAAAATCCTGCCACATAATTATATTTATCTTTAATATTAAAATCTCTAAGGTCTTCAACGGAATACAGGCTGTCTCCATAAACCATTAAAAAATCATCATTCCCAACAATATCTTTTACGCATTTTAAAGGGCAAGCAGTCCCATACTCTTCTTTCCCTAAAATTTCAAATTGATCCACGAGACGAACATTATATCTATAATTTTTTAAAAACTGTTCAATTCTTTCTTTTTTATAACCCACCACTAAAATCAGCTCCTTATATCCTGCTTTTAAAAGATTATCCAAAAGATAGCTCAAAAAAGGAGCTTCACAAGCTCTAATCAAGTGCTTTGATTTATTTTTAGTCAAATGAAGCATGCGGGTTCCTTTACCCGCTGCAGCTATCACTACTTTTTTAATCATAAATCTTGAAGAGATTTTATAGCATATCATAGTAAAATATGATATCTTAGGCAAGAGTATAATTTGCCAAAGACCAAGATTCAACGTACAATAAACCATGATGAAAAAGGCATACGTAATCAAAGGAAGCAATAAACCTCTTAAAGGAGAGGTTAAAATTTCAGGCCACAAAAACGCTGCTGGCCCTATTTTAGCAGCTACCATTTTAACTAAAGAACCCTGTGTTATTGATAACTTACCGCGAATAAGCGATATTTTGAATTTGATTGAAATGCTGGAACAAATTGGAGCTGAGGTTGAATGGCTCACTCCTCACAAAATTAAAATAAGCACAAAAGATATTAATCCTAAAAAAATACCGATAGATTTGTTTAAAAAAATGAGGGTTTCAGTGCTTTTGATTGGTCCTCTTTTATCAAGATTTAAAAAGTTCAAAGTTCCTTACCCTGGTGGAGATAAAATTGGATTAAGGCCAATTTCTTCTCATCTAGAAGCCCTAGAAGACTTTGGAGTAATAGTAAAACAACAGCCTGGATTTTATGTCTTTGAAGCTCCTGTTAAAAGACAAGGAAAAGGGGTTGTTTTAAAAGAATTTTCAGTTACTGCTACTGAAAACCTGATGATGTTAGCTAGCGGAACCAATGGAACGAGCAAAATTGAAACAGCAGCCTGTGAACCGCAAGTGCAGGATTTGGGCAGATTTTTACAAAAAATGGGAGCAACAATTAAGGGCGTTGGCACTCATACCATTGAAATCAAAGGAAACGAAAACTTAAAAGGCGTTACTCATTCACTTTGCCCCGATTCAACGGAAGCTGGAACATTTTTCTTAGCTTTTGCAATAACTGGCGGTGAAGGAAAAATCAAAGACGTTGATCCAGAAGCTTTAACATTCTTTTTAGCAAAAATGAAAGAAATCGGAATAAATTTTGAGGTCAAGAAAAATGAAATCATAATTAAAAAATCAAACAATTTAAAGACAACTAAAATTCAGGCTCTTCCTTTTCCCGGCTTTCCTACTGACTTACAACCTCAAGCAACAGTTCTCTTAACCCAAATCCAAGGAAAATCTTTAATCCACGACCCTCTTTACGAAAACAGGTTTGGCCACTTGCAAGAATTACGAAAAATGGGAGCTGATATTGAAGTGACTGATCCTCATAGAGCTTTAATATTTGGAAAAACAAAGCTTGTTGCAAATCATATTACTGCTACTGATATCAGAGCAGGAGCAACACTAATTTTGGCAGCATTAGTTGCTAAAGGAAAAAGTAGAATTTATAATGTTCATCAGATTGAAAGAGGTTATGAAAAATTTGATGAAAAATTAAGAAAATTAGGAGCTGACATCAAAATTAAAAATTTCTAAAAAACATTTCTCTAAATACAAAACCCGCTAGAAGCGGGTTTTTATGTTTGAAGAATTACTTTACTGAAACTGCTTAATCAGTGTTTTCCAATCAAGCCTTCTTTTAACCTTATACCAAGGTTTTTTTAGAGTTGGTCTCTGTTCTTCCAGCGTTGGCTTTCTTATCTTATAAAATATACCAATAGGAATTTTAGCTTTTTTATCCAAAGAATAATCCCATTCCATTGCCCTGTCTAAAGCTTTTCTAAAATCAGAATCATCGTGAACTTTGCTCAATTTATATACTCTTTTCTCAAGATAATCTGTAGGATCATTGTAAGTTAGACAAGGCTGTAGAATATCAATCAAAGCAAAACCTTTGTGCATTACAGCAGCTTTAACTAATTCTTTTAGATGTTCTTTTTCATTAACATAACCTCTGGCTACAAAAGTAGCTCCACTTGCCAAAGCTATAGCAATGGGATTCATGGGTTCTTCTTTTGATCCACAAGGCGTTGACCCGCCAACAAATCCTTTTGCTGAAACTGGGGTTGCCTGGCCTGTAGTTAAAGCAAACACCTTATTATTATGAACAATCATTGTAAAATCAGCATTAAAACGGCATGCATGGATAAAATGAGCCATTCCTTCGGCATAAGTATCGCCATCTCCTCCAAATCCAATTACAGTAAGTTCAGGATTACCAGCCTTCATTCCCAAGCATGGCGGTATTACTCTTCCATGAAGACTATAAAAACCATTTATATTAATGTAGTCAAAAATCTTAGCATGACAACCAATGCCACTAGCCATTGCAATATCTTTATGCTTAATTTTCTTTTCATTCACTAAATCGACTAAACCCTGCTGAACAGTGTTAAGAAGTGAAAAATTAGTACAACCAGGACACCATGTATTTTCTTCCTTTGTTTGCAAGTCTTGAATTCTCATAGTTTATAATTTTTTAACTTTTCTAATTATTGTTTCTGGAATAAAAGGCCTAGCATTATACTGCAGAATTTTGTTTTTAATAATGTAACCAGTTTTCTCAGCAATAATATCTCCCAACTGCCCAGTGGCATTATTTTCGACCAAAACTATTTTTTTAGAATTCTTAATTTCCTTTTTCACAAGATCAGCAGGAAACGGATTGATATAAGAAATCTGTAAAAATCTATAATCTTTCAAAGATTTTAAAGAATCAAGGATTGCTCCTTTTGTTGAACCCCAACCAATAATTAAATTTTTACCTTTTCCGTAAACAGTAATTGGATTCAACTTATTTATTTCCTTAATAATAATTTTTTCTTTTTTAAATCTTTTATCATTCATTTTGACAATCCAATCAGCTTCTTCTGTGGTATTACCATATTCATTGTGCTCATAGCTGGTAGTTCTCACAATTGGTCCCTGACCAGGAACAGCACGAGGAGAATTACCGTCTTTTGTAATTTTATAACTTTTGTAATTGTTGGCAGGATTCTGAACAATAAATCTATCAGAACTCACAGAAGATTTTTCAAGCGCATCAAATGAATAATCGCTCTCTCCTAAGTGTTTGTCTCCAACAAGTATTACCAAAGCACGATATTTAGAAGATAAATAAAATGCTTCTTGAACTCTTGTTATTGTTTCCTGAGGATCGCCAGGGGCAATGACAATTCTTGTAAATTCTCCGTGTCCAATATTAACTGCGAATTTCAGGTCAGCTTGGGCAGTATAAGTAGGAACACCACTAGCTGGCCCTGTTCTCTGGGATAAATAAACAACCAAAGGCGTTTCTGACATACCAGCTAAACTCATTGCTTCAGCCATGAGCGCAAACCCTCCACCTGAAGTTCCTACCATTGTTCTGGCACCAGCAAAAGAAGCGCCTAGCGCTGCATTTGCTACTGCAATTTCATTTTCAAGCTGTAAAACAAGAATATTTTGTTCCGGTGCTTTTTTAGCCAAATAATGCAGAACCGCAGTGGCCGGAGTCATTGGATAAGCAATATAGACATCAATACCAGCAGCCAAAGCTCCTATTCCTATTGCCTTGTTTCCAGAAAGAAAATATTTTTGAGAACCTAGTTTTTTAAATTTTTCTGTTTCTTTACCAAGCTCATAACCAATTTTTGCTGATTTTTTAATTAAACCGATTTTTTTACCTCCGAATCTTTCTTCTAATTCTTTCATTAAAAACTTTTCACTAATTCCAAAATATTTAAACAGCCAACCAATAAAAATATCATTTTCTATAACTTGAGGAGCTTTCAATTTCTTTAAAATAGGCTTTACATCAATTGATTGAAAATTCTTTTTTGCCTTCAAGCTTTTGTCTCCAACAATAAATCCGTTTTTCTTTAAATCTTTTTCGTGCAAATCTATTGTTTTCTGGTCTAAAGCAATAATGAAATCATATTTATTTGTATGTGAAAAAACAGGTTTATCAGAAACTTTAATCACATTAAAATTATGACCTCCTCTGATTAAAGACGGATAATCACGGTAATTAAACACATAATATCCTAAAGAAGAAAAAACCTCTCCTATAAAATAAGAGGTTACGTTGGTTCCTTGACCTGCTTTCCCGCCGATTAAAATTGTTTTTTCCATAATTTTCGTTTTGATTTTATGTTCTACAGTGAATACTTAATGAAGAATTATTCTACTGTTACTGACTTTGCTAAATTACGGGGTTTGTCTACATCTTTTCCAAGCGACACAGCCATATGATAAGCAAAAAGATGAAGAGGAATGACTGACAGCATTGGAGTTAACATTTCTAAAGTTTTGGGTATGTAAATTACATCATCAACAAGGTCTTTGATTCTTTCGTCTCCTTCAGTAGCAATGGCAATCACAAGCCCTTTTCTTGCTTTGATTTCTTCAATACCTAAAATCATCTTGTCGTATACAGAATCTGAAGGACAAACAGCTATTGTTGGAAAGTTTTCATCAACTAAAGCCAAAGGACCATGCTTTAACTCACCGCTAGCGCCGCCTTCAGCATGAAGGTAGGAAATTTCTTTCAATTTCAAAGCTCCTTCTAAAGCAATAGGGAAATTGTATTTCCTTCCAATAAACCAGAAGTTCTTAAAGTCCTTGTATTTTTCTGCTATTTTCTTAATCTCAGAAGAGTTTTCCAAAACCTGCTTAGCCAGCCCTGGAACTTTATCCAGTTCTGAAACAATCCTCTTGCCTGTTACCAATGACATATTACGCTGCCTTCCCAAATAAACTGTTAACATTGCCAGAGTAGCTAATTGTCCTAAAAACACCTTTGTAGAAGCAACAGCAATTTCAGGACCTGAACGAGTATAAACTCCTGCCTCTGTTTCTCTTGCCTGAGTTGAACCAACAACATTTGTAACGCCTATTGTTAGAACTCCTTTCTTCTTCATTTCATTTAATCCTGCCAAAGTATCAGCAGTTTCTCCAGACTGAGAAACAAAAACAGCAGCAGTATTCTTATCAATAATTGGTTTTCTGTATCTGAACTCAGAGCCAATCTCTGCTTCAGTTAAAATACCTGCATATTCCTCTAACATATATTTTCCAATTCTGGCAGCATAATTCGCAGTACCGCAGGCAACTAAAATTATTCTATTTATTTTTTTAAGCTTTTCAGCCACGCTGTCTAAACCACCCAACTTAACTGCTCCCTCATCAGCAATCAATCTGCCCCTGATTGCATTTTCAATTGTTTCGGGCTCCTCCATTATTTCTTTGAGCATAAAGTGGTCATATCCTTTTTTTTCTGCATCTTCTGGCGTCCATTCAATAGAAACTGTTGGCTTTTCTTTTAAAATGAAAAAGTCGTCTGGTTTTAAAACAGCAATTTCATTGTCATCAAGGGTAATAATTTGACGGGTATGAGTGATTATTGCTGCTGGATCAGACGCAATTAAAAGTTCATTTTTTCCTATTCCTAAAATCATTGGAGAAGACAAGCGAGCTGCTACTATCTTTTGAGGTTCTTTTTTAGACATTAAAGCAATTCCATATGTGCCTCTTATATCTTTTAAGATTTTTCTAAGCGCTTCTTCTAAGCTGCCATTATAATTCTCTTCAACTAAATGACACAAAACCTCTGTATCTGTTTCAGAGGTGAATTGATGACCCTTGGCCATTAATTTTTCTTTAAGTTCTTTATAGTTTTCAATAATACCATTATGAACTAAGAAGATATTTTTATTGCAATCAAAATGAGGATGAGCATTTTCATCTGTCACACCGCCTGTTGTTGCCCATCTAGTATGACCAAGCCCAGCAGTTCCTTTAACAGTTAAGTTTGAAATCTCCTGCCCTGTTTCGGAAATCTTGCCCACCTTCTTATAAAGAAAAGGCTCTTTTCCATCATCAAAAACACAAAAACCGTAGCTGTCATAGCCGCGGTATTCCATCCTCTTTAGCCCCGACACAAGAATCGGAAAAGCAGGTTTTTCACCTATGTAGCCTATAATACCACACATTAAATCACCATATTAATTAATTTACCTGTAAAAATAACTTTTTTTATCTTTTTCCCAGTTAACCTTTTTTTAATCTTTTCACGAGACAATGTCAAATCACGAGCTTCTTGTTCAGAAATATTTGCCTTTACTTCAACTTTATCGCGAATTTTACCATTAATTTGGATAATTAAAGTAATTGTTTTTTCTTCAATTAATTTTGGATCATGTTTTAACCAAGCTTGACTATGAACTGAATCTTTATTGCCTGTCTGCTGCCAAAGTTCCTCGCTGATATGGGGAGCAAACGGAGCCAACAAGATTATCATGCTTTTGATTATGTTTTTTCCAATATCCTTTTTATTCTCAAAAGCAAAATTAATAAACTCCATGAAAGCAGCTACAGCTGTATTAAGCTTCATTTTATCAAAATCCTCTTCAATCTTCTTGTTAAGCTTATGAATTTCTTTGATGGCTTTTTGGCTGCTTCTTTCATTTTTAAAACACTCAAATGTTAATTTCCAGACTCTGTTTAAAAATCTATTAACTCCTTTTACACCTTTGCTGTTCCAAGAAATTGCCTGGTCAAAAGGACCCATAAACATCTCGTAAATTCTTAAAGTATCAGCTCCGTATTCTTCAATAATATCATCTGGATTTATGATGTTGCCAAAAGATTTTGACATTTTCCTGCCGTCTTCAGCTAAAACCATGCCCTGGGAAGTTCTTTTCTGATACGGCTCTGATTGGGAAACAATATTAATATCATAAAGAAACTTATAAATGAATCTGGAATATAAAAGATGTAAAGTAGTGTGCTCCATTCCTCCGTTATACCAATCAACAGGCATCCAATAATTTATCTTCTTTTTATCAGCTATTTCTTTTTTATTATTTGGGTCACAATATCTTAAATAATACCAATTTGAACCTGCCCAGTTAGGCATGGTATCAGTTTCTCTTTTTGCATCTCCTTTGCATTTAGGACACTTAACATTAACCCAGTCACTAATAGCGGCTAAAGGAGATTCACCTGTTTCAGTGGGCTGGTATTTTTCAATATAAGGAAGTTCTACGGGCAAATCTTTCTCTGGGACTGGAACAACGCCGCATTTTCCACAATGAATAATTGGAATCGGCTCCCCCCAGTAATGCTGACGGGAAAATATCCAATCCCTTAACTTATACTGAACTTTCTTTCTGCCCAATTTCTTTTTTTCAAACCAATCAGTAATTTTTTTGATTGCTTCTTGGGACGATAAACCATTAAACTGACCAGAATTAATCAATGTTCCATATTCAATAAATGCTTGTTTTGAAATATTGCCTCCTTTGACAACCTCCCTAATTTTCAATCCATGCTTTTTGGCAAAATTATAATCTCTCTCATCATGAGCAGGAACAACCATCACAGCTCCTCCACCATAAGTTGCAACCACATAGTCACTAACCCAAATAGGAATTTTTTCATCATTAATGGGATTGATACAATAAGAACCAGTAAAAACTCCTGTTTTTTCTTTTTCAAGTTTTGTTCTTTCAAATTCTGTCTTGTTTTTTGAATCTTTAATATACTTTTCAACTGCACTTTTATTTTCCTTGGTTATTAGTTTTTTAACTAACTCATGTTCAGGAGCTAAAACAAGTGCTGTTGTTCCAAAGATAGTGTCAGCCCTGGTAGTAAATACTTTTATTGTTTCATCGTAATTTTCTACTTTAAAATCAATTTCCACTCCCTCACTTCTTCCAATCCAGTCAATCTGTTGGATTTTTATTTTCTCTAAGAAATTAACCTCACTTAAACCTTCAATTAATTTATCAGCATATTCTGTAATCTTAAGCATCCATTGCTTTAATTTTTTTTGAGCAACCTGCGTTTTGCATCTCTCACACTTCCCACCAACAACTTCTTCATTGGCTAGCCCAATTTTACAAGACGGACACCAATTAATTGGCATTTCAGATTGATAAGCCAAACCCTTTTCAAAAAGCTTTAGAAAAATCCACTGCGTCCATTTATAATACTCTGGATCAGTTGTATTGATTTCTCTTTCCCAATCAAAAGAGAGACCCAGGCTCTTGAATTGCCTCTTGAAATTATCAACATTTTTTTTCGTAGCTTCTTGCGGATGAATTCCTGTCTTAATTGCGTAATTCTCTGTTGGTAAACCAAAAGCATCCCAGCCAATTGGAAACATTACATTAAAACCCTGCATTCTGTGTTTTCTGGCAATTGCATCCAGTACAAGATAGGGTCTGCAATGACCAACATGCAGTCCTTGTCCAGAGGGATAAGGAAATTCAACTAAAATGTATTTTTTAGGTTTTTTTGAAAAATCTTCAGCTCTATAAAAACCTTTTTCTTCCCAAAATCTTTGCCATTTTGGCTCTATTTCTTGAGCTCTATATTGCATATAATTCTATCTTAATTTGAACATCAGTGAAAATCAAGGTTTTCTCTAAAGGGGAAGTGAATAGTCTAAGAATATTTTTTTAAAAAAAGGGTGGCTCGGAGATTATTTAATCCTTGCCACCACCCATCCTATATGAAAGGTTGCAGTCTGTAGAGCATATTCTCTCGAATAGGGAGAATTTTTGTGTGTTGGGTCGGTGAGAAGAAAAGACCGACTACCGTACCATCTCCACGATCTATAATCGCGTGGAAGGTATTCGGATCAGGCTCTCCTTCTGGAGCAAAAATACGAACCTTGCCCTCAGAAAACGAAATAAGTCCAGAAACTTTTCCCCTAGCAATCCTTTTTTTCTCTTTTAATTTCTGAGTCATTGCTGCCAAAGACTCAGCGAAGCCTGTTAACATTTTGATGCCTCCTGTGTTCTAACCTCACACTATATAATATAATGACTTTGTCAAGACAATTAAGTTAAAATCACTAAAGAAAAATATAATTAAAAAATGAAAGAAAAAACTGCCATTATATATAATCCAGAAATAGAAAACTATAATTTTGGCAAAGGACATCCTTTTACAAGCGATAGGTTTGAGAAGTTCTTAAGCTTTGCAAAACAAAAACTAGTTAATTTCAAAGATGTTTTTGAATTAATCATACCTGAACCAGCAAAGGATAGTGATTTAAGGCTCTTTCACAGCCAAGAATATATTGAAGCAATGAAGAAAGCTTCAAAAGGAATTATCCTGCCAAATATTTTTCAATACACTACAACAGATAACCTTGATCCATCAACAGGATATCTGCCAAAAGGAATTGATAAAGCAGCAAGAATGGCAGTTGGTACATCTTTAAAAGCAGTGGAATTAGTTTTTCAAGGAAAATATAAAAAAGCGATTGCTTTAGGCGGAGGACTTCATCATGCAAAAAAAGAAAAAGGAGAAGGATTTTGCATTTATAACGATGTTGTTATTTGTGCTAAAAAATTACTTGAAAAAGGAATGAAAAGGATTTTAATTTTAGACACTGATGCTCATGCTGGAAACGGAACAGCTGAAGCTTTTTATAATGAAAACAGGGTTTTATTCATTGATATTCATCAAGATCCAAGAACAATGTATCCTGGAACAGGATATATACACGAAATTGGTGAAAACAGGGGCAAGGGATTTACCATCAACATTCCACTTTTACCAGGCGCTGGTGATAAATCTTATGAGTACGTGTTTGACCAAATTATTTTCCCAATAGCAAAAGAATTTAAGCCAGAAATGATTATTAGAAATGGAGGCTCTGATCCTCATTTTGCTGATGGATTAACTAATTTAGGTCTAACCTTAAATGGCTTTAAAATGATTGGAGAAAAAGTAAAAGAATTAGCTGATCAAGTATGCGAGGGAAAAGAAATTGATTTAATTGCTTCAGGATATAATCAGGAAATTTTAGCACCTGCTTGGTTATCGCTTGTAAGTGGACTTTTAAACCTGGACGTAAAACTAGAAGAATCCCAAGAAAGGATTCTACTCAAAGATTTTAGAATAAAAGAAACAAAGAAAATGATAAAAGAGCTTAAATCTTACCTGGGGGATTATTGGAAATCTCTTCAATAACTATATTCCAAAAAGTTCTTTTGCATTTTTAGTTGTCACTTCTGAAACTTCTTCAAAGCTTACATCTTTTATCTTAGCAATCTCTTCTGCAATATATCTTACAAAAACAGGCTCATTACGATTTCCTGTTGCTTTTGGAGGCAGTAAATCAGGACAGTCTGTTTCAATTAAGATTTTCTCTAAAGGAGTTTTCTTAATCACTTTTTCAAAATCTATGCCTGCAATATTTTTGAAAATTATTCCATTAAAACCAATATAATATCCGAAATCTAAATGTTTTTGAATATCTTCTTCAGTTCCAACAAAACTATGAGCTACTGCTTTTTCAGGCTTTAAATCAGGATTTTCCGATAAAATTCTAAACAAATCATGATTAGCCATTCGACAATGAAAAATAACTGGTAAATTTAATTCTTTTGCCAATTTTAATTGTTTCAAAAATAAATTTTCTTGTTTTTGTTTAAATAATTCTTTCTTTTTCTTTGTTTTAGGCCTCCAATAATAATCCAAACCAATTTCACCAATTGCTACAATTTTTTTGGATTGAGCCAAGCGCTTGTAAGCCTCATAATCAAAATCTTTTTCAATGCTTTTTTTCTCATTCACATCTGCTTTTATCTTTACCAGTCCTGTTTCTAAATTTATTGGATGAAGCCCAGCGCTAGCATAAATGCCTTTTTCATACTTTTGAGCAATTTCAACTACTTCTCTTGAAGTTTTTAAATTTGTTCCAACATTAACAATCCAAACATTATTGTCCAGGCATTTTTTAATAACTTGATATCTGTCTTTATTAAAAGCAGAAAGATTTAAATGGGCGTGGGTATCAATTAACATGAATTTATTCTATCTTATTTTTTGAATAAAAAAAATCCGGCGCTGCCGGATTGGTTAATGATATTGAAGCTTGGAACTTTCAATCAAGGTCATAGATTGGAGCTTCAAATATAGGTACATGGTGGTCTTCGGCGAATCGCTTTGCCTTTTTAATGTCTTCTTCCGAGGCATCTTTCATGATAAAGCTGTTCCAACCAGTAGAAACACTGGGCTGAATTTGGATAATTCCATTTTCAGTGCCAATCACCATCTGATGTTTCACATTAGCGCCAGGTGCGCTTAGATACATTCTCTTGTACGCTTCAAGAAGTTTTTCAACGTCTAGATATTCAAAATTTCCCACTTTTAATCACCTATTTAGGATAAAGTACTAATAATAAACTATCACCCTTTTTCAGAAAAGTCAATTAAACAGGAGATTGTTAAGAATTTAATCTGGGAAAAAGTAATTTTCTTTTTTTGGTTTTTAATTGTTCAAGGATCTTTTCAGAAGTTTCTGGTAAAAATGGTTCTAGCAATTGAGAAATTTTAGCAATAGTATGAAGAAGGTGTAAAATATCAGTTTTTTGATCCTCAATCTTTTCCCAAAGCTTATTTTTCTCTATATACTCATCACAAAAACTAATCAATTCCCAAATTGAAGATAAGACCTCGTTGAATTTAAATTCTTCTAAAGCTTTATTGTATTTTTCTTGAACTTCATCTATCTTGTTTTGAAAATCTATACTTTCCACCTCCTCAATTTTCAAAACTCCAGATTTTATTTCTGATTTATCTGCCAAACTTAAAGTCCTAGCCACTAAATTGCCAAGTCCTTTGGCTAAATCGGAATCGTATCTCTCTTCAAATCTTTCATAAGTAAAATCACCATCTTTAAAAGGAGATACTTCTCTTAAAAAGAAATACCTGACTGCCTCTGTTCCATATTTCTCAACTAATTCAAAAGGATTAATTACATTCCCTAAAGATTTTGACATTTTTTGATTATTAACAGTTATGTATTCATGAACAAAAATTCTTTCAGGTAAATTAATGCCAGCTGATAAAAGCATCCCAGGCCAGTAAACTGCGTGAAATCTTAAAATTCCTTTTCCAATAACATGTAATTTATTTTCATTTTTCTGCCACCAATCTTGGAACTTTTCTTTATCTGTTCCATATCCTAAGGCATTAATATAGTTTGAAAGCGCATCAAACCAAACCCAAATAATCTGATTTGGATCGTCGGGCACTGGGATCCCCCAACCATGAGACCTTTCTTTTGAGCGTGAAATGCAAATATCTTGCAAGCCGGAATCAATAAAGCTTAAAACTTCATTTTTTCTGATTTCTGGAATGATTTTAATTTTATCACTCTCAATAATTTTCTTTAACTGGTCTTGATATTTTGAAAGCTTTAAAAAATAATTCTCTTCCTCAATCAATTCAAGTTTAATTCTGTGTTCTGAGCAAAAATCATTTTCAAGCTCATTTTCTTTGTAAAACTCTTCACAGCCCACACAATAAAGCCCTTTGTATTTCTTTTTATAAATATCTTTCTTGCAAGCCAACCATAATTTCTCCACTCCCTTTGTGTGGCGCTTTTCAGTAGTTCTAATAAAATCATCAAAACTTAAGTTAAGTATTTTTTTGAGCTCATAAAATTTATCTGCATTTTGGTCTACAAATTCTTTAATCGGAATACCTTGCTTCTCTGCTGCCTGAACATTTTTCAAGCTATTTTCATCGGTTCCGCTCAAAAATAAAACCTCCTCACTTAATGAACGACGATATCTAGCTAAGACATCTGTCTGGATAAGTTCCAGGGCATGTCCGATGTGAGGCAAAGCATTTACATAATATAAAGCTGTACTGATAAAAAACTTGTTTTTCATATTATTTCATTACTTTTTAATCCTTATACAAAAATCGGCCCATTTCAAGGCCTGCTTCTTATTAATGAAGAATAATTTTAACTAACCAAGCCATCTTTTTTTCTTTCCTGCAAAAAATCCTTTAAGAATTCGTAAATTATACTTGTTAAAGGAATTGCTAAAATTGCCCCTAAAACTCCTGCCAATCTAGCACCAATAAGCAATGATATTAAAACCAAAATTGCAGGCAGCCCAACCAATCTTCTAGTTAAAATCGGAGTTATAATGTTCCCTTCTATTTGCTGGATTAAGATAAAAGTCATTAAAACAAAAAGTGCTTTAACCCATGAATCAAGAGCTGCTAAAATAGTTATTACTGTGCCAGCAAAAATAGGGCCCAAAACAGGCACAATATCCATTACTCCTGCAAACAAACTCAACATAGAAGCATATTTCACATTAAGAACATTTAAAGCAATATATGAAACTAATCCAACAAAAAGACTACTTAAAATTCTGGTTCCAAACCAGGCAGCAGTTTTATTTTGACACCTCTGCCATAAATCCTGAAAATAACCTTCACTGCTTTTGGGAGATAAAGCCTGAATCGCTTTTTTAACTTCCTTTTCCTCCATTGAAAAAAATATGGCAATGGCAAAAATAGTAACTGTTGAAAAAATTCCTCCAAAAACTGAAATGATTACTCCAAAAATACTAGAAGAAGCTTGAATTAACCAATCCTGTAAAGCAATAGTAAAGGTTCCAAAGTTTTCAAAAGCTTCCAGCCCCAATCCCCTTAAAGGAGGTGATAATTTCCCAAAGTATTGGGGAAAAAGCTGAGCAAACTGCTGTATTTCAAAAACAAAAACAGGCACTGTCCAATATAAAAGGAGGCTTAAAAGAGCAAAAATGCTGACATAGATAAAAATTGTAGCCACAACGCGGGGTATTCTTTTACTTTCCAAGAAATTAATTACCGGATTGAATAAAATGGAAATCACCAGTGCAAAAATAATTGAAACTAAAATATCTCTAATCGAATAAAGAGTATAAAAAACAAGGAGGGTAATGCTGATTTTCAAAATTGTTCCCCAAGATATATCTAAAACTTTTTCACTTTCCATAGTTTAAATTTTTAAAATCTTTTTAAATTTTTCTTTGTTTTTAAATGGCCCGATTAAAGCTAAATTTAATTTCTGAGGCTGAAAAATATCTTTCGCTGTTTCTAAAATATCATTAGAAGTTATTTTATCAATTTTAACAAGGATTTGTTTTAAAGTAAGAATTTTTCCTTCTAAAAGTTCCTGATTTGCAAAAAATGAAGCTTTGGCATCAGAGGATTCCAACAGAAGCGCTGTTTTTCCCTTAATATAATCTTTAACCTTTTTTAATTCTTGAGCTGATACTTTTTCTTTTGAAATCTTTTTATACTCTTTTAAAACAGCTGAAATCACTTCTTCTATTTTTTTATTATCTACTCCAACTTGAGTCACTAAATATCCTGTGTCAGGGCCTGTTTCAGACGCAGTGCTGATATAATAAGCTGCTCCTAATTTTTCTCTGATTTCTGTAAACAAACGGGAGCTCATCATTCCACCCAAAATAACAGCTAAAAGTTTTTGAACATATTTATCCTCGTGAAAAAGATTGTATGCCCTTACTCCTAAGCATAAATGCGTTTGATCAGTCTCTCTTGTTTGCAAAATTAATTCAGGACATGATTGCCTCTCAGTCACAGCCTGTTTTTTCATTGCTTTGGATTCTTTTATCTTTGAAAAATATTTTTTAACTTTTTTAATCGCTAAATCGCTTTTTATATTCCCAGCCACACAAACAATTGTATTGGATGCCACATACTGATTGTCCATATAATCAGTCAGTTTTTTTCTTGTCATATTAATTATGTTTTCTTTTGTCCCAATAATATCCCATCCAGCAGGCTGGTCACCGTATAAAAGCTTAGACCATAGAACATGAACATAACTCATCGGATGATCATATCTCATATTAACTTCTTCAATAATGACCCCTTTTTCTTTTTCTATTTCTTTAGACGGTAGAGTAGAATTTAAGAAAATATCAGAAACCCAATCTAAAGCAGTTTTAAATTCTGAAGCAATGGTTTTCGCATAATAACCAGTATATTCTTCTGAAGTAAAAGCATTATATATTCCACCAATCTTATCCAAAGTCTCGGCAATTGCTAATGTGGTTGGTCTTTTCTTGGTCCCTTTAAAATACATGTGCTCTAGAAAATGAGAAATGCCATTAATATCTTTTTTCTCATATTTAGAGCCGGTTT
>Ga0209976_10000610_pt1 | contig 22848 bp, 17 predicted proteins | sample SumtaG_FD_182806 | JGI IMG/M metagenome (GOLD analysis project Ga0209976, IMG submission 182806) | Deep subsurface microbial communities from Indian Ocean to uncover new lineages of life (NeLLi) - Sumatra_00157 metaG (SPAdes) (version 2) | ecosystem: Environmental > Aquatic > Marine > Oceanic >...
AAGAAGGGGGTATGACGACCGCCTTCATCTTTAGAAAGAATATAGACTTCTGCCTCAAATTTGGTGTGAGCAGTAACAGAGCCGGGTTTGGCCAGAACTTGACCGCGTTCGACCTGGTCCTTTTCAACACCTCTTAAGAGGATACCGACGTTATCGCCGGCTTGACCTTCTTCGAGTTGCTTTCTAAACATCTCGACACCGGTAACGGTGGTCTTCTTGGATTGTTTGAGGCCAATGATCTCAACTCCCTCGCCAACCTTAACCTTGCCGCGTTCGATACGACCGGTAACCACAGTACCTCTGCCTTTAATAGAGAAGACGTCCTCGACAGGCATTAAAAAGGGTTTGTCAAGGGATCTATCAGGTTGAGGAATGTAGTCGTCAAGGGCCTTGAGAAGCTCGACAATCGACTTTTGAGCCTCGGCGTCACCTTCAAGAGCCTTGAGAGCGCTACCTCTGATAATAGGAATGTCCTTGCCAGGGAACTCGTATTTAGTTAAGAGTTCTCTGACTTCTTCCTCGACTAGATCAACCATTTCCTTGTCATCAACCGCATCGACTTTGTTGAGATAAACAACGATGGCCGGCACATTTACCTGGCGAGCCAAGAGAATGTGTTCTCTAGTCTGAGGCATAGGGCCATCAGTAGCGGCGACAACTAAAATGGCACCATCCATTTGAGCAGCTCCGGTAATCATGTTCTTGATGTAGTCTTTGTGACCAGGACAGTCAATATGGGCATAGTGCCTTTTTTCGGTCTCGTACTCGAGGTGAGTGATGGAGATAGTAATCCCCCGCTCTTTTTCCTCAGGAGCCTTGTCAATATCTTCAAATTTCAAGGCCTCGGCCATCTTTTTCTTGGCCAGAACTTGAGTCATGGCGGCAGACAAAGTGGTTTTGCCGTGATCAACGTGACCGATGGTGCCGACATTAAGATGTGGTTTGGTGCGTTTAAATGTTGCCATGTAACCTCCTTTAAATAATATTATGTTTTCTAATTGGCTCTATTTTACCTCTTATTGCTTTTTTTTTCATCCTCGGCTGGTTTGGCAGAGGGTTTTGATTTAGCAATGATTTTATCAGCAATGTTAGCGGGGACTTCTTCATAATGAGATGGTTCCATATAGAAAGAAGCCCTGCCTTGGGTCATGGACCTCAAGATGGTGACGTATTGAGTCATTTCAGCCAGAGGAACTTCAGCAGTGATAATGGTAACTTTACCTCTATTAGTGGTGCCTTGGACTTTGGCGCGTTTAGAGGATAGGTCACCGATGATTTCACCCATAAAGTCTTCAGGGGTAGAAACCTCGATTTTCATGATAGGTTCTAGAAGAATTGGGTTGGCTAGCTTAACAGCAGATTGCAAAGCCATGGAACCAGCGATTTTAAAGGCAATTTCCGAGGAGTCAACATCATGATAGGAACCGTCATAAACAACGACTTTCATGTCAACCAAGGGGTAGCCGGCAATAACGCCGTTTTCCATGGCTTCTTTGACGCCTTTTTGAACAGCGGGGATAAATTCTCGAGGAATACGGCCACCAACGACTTCGGAGACAAATTCATAACCCTGACCTTTGTCTTTAGGTTCAAGCCTTAACAAACAGTGGCCGTATTGACCCCGACCACCTGATTGGCGAATATATTTACCTTCAGCTTGAGCCTGACGTTTAATGGTTTCTTTGTAAGCGACTTGCGGCTGACCGGTGTTGGCTTCAACCTTGAACTCGCGCTTCATGCGATCAACGATAATCTCGAGGTGAAGCTCACCCATGCCAGAGATAATGGTTTGGCCGGTTTCAGAATCAGATTTAATGGTAAAAGTCGGATCTTCTTCAGATAAGCGGTTAAGAGCATAGCCCATCTTCTCCTGATCAGCCTTGGTTTTGGGTTCGATGGCTAAGGAGATAACTGGGTCAGTAAAGGTAATACCCTCAAGAATAATGGGGTCAGATTCATCGCAAAGGGTGTCGCCGGTGGTGGTCTTTTTAAGACCAACTAAAGCAACAATTTCACCAGCAAAGGCAGCGTCGATTTCCTCTCTAGTGTTAGCATGCATTAAGAGAATGCGGCCAACACGCTCTTTTTTAGCGGTGGTAGCGTTTAAAACATAGCTGCCAGATTTGAGGGTGCCGGAGTAGACTCGAATGTAGGTTAGGCGGCCAACATGAGGGTCGGTTTGGATTTTAAAGGCTAAAGCAGCAAAAGGAGCATTGGTTTGGTTGGATCGAGTGATAGGTTTATCTTGATCACCAGGCTTAAAACCTTTAACGTCAGGGATATCAACTGGGCTAGGCAGATAGTCAATCACAGCATCTAAGAGGGGCTGGACGCCCTTGTTGCGTAAAGAGGAACCACAGAAGGTGGGAACAAGCTTGTAGGCCAAGGTAGCTTTTCTAAGAGTAGTTTTAAGTTCTTTAAGGGTGGGCTCTTGGCCATCGAGGAATTTTTGAAGTAGTTTGTCATCATGTTCAGAGATTTGCTCGATGAGTTTATCCCGATATTCTTTAACCTGAGCTTTCATGTCATCAGGTACATCAGTAACCTCATATTTAGCACCGGTTTCATCAGATTTCCAGACAAGGGCTTTTTGCTCTAAAAGGAGAACGACGCCTTTAAAAGAAGACTCTACGCCAATAGGTAGAGTCATGATGGCCGGGTTAGCACCGAGGCGATCCTTAATGTCTTGGACGGTAGCCAGGAAGTCAGCGCCAAGTTTGTCCATTTTGTTGGCAAAACAGAGACGAGGAACATTGTATTTGTCAGCCTGACGCCAGACGGTTTCGGATTGGGACTGAACGCCTTCTTCAGCATCTAAAACAGTAACCCCTCCGTCTAGAATGCGGAGGGATCTTTCAACTTCAGCAGTGAAGTCAACATGGCCAGGGGTGTCAATAATGTTAATGCGGTATTCTTCTTGAGGGACAGCACCAGGCATGGTCGGAGTCCAAAAAGCAGTGGTGGCAGCAGACATGATGGTGATCCCCCGCTCTTTTTCCTGTTCCATCCAGTCCATTTGGGTGGTGCCTTCGTCAATATCACCGATTTTGTAGGATTTACCGGTATAGAAAAGGATCCGCTCGGTGGTGGTGGTTTTACCAGCATCAATATGGGCAATGATGCCGATATTCCTAATCTTTTTAAGCGGCACTTGTCTTTTCTTTTTGGTGTCTGATGGTTCAGCAGCCATATGTCTAGTATATATGAAAGCAATAAAAAATCGCTTCTTTCAAGAAGCGACTGCTTCCGAGCAACTAGTAACTTAATTAGTGGAGATATTATATATAAGCTAGGGGGATTTGTCGAGGGCGTGAGTCTGCCAATTATCAATTTGCTTGATGGCTTTTTTCTCTGTTAAAATAAGTTTTGTTTCTAAGGTTTCAAATAGTGGCAAGCCTTTGGGTTTAACAATGAGCTTGGCTTTGGCGAGTAGATAATCTTTAGGTTGTTTTCTAATAATGACTAATAAATAGCCATAAGACGTTGGCAGAGCCCATTCTTTATATTCTGACCTATTCCAAACTTTGAACCATTTAGCCATAATCTGATTATAGCGCAACAAATTAACAGATTGCGTTTTTCCTGATATATTGAAAGTATGGCTGGCTTTAAAGAAAGACATGGAAAGCGGCACTGGGTGGTGGTGGTTTTAATAAGATTGGTGAAGTTTGGGGTGGCGGTGGTGTTGGGGGCTTACTTTTTTAGTTTTGGGTTTTGGTTATCACGATCAGCTTTGGTGGATTTTATCCCTGGTGAGTGGTTGAATGAAGTTTGTGCTTTAACAGCCTATTTACCCCATTTTGCCCTAATGAAGGAGTGTACTATAGAACGGTTAAGTTTGAGTGGAGGCTTAGGAACTTGGTGGGCAATGGTGGTGGGAATTCCTTTGATGTTAATAGGAATAACTTCTTTGATAGTGAATTTTTTTAGCCTGGTGTTGGCAGTGTTTGACTATATTTACAGCCTAGGTCATTGCCCCTGGTATGAGTGGCATAAATTAACAGTGGATGTGTTGAAAAATGGCAGGAATCATGGTTATAAGCGGAAATAACAGACAGGGATCTAAATGTACGATCGTGAGCGTGAATACAGCTTGTGAAAATTACCACCTAAAGTGGGCAAAGGCCCTGTTGGCTTCAGCCATTTTGTGGATTTGGATTTTCTTTTCCATGGCACCGCCTTGGTTTTTGTGGGCATCTAGGAGTTCGGCGGCTAGTTTGTCGTAGAAATGGTGGAATTGAGAGTTGGGTTTGGAACGGGCAGCTTGAATAAGCCATCTGATAGCCAAGGATTCTCGGCGATCGCCTTTAACAGGCATGGGGACTTGGTAGGCAGCCCCACCAACCCGCCTGGATCTGACTTCCATGGAGGGTTTAACGTTGTCGATGGCTTGACGAAGAACAATTAAAGGGTCTTCTTTAGTTTCTTCTTTGAGGATATCAAGAGTTTTATAAACATGTTTTTGGGCAATAGATTTTTTACCGCCTTTCATGATTTTGTTGATGATTTTGGAAACCAAGCGGTTTTGGTAAAGAGGATCTGGGTTAATTAGTCTTTTTTTAACTTTTCCGGTTCTAGGCATAATTAGGTAGCTGGCTTGGCAGTCTGCTTGTCATCAGTGGGTTTGTCATCGGTGGGTTGGGCGGCTTGTCTGCCGGCAGCAGCAGTAGCAGCGGCGGCTGAGGTGGTGGCACCACTCATTTTAGTACCATATTTTGATCTGGAGGTTTTACGGCCTTCAACGCCAGAAGAGTCGTATTTACCTCTGATGATGTGATATTTAACACCAGGCAGGTCTTTGACGCGACCACCTCTTATGAGGACAATAGAGTGTTCGGCGAGGTCGTGACCAACACCAGGAATATAGGCGGTGACTTCTTGCTTGTTAGAGAGTCTGACACGGGCAACTTTTCTAAGAGCGGAGTTAGGTTTTTTGGGTGTCATGGTTTTAACAATAATACAGACTCCCCGCTTCTGAGGATTGGTGGTTGGAGTCATGCGTCTGTTTCTGAGATTAAAGCTTTTTCTCAAAGCAGTGGCCTTGATCTTTTTAGGCTTAGGCCGGCGTTTTTTTTTGACGAGTTGGTTAATGGTTGGCATACTATTCTAGTTTAGCTCGTTCCTCACTGGTAGGAATGAGTCGGCCGATTATAACATTTTCTTTAAGACCAAGCAGCTTGTCTACTTTGCCGCTGGCAGCAGCGTTAGTCAGAATAGCAGAGGTGTGTTGGAAAGAGGCAGCTGAAAGCCAAGACTCGGTGTGAAGAGAAGACCGAGTAATGCCTAGGATGACTTGACTGGCAGTAGCCAGTTTGGCTTTGGCTTTTTTGGCGCGGTCATTTTCTTCATCAAAGCGAGTTTTCTCAATAAACTCGCCGGCTAAAAGATCAGTATCACCGACAGTCTCGATTTGAAATTTGTCGGACATTTTTCTAACGATAATCTCAAAATGCTTATCATGGATAGGAATGCCCTGAGATTCATAGACATTTTGAATTTGCTCAACTAAGTACTCTTGAGTGCCGGTCAGGCCTCTAATTTCAAGCAGATCTTTAATATTCAAAGCACCAGAAGCCAGCCGCTGGCCAACTCCGACCAGCTGGTTATTTTTAACTTTGAGAGTGGAGGTTAAAGGAACTAGATAGGTTTTGGCTTCGGCTGACTGGGTAGGAGTAATAGTAACCTCATAGCCTTGGGAGGTTTCTTCGATTTTGACTTTACCAGCTACTTCAGTTAAAGGAGAAACAACCTTGGGATTTCTAGCCTCAAACAACTCTTCGACTCGAGGAAGACCCTGGGTAACATCAGAAACAACAATGCCGCCAAAGTGTTTAACCCTCATGGTTAACTGAGTGCCGGGTTCACCAATGGATTGGGCGGCCACAACACCAACAGGAGCGCCAACGGTAACCTTCTTTTTGGTAGAAAAGTCCCAACCATAACAAATGGCACAAAGACCATGTTTGGCTTCACAAGTGAGGGGTGATCTGACATTAGCCTGAGGAACTTTAGCCTTATTAATAGCATCGGCTAGAGACTCATCGACAAGCTCACCTTTTTTGGCTAAGGTTTTTTTAGTCCTGGGGTGTTTAAGACTTTCTGCCAGAATACGGCCAGTGATGCGAGTGATAAAGGATTGACTACGTTTACCGCCACTTTTGATGATGAGGCCATTGTTGGTCTGACAATTTTCTTGACGGATGATCATATCATGAGCGACGTCAACTAAACGGCGAGTTAAGTAGCCAGCGTCAGCAGTTTTGATAGCTGAGTCAGTCAGACCTTTACGGGAACCGCGAGAAGAAGTGACATATTCAAAAATAGACAGACCTTCACGGAAGTTAGATTTAGTAGGTAATTCAACAATCTTGCCTAAAGGATCAACCACTAAACCACGCATGGCGGCCAGCTGCTTGACTTGGTCTTTAGAGGCACGAGTGCCACCAGAGTCAATAATGACTTTAACGGCATTATTGGCCTCAAAATTATCCCAGGTTTTTTCAGCAATATCGTCGGTAGTATCCATCCAGAGTTCATTAGAAAGGCGGCGTTTTTCCTCTTGAGTAATGAGGCCGTTCTTGTAGTTTTCTTCAATAAGAGAGGCTTTTTTGTTGGAGACTTTAATAATCTCTTCTTTTTCAGGAATGATTCGGCAGTCAGTGACGGCAACAGAAAGACCAGAAAGAGTAACAGCATCAAAACCAAGGTCTTTAAGATCATCGATAAGCTTGGCGGTTTCTTCTGAGCTGCAACTGCTGATGGTTTGCTTAATTAGGGCTTTAACACCAGCAGCGTTAACGGCTTGGTTAATAAAGCCAAGGCCTTCAGGTAAAGCTTGATTAAACAAGAGGCGGCCAACAGTGGTGTCGGTAATTTTTTTGTTACGCCTGACTTTAATGGCTTGACGGAGCTGAATTTGGCGGGCTTGAAAAGCCAGAATGGCTTCAGCTTCAGAAGCGTAAAGGGTAGAGTCAGGCTTAAGTTGAGGATTAAGAAAAGTAAGATAGTAAATACCTAAAGCCATTTCCTTGTTAGGAAAGGTGATGGGTGAACCATCGGCAGGTTTAAGTAAGTTATTAGCGGGCATCATGTAGGTTTGAGATTCTTTTCTGGCATCTTTAGAAAGAGGTACATGGATTGCCATTTGATCGCCGTCAAAGTCAGCGTTGTAACCAGCACAGACACAGGGATGAATCTGGATGGCACTACCTTCAACCAAAACTGGAAAGAAGGCTTGGATGCCAAGTTTATGAAGGGTGGGAGCGCGATTTAAAAGGATGGGGTGATCTTTAATAATGTCCTCGAGAATATCAAAAACCTCGGGCGGTTTTCTTTCAAGAACATGCTTAGCTGATTTGACGTTAGGAGCATGGCCACGGTTGATAAGTTCACGAAGAACATAGGGCTTGAAAATCTCTAAAGCCATAAGTTTGGGAATGCCGGCCTGGTTAAGCTTAAGATCAGGGCCAACGATAATAACGGACCGGCCAGAGTAATCAACTCGCTTACCCAAAAGGTTTTGGCGGAAACGGCCCTGTTTGCCACGAAGCATGTCGGCTAAGGAACGGAGTTCTTTGGAGCCGCGCCGACGAACGGTTCTGGCTTGAGAGGTGTCAATGAGAGTGTCAACTGATTCTTGAAGCATGCGTTTTTCGTTTCTGAGGATAATCTCAGGAGCGCCGAGATTAATGAGATGCTTTAGGCGATTGTTACGATTGATAACTCGACGATAAAGATCGTTAATGTCAGAAGAAGCAAAGTGGCCGCCGGATAGCTGAACCATGGGTCGGAGATCGGGGGGAATAACGGGAAGAGTAGAGATAATCATCCAGGAGGGATCAATGCCAACTTTATTAAAGGCCTCAATTATGCGTAAAACTTTAGTGGCCTTGATTTGACGTTGACCAGAGTATTTTTGGATTTCTTGGCGAAACTTGGCAGCCATTTTATTAAGATCAATTGTTTTGATAACTTCCAAAATTGCTTCAGCGCCCATGCCAACTTTCATGAAGTCAGTAGCATTATAGTCAACGAGCTTAAGATACTCTTCTTCTGAAAAAACGGTTAAGGGTTGAGTTTTTTTAACTAGGTTTTTAACAGCGGTGAAGATTTCCCGAGTGGTGTCTTTTTCAGACATGAAAGTCTCTCTTAAGGAGGCGAGATCCCGCTTGAGTTTAAGTTTAGCCTCATTAATAGCCAAGTCTTTTTGTTCCTTGGATTTAATTTTGGTTTTTATACCTTGAATGGCTTGAGCGCCTTCGTCTTTGGCGGTTTTAATATCTTGTTTGTTTTTGGCCTCTAGTTCTTTTACTTTGGTATCAAACTGCTTGTCTAAATCTTTAAGAATGCTTTTTTCAATATTTTTATCAGTCTCGATAACTAGATATTTAGCAAAGTAGATAACACCAGAAAGGTTGCGAGGAGAAATGCCAAGAAGAAGGGATAAATGAGAAGGAGTGCCTTTAAAAAACCAGATGTGAGCTACAGAACAAGCAAGCTTAATGTGACCCATGCGTTCACGGCGAACACGGCTTTGAGTAACTTCAACACCACATTTGTCACAGATAATACCCCGATAACGAATGCGTTTGTACTTACCGCAATAACATTCCCAGTCTTTAGTGGGACCAAAGATGCGTTCACAGAAAAGGCCGTCTTTTTCAGGTTTAAGAGTCCGATAGTTAATGGTTTCTGGCTTGAGAACCTCGCCATGAGACCAAGACTTGATTACCTCGGGTGAAGCAAGTTTAATCTGTAGAGTGGTAAAGTCAGTGAGTTTATCCATTTTTCTTTTTCTCCGATTTTTTCTTGGCGGATTTTTTGGATGGCTTCTTGGATTTAGGCTTGGGTTTGGCTTTTTTAGCCTTTTTGGTTTCTTTGGTGGCTTCGGATTTTTCTTCGGTTGACTCCTCTGTTTCTAGATCTTCCTCGTCTTCGTCTTTGATATCATCAACCACTCCGCTAGGGATAACATTAAGACAAAGGCTGTTTAATTCTTTAACTAAGACTCTAAAGGATTCAGGTACAGTGGCTTCAGGAATGTCTAGGCTTTTAACAATAGCCTCAAAAGCTTTGGCACGACCAATGACGTCATCTGATTTGATGGTCAACATTTCTTGAAGAGTATGAGCGGCTCGATGAGCTTCTAAGGCCCAGACTTCCATTTCACCTAAGCGTTGACCGCCCATTTGAGCTTTGCCGCCAAGAGGCTGCTGGGTAACTAATGAGTAAGGACCGGTGGAGCGGGCATGAGTTTTGTCCTCAACCATGTGGATAAGTTTGAGGATATAGGCAACACCAACGGCGGTTTCTTCTTTAAAGGGCTCACCGGTACGACCATCAAAAAGCTGGCATTTACCATTAGTTGGTAGGTTGGCTTTTTTGAGTTCTCTGGCAATAAGATCTTCTTCAATAGGCTCAAAAACAGGTAGAGCCACCTTATAGCCGAGCTTATGAGCTGCCCAACCTAATTGAGCTTCAAGTAGTTGACCGAGATTCATTCTGGCTAGAACTGACAAGGGAGAGATGATGATGTCAACTGGAGTGCCGTCAGCGAAGTAGGGCATGTTGGCTGCAGGGACGATTTTGGAGATAACACCTTTGTTGCCGTGTCGGCCAGCCAGTTTGTCACCGACAACAATCTTTCTCATTTGGGCGACTTGGACAATAACTTTTTTGATAATGCCAGGGTCAAGCTCATCACCTTTTTCGCGGTCAAAGATTTTGACGTCAATAACAGTACCGCCTTCGCCGTGAGGAACTCTTAAAGAAGTATCCCTGACTTCTCTCGCCTTTTCGCCAAAGATGGCACGTAAAAGCCTTTCTTCGGCAGTAAGTTCGGTTTCACCTTTGGGAGCGATTTTGCCAACAAGAATATCATTGGGTTCAACTTGGCTGCCAATAACAACGATGCCGTCTTCGCCGAGATTGGCGAGTTCGGTTTCACCGACATTAGGAATGTCGCGAGTAAGTTCTTCAGGGCCAAGCTTGGTGTCCATGACTTTAGAGTCATATTCATTGATCATGACGGAGGTTAAGGTGTCTTGCTTAACAAGACGGTCAGAGATGATGATGGCATCTTCATAGCCTAAGCCTTCATAGCTCATGTAGGCGATGGTCAGATTTTGACCTAAAGCTAGTTCGCCATTATCACAAGCTGGGCCGTCGATAATAACCTGGTCGGCTTTAACTTTATCGCCAATATCTACTAAAGGACGTTGGGAATAGCAGGTTGATTGAGTGGTACGAGAGAATTTGGTGATTTGATAGTGAATGTTCTTGCCGGAAATAGAGATGTTGTCTGGCAGACCAGCCTTGAGAGTTTTAAGCTTTTTAACTTCTTTGGAGTCGGTTTTGACAATGACTTTTTGGGCATCAAGATAGGTAACTTTTCCAGCAACCAGAGCTTTAACAATCCTATTCATGGCAGCAGCCACGTTGGCTTCCATGCCGGTGCCGATAATAGGTGAGTCGGTCTTAACTAAGGGAACGGCTTGACATTGCATGTGAGTACCCATAAGAGCTCGGTTAGCCTCGTCGTGAGCAATGAAAGGAATAAGAGAGGCGGAGGTGCCAACTACTTGGCGGGGAACAACATCAATATATTCTATTTGGTTGGCAGAAACTTCCATAAACTCGGTTTGGTAACGGGCAGGAACCCAGTCATCAAGAATATAGCCTTGGTTGTCAATGTTGATTTCGGCGTGAGTAATATAGTGATTTTCTTCTGCGTCAGAGGCCAGATAAACAATTTCATTGGTGACACGCATCTTGGCTTTATTGCCTTTAGTCTCTTTAATGACTTTGCGGTAAGGGGTTTCTAAAAAACCGTATTGATTGACGCGAGCATAGAGAGCTAAATAAGTAACTAGGCCGATGTTGGGACCTTCCGGGGAACGAACCGGACAGATACGACCATATTGGCTGGCATTGATGTCACGCATGGAAAAGGAGGCACGTTCGCGAGTGACACCGCCAGGACCCATGACAGAGAGGCGACGAAGATTATCCAGCTCAGATAAGGGATTGGTTTGGTCAAGAATGGTAGAAAGACGATTGCGTCTGAAAAAGTCAGAGATGGCGGCAATAACTGGCCGAGGATTAACTAAAGTGCTGGGAGTAATTTCAACCTCTGCTTTGGCTAAACTCATTTTTTCTCTGATAGAGCGTTCTAGACGAAGCAGGCCAAGTCTAAAAGCGGTGCTGGCGACTAGTTCGCCGATTCGACGAACACGACGGTTGGAAAGAGAGTCAATATCATCAACTTTACCTTGGTCGTTTTGGAGGCCAATGAGATACTTGATGGTGGCAATAATATCTTGGGCGGTAAGGACGTGATTATTGATATCAATATTTAGGCCAAGGCGACGATTGAGTTTGTAACGACCAACGTCACCAAGATCATAGCGACGAGGGTCAAAAAACATGCGGTGAAGGAGTTCTTTGGCATTTTCGATGATGGCGGGTTCGCCCGGTCGCATTTTTTGATAGATTTCAATAAGGGCTTCTTCGTGAGTTTTAGCGGGATCTTTCTCAAGAGTGGAAAGAATATAAGGGTGTTTTTGGTCGGTGTCAACATCAGCAAAAAGTTTAATTAATTCCTCATCTTCAAAAGGTTTGATGGCCCGGAGTAAGGTAGTGGCGGCCAGTTTACGATGGCGGTCAATCTTGACAGAAATGGTGTCGTAGCGAGAAACGTTGATTTCCAGCCAAGAACCGCGCAAAGGTCGAAGTTCTGCCTGATAGAGATTGCGGCCGGTGGACATGTCAACAGTACCGGAAAAAAAGACGCCCGGCGAGCGGACGAGTTGGTTAACCACAGCCCTTTCAATGCCATTAATGATAAAGGTGCCGACATCGGTCATCTGAGGAAAATCACCCATGAAGACTTCTTGCTTGGTGGTTTCACCAGTTTGAAGGTTGGTAAGCTTGGCTTTAGCTCGAAGAGGGACTTCGTAGTTTAAACCTTTATCAAGGGCTTGGCGAGGCTTGTATTTAGGCTGGCCAATAGAATGGTCACCGAATTCTAACTGCCAGTTTTTACCAGTAAAGTCATCAATCGGAGAAATGCTTTGCAAGGCTTCTTTAACACCTTGATTGAGAAACCATTGGTAAGATTGTTTTTGAATCTCAAGAAGATTGAGTTGAGGTAGGTTTTGAGAACTGGGTTTCCAGTAAAGACGTTTGGTGGATTTTTTATTACTCATGACTGTTAAAAAGAAACAGAAAAAACGGGCTTAATATCCCGTTTTATAATGATGGTATTGATTAAAAGAGCCCCACTTCTGTTTCTTAGCGTTGTTCTCTAAAGTCAAAGGTTTTTTAGATAAAGATCTATAGCTTACTTTAGAAAACAGGCTAAAAGAAAAAATTGACGAACAAAAGCCAGCCTGTTACAGGCTGTCTATAGGGTTAATATATCAGATTATTAGAGGTTGTCAAGAGGGAAGAAAATTAATTATTCAGGTATTGCTCAATATTCTGCTGGTGGGTGTCAAGATCTTCAGCATAGTGGTTGTAGCCACCTGAGTCAGAAAGATAATAGAGATAGTTGGTGTCAGGTGGATTGACGGCAGCTTTAAGAGAGGCTAGGCCAGGATTAGCAATGGGGGCAGGAGGAAGCCTGGGATGAAGATAGGTGTTGTAAGGAGAAGGGGTTTTTAGATCTTTGGAGGTTAAGTTTTTAGGCCACCAGTTGGATTGTTTACCGAGGATATACTGGACGGTGGCATCAATTTGTAGAACCATGCCGATGTTTAAGCGATTGTGGATAACGCTGGAAACTAAAGGCCGATCTTGTTGATGTTTGGCTTCGCGTTCAATAAGAGAGGCAATGATGATGGTTCTTTTGTCTTGAGTGGGGCTTTTTTGTTTAAAGGTGGTGGTGAGAATATCAACTATATCCTGAACGCTAGCGTGTTGAGGGATTAAGTAAGTGTCAGGAAAAAGCTGACCTTCATAAGGCTTGGCGGCTAGGATAAAAGCCTGGGGATCAATGTCTGATTTGGCAGCCAGTTTGGCGGCATACTCCTCTACTCTCAGGCCTTCAGGAAAAGTAATCCAGTAGTCAAGGGTGTCATAAGCCAGAGTATCAATGATGGTTTCCAGATTCATGGAAGGTGAAAGGCGAAAATCACCGGCCTGAAGTTTGGCAGCTAAGCTTTTTCTGTCAATTAAGAGTTTAAAAACCAATTGACTTTTGATAAAACCCTCATTTTTAAGGCGTTGGCCAATAATTTTAGCTGATTGGCCTGGAGGGATAACAAAGACTTGCTCGGCTGAATTTTTGGAGTTAACTGGACTAACTGCCCAGCGGTAGAGAAAATAGGCAACAACTAAGATAGCTAAAAATAGCAGAAGGCCGAAACGAAAGAATTTTCTCATTAAACTTCTTCAAACAAAGCCCGGCGGTACTTTTTGGTTTTTTTGTCGTGGATAAAGATACGGCCACACTTACAGATGACTTTAGCTTTACTGGCCTTGAGCTGGGCTTTTTTAGCGTGTTTAAGAGGCATACCGCAACCAACACATTGACCCCGAGACAACAGCCAAGCCTGGACAGGAGCGATAACATTTTTAAACATAAGAGTGTACCTCCTTCCTAATAATATCAGGCTTTGGCTTGATCATCAAGATAAGACTGTAAAATCAGGGTGGCGGCGGCGGTGTGATCTTGGCGGCGTTTTTTTTGAGGCGCCTGAGCTTGAATGAGCTTTTGCTTGGCTTCATGAGTAGAAAGAGTTTCATCTTGGTAAACAATGGGCAGTTTGGTGAGAAGCTGAAGTTGATTGCCAAAATTTTCAACTTGGGAAGCAAGTTGACCCTCGGGCAGGCCGATAACAATAGTGTCTATTTGCTTGGCCTTAACAAGTCGGTGAAGAAATTTAAGAAGTTTAGGTTGAGACTGATAGCGCTTTTGGGTTAAGGGCTCGGCTAAGGGACCTTCGGCTAAACTAAGACCAATGTTGGATAGACCATAGTCTATGCCAAGATACTTCATATTTCGACCAGGCGGGCTTTAACAATGCCACGACGCCAGTAAGTACCAGGAGGAACACAGGTAACAAGGGTCAGTTCTTTATAATTGTAGCGTTGTTCTAAAATATCGATCTTGTCAGGGGAAACTTCGTAGTATTCATAAACAATATATTTGTAGGTAATGCCGTCAAAATTGACTAAGATCTCATCGCCTGGGCTTAGACTAGGAAGAAGAGAGAAAATGGACCAATAACTGTTGGGACTATAGAATTGAGGTAAGACTGAGTGGCCAAAGATAACCGGATTGCCGGCTTCGCCAGGATTAGCAGTACCGCCATAGTGAATAAGACTAACGTCAAGGTCATCGCCGCCAATGGTAACTAAGGCGTCTTTGATTCTAAGTTTGGGAATACTGATATTGTAGTGGGTAATGTTAGAGGGGTTTAAAAAGTTTTGGGGCCGAGAGAAGCTAAACCAGTTGGAGATTTTGCTATAGTCAATGGTGGTAGTAGTAGCAGGGGTGGTCTGGGCTAAGACTTGAGGGTTGTTAGGAATGGTGGGGGCAAGAATACCTTTAGCTTCAGAAACAACTGCTTGAGGAACAGGGCTGATGATGCCGGCTCGCTTGGCTTTGCGAGCAGTGGTAAGTTCGTAGGAAATGATGGGGTAGCCAACGGCGATAAGAAGACTGGCGCCGATGGTAATCATGATGGTGGGAGTGAGATTTTTTAAACGATACCATAAGCTGGTTAGAGCCAGTTGGCGATGAAGTTTCCCAGGGTCAGGCGGTAGTTGCTTAACGTATTGATAAGTCATATTAATCAGCGGTTTTCACTTCAAGAAGAATGTTTTTGGTAATTCGAGGCAGGGTTTTTAATTTTTGAGGCAGATTGGGGGTAATGACAATATCAGCTCTAACAAAGTTGGGTAAAGTGGCCAAGTATTCCTGAGTAATATGGGGGTAGCGGCCTTTGAGATTGGCTTTGATCTCGCTAAAGTTAAGCTTGGGAACAAGCTTGGCTTTGAAGATAACCTCAACTACAGCAGTGCCGTCTGGCTGGAGTTCGGCTGGTTGAACTTCAATTTCACTGGCGTCGCTTAACTGAAAGTTGTCGGGAATTTGTTCTTTAATGGTTTGTTGAAGTAGAAGATCGAGGTCGGCTTGGCGATAAGAAAGAGCTGAGTATTCAAGTTTGGCGTCAAGTTTTAAGGTGTCGGCTTCTTCATCAACATCGTGGTTAAAAGATTTAGACACGAGTTCATCTTGATCCTCAACATCAACCAGGGATTTGCCTTCACCCAGCTGAGTTTTAAGGTCATCGGCGGCTTGAGTTTTAAGATCAGCAGTTAAAGCTTCTAAAAGACTATCCTGGTCTGCTTGGGCTACAGCTTTGACTTCCCTGGCAGTGCCACCTGAAAGGCCGTCGATGACTTTGGCAGAGTAATCATCTTCAGAAAATTTTTGGAAAGATAGGGTGGAACCGCCAGAGAGATTACCTTCAGGGCCAATGCTTTTAGCAGTAATTTTGGCGGTAGCTTTGCCAAATTTAATTCCTTCTTCTTCTGATGAGCTGGAGGCAACAGTGGTGTCTTCGTCTAAAGTGAAGACAAGATTGTCAGGGCCGATAAGAACACTGCCAGTGGTCAAAGTTTTGGGTTGGCTGGTTTTGTTGTAAATAGTAATGTCGCCTTGGGCTGGATCGCCAACCAGATTGGTGCCGGTGGTGGGGGCTGATTTACTGCCTTCGACTGAAATTTCGACTGAGTCTCCAGGAATAATACCGGTCTCAGGATCCAGAATGGTAGCATCGGGATCAATGGTTAATTCTACATCTTCATCAATGGTTTTGGGCTCAACGAAAATAGTGACTTTGGCTTTAGGCAGACGCCAATAGGCGGTTAAAAGGCCAATAAAGAGAAGACCAATGCCGGCGGCTACCAGGGTAAGAGTTTGAGGACGATCTTTAAGCTTAAGAAGGGATTTGAGTTTAGCTAGACCGGGATTTAAACCTTGTTTAATTGATTGAAGTAGACCTTGAGCCTTTTGACTTAATGGTGGGGTTGAGGTTGGCGGAGAGGAAAGAGCTTCGGCTGATTCAGGTTCAGCGGTTTTGGGCTCAAAGACCTCTTCTGGCTCAGGAGATTCAGGTTCGGGAGGAGTTTGTTTTTCAGCAATGTCCTGATCAATAAAGCCAAGGCTGGCAGCAGAAGCTGGCTCAGTTGATGAGGGTTTTTGCTTAGATTCTTTAGAGCTGGGTGGTTCTTCTTCAACAGACTGAGGTTCTTTCTTTTTGGGGGGCTTGATGGTAAAGCCTAAAGATTTAGCGACTTCACTGCCACCGGCTAAAGCAACGGCTTTAATAGAGGCATCTGGGGGTAGGATTTCAACTTTAGGAAAGTGAATAAAAGGAAGTTTTTCTTCCCAGTCATAAGAGATGAGTTGCTGCTTGTCTTCCTCAAAGTCGTGCTTGCCGTTATAAAGAATCATGCGAGCAGGCAGGGTGTCAATCTTGTCAAAACGAGATAAGCCTTCTTCAGCATCAGAGCCTAAGTCTTCACTGCGACCAACTAGTTGAGTGCCGATGACTTTACCGAGTTTAACTAAGGCAATATTAAGTTCGCCTGAGCTGATTTGGAGGAAGATGGCGCTGGGCGGGGTACCTTCTTCGATTCTGAGGTATTGAATGACAGCAGTGTCGGTAACCACAAAGCCTAGGGGTTTGAGTTCAAGCTCTTGGCAAAGCTTTTTTAAAAGCTTTTTCTTGTCAGCATTGATGTCATTTTTATCTAGCCAAGATTCGGGGAGGCCAAAAACAACTCCGCTGGGCTCAGGACTAACGTTGTTTAAGGCTTGAGAGATAGATTGATCGACTACTTTTAAAAGAGCCTCCTGATCTTGACCATCCCAAGACTCTGTTGAGCCAATTTTGACGACTTTAGTGTGACCATCGACAACAGTCCAGACAGCGCTTTTGATAACATCATCGCTTAACTCCAAGGCAAAAAAATGTTCAGGCGCCTCTGGTTTGTGTTTAAGTTTGGTGAGCAGGTTTTTGAGTTCCATTTTTTAAGACAGCATAAATTCGCCTCTTGCCAGCAGCAACAGACTCTTGCTTGATTATCTTAACACCGCCTATTTCGGCTGTCGAGGTAACATGAGGGCCACCGCAGATTTCTTGGGAAAAAGTACCGATGGAGTAAATAGAAACTTTATCAGGATAGGTTTCTTTAAAGAAAGCCAGAACGCCAGATTTTAAGGCTTGATCCTTAGATTGAATGGTTTTTTTGACAGGTAAATTGGCTTTGATTTTTTGATTAATTAGGGATTCAATTTTTTTAATCTCTGCCTCTGTTAGAGCTTGGGGGTGAGTAAAGTCGAAGCGAAGACGTTCGGCAGTAATATTACTTCCCTCTTGACGGACGTGATCACCAAGAATTTGACGGAGAGATTGATGTAAAAGATGAGTGGCGGTGTGGAGTTTGGTGGTGATTTCTGACTGATCGGCTAAACCGCCTTTGAAGATTTTTTTAGCTGCCTGGCGAGAAAGTTTCTTATGACCCTCAAATATCTTGTTGAATTTACTCTGGCTAACTATGCCTCCTTTTTTTTCTATAAGCTCTTTAGAAATATCAAAAGGAAAGCCATATGATTGAAAAAGGTTAAAAGCAAATAAATTAGCGTCTGTATGTATGTTAGAGTCGAATTTTTCTGATTCTTTCAGGCCTCTGTCAAGAGAGCGAGCAAATTTATCCATTTCATGATCAATAATTTTATCTACTTTTTTCCTAACGACAGGTGTCTTGAAAAAATCTGGATATTGTCTAATAACTTCATGACAAATAGAAATAAATCCAGGAACCGGGGTTAATCCTCCCTTTAATTGATGCATTTTGACTGCTGCTCGTCTTAACAAACGACGTAAAATATATCCTTGCTCTTTATTAGAGGGCTCTACATCTTCAGCTATCATAAAAGTTGCAGCCCTAAGATGATCTGCAATAACTCTCATTGAAATTTTTTGCTTACTTTCATATTTCTTATCACAAGATTTTTCAATTTCTTTAATGACTGGGGCGATAATATCGATTTGAAACATATCAGGAGTGTTTTGAGTGGCAGCAGCTAAGCGTTCAAGGCCGCCGCCAAAGTCAACGTTTTTCTTGGGTAAGGGTTTAAGCGAACCACCTGCTTGCTTTTCATACTCCATAAAGACAGAGTTGCCGATTTCGATAAATTTACCACAGTCACAGTTGGGATGGCAGGTTTTACCGAATTTAGGGTTATGTTTGAGTTGTTGGAATTCAAAAAAAACTTCACAGGTTGTGCCGCCGATTTCACCGGGAGGCATTTTATCTGGAGTGCCAGCTCGTGACCACCAGTTTTTCTCGGCTGGATAGTAGTGAATTCTTGATTCAGGGATACCAATTTTTTTCCAGATGTCAAAGGATTCTTTATCCTTGGGCACGTCTTGATTGCCTTGGAAAAGAGTGAGGTGAAGTTTATCTTGAGGAAGATTGAGGGTTTTAGTGAAAAATTCCCAAATCCAAGTTAGTTGATCCTGTTTAAAGTAATCGCCTAAAGACCAGTTACCCAGCATTTCAAAGAAAGTGGTGTGGTGGCTGTCGCCGACTTCTTCAATGTCTTCGGCTCGGAAACAAGGTTGAGAATTAACTAAACGTTTGCCCATGGGGTGGGGTTCGCCTTTGAGGTAAGGAACGAGTTGCTGCATGCCAAAACCAGTGAAAAGGGTGGTGGGATCGCCAGGAGGAATTAAGGGGGCAGGGGGGATTTTTTTGTGGTGTCTGTCTTTATGAGTAAAAAACTCAAAATAGGCCTGACGAATATCATTAGTCTTCATGAGGTAATTTTATCTGGACTGGGGCTATTTGGCTAGAGGCTTACCGCTTTTCTTGAAGACACGCTTTTTAGCAGAAGAGACAGTTTGTTTAACTCGGCGTTTGACTTTTTTAGTTTTTTTCTGAGTAGCAAGGTTTTGTTCTTCTAAGGTGCTTTCGAGTTTTTTGGCTTGGGTTTTGATATCTTCTATATGTTCTGTTAAAAACCCCTTGGTATCTTTAATATGGTGTTTTAATTGACGACGAACTTTTTTGCCTTTTTTGGTTTTGTAGAGAAAAGTGGCAGCGGCAGCGGCAGCTGTGCCTAAGGCTAGACCGGAGACAAAATTAACTGATTTTCTTTTTTTATGAGTATCGTCGGTCACTTGGTGGTTTTCTTTTTGGTGGCTTTCTTTTTTTCAACAATTTCACCAGCTAGCTCAACTAATTTAGCGCCCTTTTTTAGGCCGGAAACAAATTCAGAAGCATGCTCAATTGGATCAGCAACAGACTTAGTGATACGCTTGATATCATCCATCATGGAGTTGGTTTTTTCCAGAGTCTTTTTGACTTCATCTAAGATGCGGAAGATGTAGATAGAGAAGATGACTAAAAGAATGGAGAGAATGGCAACAACAATAACCAGGATGATTTGGGACAGAGTGAGCATAATCAAGCTTAGTATTTAGTATCTGTATTTAGTATTGAGGAAGAAGAAAGGTTTGTCAATCCAGTTTAATGGTTTTACCTTTAAGCTGGCGGTAGGCAGTGAGGTGAAGGCTGTCAGGATGACAAGGAGTGATGGAGATATAGCCGGCGTTGAGGGCAAAAGCATCATTGTGGAGCCTGTCTTTAGGGAAAACTGATTGGTGTTTATTGGGGTAAGAATAGCGAAAGGTGGTTTTATCGATATTAATAGGGTAGTCATAAAATTCGTTTAAGTGAAAAAGGAACTTAGTAAAAATAGCTTTAGTGGTGGATTTTTGGGGTAGATTAACATTAATTAAGGCACAGCCCCAGAGATCATTTTTTAAGATAAATTTGATGGTTTTAAGGGCAGCTTTGCCAGGATGCTTAAGATAATCAGAAATGTCTTCTTTGCCTGAGTGGTCTTTAAACCAAAACTCACCAGGAGTGTCCCAGCTAATAGCAATGGCTTGCGGGGCTAAGGGCAGCTTGACTGACCGGCGGGCAGCATTTAAGGTACCTGAAGCAATAGCACCAGCAACATTAGCGCCTAGATTAATGCCGGAGATAACTAGATCAAAGGGTTTAGTGAATAAGCTGTAAGCACACTCAACTGCGTCACCAGGAGTACCGCTAACCCATAAAGCAGGCACACCATCGACCATGGTTTGTCCCCAGGAACCGCCACGGGTAACACTTAATTTGCCACCAACGCCGCTTTGTTGGGTTTTCGTGCCAGCAATTTGTAGCTCATATTTGTCCTTAAGAAAATGAGCTAGTAATCTGGTGCCGATAGAGTTATAACCATCATCACCAGTTAAGAGAATACGCTTAATTTTCATAAACCAGCCTTTTAACTATTCTGTAATGATAACATGCCTGGCAAGCTCTGTGCTTTTGGAGCGCCGGGAAGTGGCTTTGAACTTGAGTTCAACGGTACCGGGAGGACCATTGTAAACAGTGATAAAACTGCCATCTGATTCTAGGTTAATGGTTTTACCGTTTAAGGTTAAGGTGGCGTCATGATTGGTTTTGCCTTTAATGAGGATGGGGCTAGAGCTGGTTTGGCCATTTTCTGGTTGATAGATAAGCAGCTGAGGGGGTTGATAGAGTTTTAAAAGAGAAACGCCAAGATAGGCAAGAAGTAACAGGACAACCAAGGCAAGGCTGAGAAGGGTGCGGGTGGTGGGGCTGGGTTGCCAAGGAGAGTTTAAGGGTTGAGATAGCCCTTGGGGAAGAATTTTTTTGGATTTTTGGCGATGATAGTCACGTTTAAAAATGGCAATGGTTTTTTGAGGATCAAGGTCGACAACTTTGGCGTAATTTTTGATAAAGCCTTTAATGTAGGTAGAAGGAGGTAGTTTATCAAACTGGTTTTTTTCCAGAGCCTTTAAGGTCTTGAAAGGAATCTTGGTAAGTTTACTTATTTGAGTAAAGGTAAGTTTCTGGTTAAGGCGGGCTTGGCGCAGTAAATCTCCGGCGGTTTGCATGGTGGTTATTCGGCCTGATGGCGTTGGGCAATAAAGGCCTCGGCGTTAGAAATGAGAATGTCCCGGGGCTTGGCGCCTTCACCGGGGCCAATGACGCCAGCGCGTTCAAGTTGGTCGAGGATGCGGGCAGCGCGGGCATAGCCAATGGAGAGACGACGTTGGAAAAGAGAGGCGGAGGCGCGATTGTATTGAACAGCAACCCTGATAGCCTCATTGAATAATTCATCGGTGTCCTCATCGGCGATTCTTCCAGGAGCGCCGGAGGTTTGGGCTTTATATTTAGAGGTAACTTCTTCGGTATATTCAACCTTGACGTCGGATTTTTTGAGAAAACTAATGAGTTGCTTGGTTTCTTTGTCAGAAATAAAGGCGCCCTGAATACGAGTGGGCTTGGCTTGCTCGGGCGGGATGTAAAGCATGTCTCCCCTGCCAAGAAGTTTTTCGGCACCAGGAGAGTCAATAATTACCCGAGAGTCAACCATGGAGTTAACGTTGAAAGAAATGCGACAGTTAATGTTAGCTTTGATAAGACCGGTTAAGACATCAACTGAGGGCCGTTGAGTAGCAACGATTAAATGGATGCCGGTAGCTCGAGCCATTTGGGCTAAGCGAGTAATGCTGTCTTCAACTTCAGAAGGGGCAAAGAGGATAATATCGGCTAGCTCGTCAATAATAATCAGTAGATAAGGCAAGGCTTGAAAGCCAGAGAGTTCATTGTAGCCGGCGATATTGCGGACACCGACTTCGGCAAAAAGTTTGTAGCGTCTTTCCATTTCGGAAATGGCCCATTTAAGAGCAGAAACAACCTTTTCAGGCTCGATGATAACTGGAGTTAAAAGATGAGGAATATCATTATAGATAGTCAGTTCGACCCGCTTGGGGTCAACCAAAATTAACTTGATTTCTTGAGGACTGGCACGGAAAAGGACTGTGGAGATAATAGAATTAATGCAGACTGATTTGCCAGAGCCAGTGGCGCCAGCAATGAGGACGTGGGGCATTCTATCAATATCGGCAATGACTGGTTTACCAGAGACATCAAGGCCAAGGGCAAAGGCCAGCTTGGACTTTTCCTCTTTCATTGATTTGGAAGAAAGCATTTTTTTGAGAGGAACAATTTCTAAAGAGCGATTAGGAACTTCTAGGCCAACCAGAGAGCGACCAGGAATAGGCGCCTCGATGCGGATTTGACCCTGAGGGGCAGCTAAGGCAAGAGCTAGGTCGTTTTGAAGACTGGTAATTTTGGAAAGCTTGGTACCTTTAGCGATCTCGACAGCATATTGAGTAACAGCTGGGCCGTAGTTAACCTCAGCTACTCGAGCTTTGATGCCAAAACTGTCTAGAGTTTTTTCAATGATGTCAGCGTTTTGTTTAACATCACCCCTGTCAGCTTTACCACCAGCAGTGTCGGCAAGCAGGGATAAGGGTGGATAGTGCCACATTTTTTGCTGAGAACCAGGAACATTGCTAATAATGGGGGCGGGTTTACCTTTAGTGAGGCTGGGTGGGGTTGGGACAGCTTTAGTTTTGGTTTTAGGGATGGGAGTATCTTCCTCAGCGTCTAAACCTTTAACAGTAAAGCCAGGTTTGGCAGGTTTGAAAAGAGGTTGTTTGGATTGTTTAAAAGTGGTTTTAATATTTTTTAATGCCTGATAGAGTTTTTGGGCAGTTAGGAGAATGTCTTCTAGGCTGGTTTCGAAGATAATAACAAAGCTGATAAAGACACCGGCTAAAAGAACGATAAAAGTGCCAGAGTTAAAGATAAGGTTAACAAGACTTTGCCAGATTTGCTGGCCAACGGTGCCGGCGCGGGTGAGACTAATGACACTGATAAGGAGAACTAGGGAACCAACAAAGA
>Ga0209976_10000611_pt1 | contig 22789 bp, 21 predicted proteins | sample SumtaG_FD_182806 | JGI IMG/M metagenome (GOLD analysis project Ga0209976, IMG submission 182806) | Deep subsurface microbial communities from Indian Ocean to uncover new lineages of life (NeLLi) - Sumatra_00157 metaG (SPAdes) (version 2) | ecosystem: Environmental > Aquatic > Marine > Oceanic >...
CGTTGGCTACCCAGCGGAATAGGCCTAAGGTGACCAGATTGATAGGCAGAAGGAAGAGCTTGACAATCGGTTTGATCAGATAGTTGATCAGGGTAAAGACAATGCCGGCCCAGACAAGCTGTTTGAGGTTGTTGGGGATGATCAGGCCAAGATAAAAAGAGGCCACAGTAAACAGACTGAAGCTGTTTAACAGGCTATTTCCAATAAAATTCTTCATAGGGTTATTGTAGCACAGCTTAGGTTTTCTGGTTTTGTTTGGAGTGTTTTTTGAAGCGCTTAACCACAATGGTGGTGATAGTAATTAGCAGAGTGGCAATAAGAATCAGTCTGAACCGAAAATCAGCGATGAGCAAGCGATGGACAGGTAAAAGGGTTAGTTGGTGTTGTGTTTGAGAGAGATCAGAGGCGGCGGTGAGGGTGTCGGTTAAGCTGATGTTCCAGGCAGTGGCTGGCAGTTCGAAGTCAATGGCATAGCTGGCATAAGGCGGTAGGTTGGAGATGGTCCAGCTGTTTTCAGGTAAAGAAAAGTGATCGGAATTGAGTTCGACGGTTTGGTTGTAAACAGCCACATTGCCGGTGTTATGGAGGATGATTTGGCCGGAGATGGGGATGCCAGAGAGAGTTTTGCCAGGCAGGGCGATCTCGATGGTAGTTTGAGGTTGGGGGGTGGTTGAGCGACCGAAGTTAATCTCGACGTCTTTAGTTTGGTTTGAGGCCAGTTTGTAGGCGCCGGCAGGAACCGGGTAGTTGCTGTCCTGGCCGAGAAAAGTAAAGGCGAAATGGTTCAGGTCAGTTTGATGGAAAAAATCAACTCCGCCAGTAGTGTTGCCCCAGGTAGGATCAACCGGAACCCAGAGGTCTTTTGATTGATCATAGTACTCTGGCCAGGCATGGAGCACATCCTTTTTTAAACTTAAAGGTCTTAATTGAGAGTTGGTGGTGTAGGCAAAGCCGTTGACAGCTCGACTGGGAATGCCGGCGGCTCGGGCGAGAGCAATGAAGAGGTCGGTAAACTCCATGCAGATGGCTGAGTCCTGGTTATCCAGGGCATTGGCGGCGCCAAACCTGGTAGTGGTGTCGCTGAGGCGGCCATAGTCATAGATCAAGTTGTCAACTACGTATTGATAGATTTTTTGAGGGGTTCTTAATTCATTGCCGATTTCTTGGATTCGAGGATTATCAACCTCCCAGTACTTTTGGCTGCTTAGGTAATTGGTATCGTCGGTTAATATATAGCGGGGAAAGTCGGCTTGGGGGCGAAGATTGATTTGGGCTGAGCCGGTGGCCAGAATGCTTAGGGTTTGTTTGGCTGAGAGCAGATAGGTGGCCAGCCAGTTGCCGTCAGGGTCAAGGATGATGTTTTCCGGCGGAGGGTCAAGGGTTTGTAAAATTACTTTTTGAAAAGCAGTGTCCGGAGGCAGGGCAATCTCGGTTTTGACTTGGTAGATGTTGGAGTTATTGAGGTGATATTGAAGGGAAAAGTCAAAGTACTGGGTCTGGCCAAAGGTGGCGCTGATGCCGGATTCAAACAAGTCCTGCTGTTGGAAGCGATAGGTAGTATAGCCAGCGGCTGAGGTTTGGCTGAGAGGTTGGGGTGAGATGGTGGCTGGTTTGCCAAAGGAGTTGGGTATAGCCAGAGTCAATTGGTAGCTGGTCAGGCTGTCGGTTTTGGAAAGCTTAGGGATAGAGATTTCCCAAACGCTGCCGAGCTGGTGGGCAAAATCGAGACTGTCGAATTCTAAGGTGAAGATTTGAGATTTATCCTTGCCTAAAACTTTATCCGGAAAAAGGATGGTGATGTTGGTGGTTTTGTTGCCTTGGGCAATTTTAGGTTGAAGATCGCCTGACTGGTTATAGACTTTGATGGCTTGGAGCTGGGTGGAGCCGATGGATAGAGAGAACTCAGTGGCATAGATGTTAGAGAGTCGGTTGGTTAAGGTGATGTCAAACCGGGTGTGGGTGACTCCATCGGGCCGGATGGTATAGTCAACGGTGTATTGAGTGGAGAATTCTGATTGGGCTAAGGCTGCTTGACTAAGGCAGAAGAGGGAGAGAATTAATAGGAAAATGATCTGAAGAAGTTTTTTGGCCATGAGGTTATTGTAGAAGATTTTCAGATTTTTGCAAAATCGGTTCTTGACATGCGGATTTTATTCGGGCTAAGATGAAACAAAGATAATGCTAAGATTTTACGAAGCAGTGGGGAGAAAGGAACTGCCATGCCTGTCACACTTTACAGAAGGCAGAAACAAATAGTTGATTTTATTGCCCAATACATCCAGGCTCACGGGCACTCACCGACTTTACAGGAGATTGCTGATGCCATGGGGTTGTCGTCTTTGGCCACGGTTCATGAGCATATTGCCACTTTGGTGAGGAAGGGAGTCTTGAAGAAATATGATGGTTCGGTGAGAGGTTTGGAGATTGTGGATTCACGCTATGCTTCATCCGGCGCTGGTTTGGATTTACCCATCATGGGCTTTATTGCGGCCGGTAAGCCGATTGAGCCATACACTGATCCGAATGCGACTTTTAATGTGGCAGCCTCAATGGTGACGGGGAAGAAGAGGTCGTTTGTGCTGCAGGTGAGAGGCGATTCAATGGTAGAGGAAGGTATTTTAGACGGGGATTATGTAGTAATTGAGGAAGAGGAGCAGGTTCAGAATGGAGATATTGTGGTGGCTTTGCTGGAGAATGGTTTGGCCACCTTAAAGCGATTTTTTAAGGAAGCGACGAGAGTGAGATTAGAGCCGGCCAATTCATCGATGAGTCCGATTTATGCCACTAATGTTAAAGTTCAGGGCAAGGTGGTGGGAGTAATCAGGAAGTTCGGGTTGAGTAATTAAAAGCTAAAAGCAGCCACAGCAGCGCCGATCATGATGACGACGGTCAGCCAGCCGAGGGTTTTTTGAGTTTTACCGATGGTGTATTTTTTCATCAGGACGTCTTTGGAGGCGAGATTGAGGATGACGGCCAGAACAAAAGGAGTGATCAGTCCATTGAGGACTTGGCTGTAGAAGAGGATTTTAATGGGGCTAATTTTGAGCAAGGCCATACTCAGGCCAACAAAGAAACTTAAGGTGAGGACAGTATAGAAACCCTTGGCTTGGTTGATTTTGTTGTTTAAGCCGGAACGCCAGTTGAAAGTTTCAGCCACAGTGTAGGCAGAGGTGGAGGTAAGCACAGGGATAGCCAGCATGCCTGAACCAATCAGGCCAATAGCAAAAAGCAAGTAAGAAAGTTCACCGGCAAACGGTCGGAGAGCCTGGGCAGCTTCAGCAGCTGAGCTGACGGTAATGCCCCGGGGAAAAAGAGTTAGAGCGCTGGTGATGATTATAGAAGTGGAGATAATGATGGCAAAGATTAAACCCCAGGCAACTTCACCGACTTCTGATTTAACGTTTTTGACTGAGGGGTGATCTTCGATTTCTTCAGTCACTTGCCAGTAGAAAAGGAAAGGGGTGATGGTGGTGCCCAGCATGGCCACGGCTATTAACCAGAAGCTGGGAGTGAATTCAAGCTGAGGAAGAAAGATTTGCCGGCCGACAGCTGACCAGTCAGGCCGAGTGAGAAGGGCGGCGGCAATGTAGGCAAGGAAGATGATGCCCAAGCCGGTTAAGACGCGGGCTAATGTCTGGTAGCTTTTGAAAACCACTACATACCAGAGCAAGCCGGCGATCAGGGGTAAGAAGATAATGATGTTGATTTTAGGAAAGATCAGGTTCAGGCCTGAAGCCATACCAACAAAGTCAGCGCCCAAGGTAACCAGGTTGGGAATGATGACCAACAACATGAGGATGAGAGCAATGTTTTTGCCATAGTAGAGGCGAATAATAGTGGCCAGGCCTTTTTTGGTGACATCACCGATGCGGGCACAGATGGCTTGGGTATTGATCAAGAGCGGAGCGGAAAGAAGATGGAACAGGACCAGGGAAAGGCCGGTGCGGGCACCGACGATAGTGTAGGTGGAGATGCCGGCCGGGTCATTGTCAGCGTTGCCGATGATAAAACCATGAACCAGTCTTTGGAGAGGGCTAAGCCTTTTTCTTTTTTTGGTGTTGGGCATGCTTTTTGAGTTTATGATATACGTACCAAACGACGACGACTAGGCCGAGAATGACGATGGCAATATCAAACTTATGAAAGTATTGACCGAGGGTATCCCAGTTGTCGCCTAGGGTTTTGCCTAAGTAAGTCAAGGGAATTGTCCAGATAAAGGTGCCGAGGAAGGCAAAAAAGGTGAATTTTTTGACCTCCATGCGGCTCATGCCGGCCGGCAAAGAGATAAAGGTGCGGATGACCGGCAAAAGCCGGGCAGTGAAGGTGACTAATTGGCCGTGTTTTTGAAACCATTCTTCAGCTTCATCAAGCTCATATTCAAAGATGAGCAGGTATTTGCCGTATCGACGGATAAGATTGCGGATGAGTTTTTCGCCGCCGTAAAAACCAAGGGCGTAGGAAGCCAGAGAACCCAGGGTGCCGCCAATGGTGCCGGCCAGAACAGCCCCTAAAAAAGTGAACTGACCCTGGGAAACAAGAAAACCGGAGAAAGGCATGATGATTTCTGAAGGCAAAGGGATATTGGCTGATTCAATGGCCATGGCTAAGGCAATGCCGGCATAACCGAGGCGGTTAATGATGGAGACGGCAATGTTGCCAAGAAAGCGGATTAAGGCGTTGATCATAGGAGTGAGGAGATGTCGATGTTGGAGATATCCTGATGAGCCAGAGGGGTGTCAGAGAAGTTGGGGATTTGTTGATGGTAAGCAGGTTTTTGTTTTTGAAAGAAGAGTCCGACAGGTAATTTCTCTGTTTCTAAAGCTTTGGCAAGAGCGGCTTTTTTATCTGAGGGCTGATGGTTTTGTTTTTGCAGATCATAGATATTTTTCCGGTACCAGTCGTAGGTCATTTCTTTGTTGTAAGTGACACAAGGTTGGAGGACATCTAAGAGAGCAAAGCCTTGATGATTAAGGCCTTGTTCAATCAGATTGGCTAAATGAGGGATGTCTCCAGCAAAGCCGCGAGCAACAAAGGTAGCGTGGTTGATCAGAGCACTGGCAATAGGGTTGTAGGCTTCTTCAATTGAGCCATCAGGAGTGCTGGGGGTTTTAGTCCCCTTTTTGGTGGTGGGAGACATTTGGCCAGTGGTGAGACTATACAGATAGTTGTCGTGGGAGATGACCAAGATGTCGTGGTTGCCGCGGGCTAAGGTGACAAGGTGGGTTAAGCCTTCGCCAAAACAGCCGCCGTCACCAATGATGGCAATGACTGGCAATTTATGGTTAGCCAGTTTGATGCCAGCCGCCACTGGCAAGGTTCGGCCATGAAGGCCATGGAAGCCGTAGCTGTAGACAAAGTCAGCCATGTTGCTGGAGCAGCCGACGTCATAGACCAGGCTGAACTGGTGGGGTTCAAGCTTGAGCTTATCCAGGGTTTGTTTAAGAGCGCCTAAGATGCCAAAGTTGCCGCAGCCTGGGCACCAGGTTGGTTGGATGGCGGTGGTTCGTTTATGGCCTGATTGATTAGTCATGTTAGTGGCTGGTTAATTTTTCGACGATTTCTTCAGGAAAGAAGGGCCGGCCGTCATATTTTAAGATCTGATTTTCGATTTTAAGGCAGGTTTGCTGCTGGATGAGTTGGTTGAGTTGGCCGGTGGAGTTGCATTCTAGAGTGATCAGTTTTTTGGAGTTTTGAGTTAATTGTTCAAACTTATGGCTAGGAAAAGGCCAGACAATGGGGAAGTGAATAAAGTTGGTGTTTTTGAGCTCTTTGAGAGCTTCTAGGATAATGCCTTTGTTGGAACCCCAGGAGATAAGGGTTTGTTGGCTGTTTTTAGGGCCGTAAAGGATAGGGTTGACAAAGTCAGGGTCTTTTAAGATTTGGCTGGTTTTTTTAGCCCGTTTGTTGACTTGCTTGGTTCTTTCTTCAGCTAGTTCAGTGGCATAGCCTAGTTCGTCATGCTCGTAAGAATTGCAAAGATGGACGCCGCCTGATTGGCCAGGAAGGCTGCGGGGGGAGACGCCGGTGTCAGTGTCCTGGTAGCGCTTGAAGGGTTGGTCATTAGCTAGATTCTTAGTATCAGCCAGGCCATAGCGTTGGTTTTGGTGTTTGGGTTGAGGTTTATCAATAGTAAAGTAGGATTCACCCAGATACTTATCGGTGAGGATGATGATCGGCAGTTGATATTTTTCTGCCAGGTTTTGAGCAAGTTTACTTAATTGAAAACATTCCTGGGGATCACCGGGAGTGATGACAATGCGGGGAAACTCATCCTGGGAGGCATGGATGGCATAGAGCAGGTCGCCTTGGCTGGACCAGGTAGGCATGCCTGAGGCTGGTCCTGGGCGCATGGCATTGACAATCACAAGGGGAGTTTCAGTAATGCCGGAGAGACCAAGGGCTTCGGTCATTAAAGAAAAGCCGCCGCCAGAGGTAGCCACCATACTCCTAACACCAGCAAAGCCAGCGCCAATAGCCATGTTAGCAGTGCCGATTTCATCTTCAGCGTGTCTGACGATGATATTAGCTGGTTTGGCTTTAGCAGCTAGGGTGTGGAGAATAGAGGTGGCTGGGGTCATGGGGTAGGCAGCATAGAGTTTCATGCCGCCAGCAATAGCGCCATAGCTGAGGGCTTGGTTGCCGGTGATAAAGATTTTGTTTTTCCCTTCAGGTTTAAGGGGGATTGGTTGTTTAGCTTTAGCTTTAAAGTTCTTTTGAGCATAGTCATAGCCGGCTTGGGAAACTTGGTGATTAGCTTGGACAATTTCTTGACCTTTTTTAGCAAAGATCTCGGCTAGGGTTTGGTTGAGCTTATCAAGGGAAAGGCCGAGTAAAAAACAAGAGGCGCCTAAAGCCACCATGTTTTTCATCTGGGGAGTACCGCCGGCTTGCTTGACCAGTTTGGCTAGAGGCAGGTTGTCGTAGAGGGTGATGGTTTTGTCAGTAATTTCGTCTTGATGGAGCTGAGAGCTTTTTTCATGAAGGCCGACTAAGAGATCGAGCTTAAAGCTAGGAGAAAAAATATCTTCTGACGAGGCATGGATTTGAAAGGTGTTGTGGCCGCCGCGGATCAGGGAAGGGTATTCGGTGTAGCCGTGGACAGAGAGGCCGTGTTTAAAGCAGGTTTTGGCAAAGATGAGGCCGGCTTTTTTAATGCCTTCACCAGCAGCGCCAGCAATTTTCCAGTTAAATGAGGTCATGATACAATCTTGATTATATGGCTACCCTTTACATAGTGTCAACGCCGATAGGCAACCGGGGAGATATATCTTTAAGGGCTTTGGAGGTTTTGTTCAAGGTGGAGGTGATTTTGTGCGAAGATACCAGGAAAACAGGCTTGCTGTTAGAACATTACCGCCAGACACAGAAGTTAACTGGCAAGCCTGACTTAATCAGTTTTTATGAGGAAAATGAGGAGAAAAGAATTCCTCAAGTGATAGGGTGGTTAAAGGCAGGCAAGGATGTAGCCCTGGTTTCCAATTCTGGTACTCCCCTAGTGAGTGATCCGGGATTTAAGCTGGTGAGAGAATGTGTTGGGAAAAATATATCGGTCTTCCCTATTCCAGGAGCGTCAGCTTTGCTGGCTGGATTGGTAATATCAGGCTTACCAACTGACAAGTTTATATTTTTAGGGTTTTTACCGAAAAAACAAGGCAAAAAGGAAAAGTTACTAGAGAAGGCTAGGCAAATCCAAGAGATTTTACCCCAGACAGTGGTTTTTTATGAGTCCCCTTTTAGGATAGTGAAGACTTTAAATTTATTAGCAGAGAAAATGCCTGAGGCGCGAGTGGTGGTTGGGAGAGAATTAACTAAGAAGTTTGAGGAGGTGGAGCGAGGCAAACCAGCTGAACTAGTTAAAAAATGGGGCGATAAAAAGATCAAGGGTGAATTAGTGGTGATGTTTAGTTGACTGGGGATCAAATTCCATCAGTCACCATTGACCTATAGTGTTGTATTTTTTCTGCCATTGGGTTAAAATCCAATTATGTCCAGACATGAAACTCTTCTACCCTATGATTTTTCTAGTTTAGTTACTCAACCTAGCGAAAAACAGATAATTTGTTCCGCTTGTACCCTTATTAATGCCTTAACGCTATCTGGAGCAACAATTTCTCCAAGTGACACTCAATCGTTAATCAGTAATGTAGAGCAAAGCCGTCAGCCCTTAGAACTACAACAGGTTCATGATTTTACTCAACAGCATGATAGTGTAATAAAATTTATTCCTTTGCCAGATAAAGTAACAGATATTACAGAACTAGTAGATGTTTTTACAAAAGCCATATCTAAAGGACCAGCAATGATAGCTATATCGACTCTTCTCAGTAAACGAAATCCAACCGTTCCTTCACGTCACGAAGACCAATTAAGCAAAAAGCATCGAGGTAAACCTATCGTCCACAGAGTGGCATCAATTATCGATGATAATACAGTTTTCATAATTGATCCATACAGTCCTGGTGATCCCGAGTTATTTGATGTAACTATTCGAGAGGAAAAAATCAGATTGGCGGCTTGGCTATTCAGTGTTTATTTTCAAAAATATCCTCAATCTACTTCAAGTCATGAAAGTAGAGAAACATTAATTCCAGAAGCTCTAGCTCGTTTATCGAACCCTAAATTTATTGAATCAGAAAACAATCTTCAGCTCTGCAAAATTGAAGCACGCATAGAACAATTAACAAGTTTAAAATAGGTTCGAACGCCCCCGACGTTTCAGTCGGGACAGACATTCACTAGTTCACCCAGATGTATAAGAGTCAATTAATACTCTTCCAGAGTAGAGGTATCTCCTATTGGTAATCCCAGTTCCTGGGCTTTGAGCAGGCGTCTCACGATTTTACCGGATCTGGTTTTGGGGAGTTTGTCCTTGAACTCAATTTCCCGCGGATAGGCATGGCCGGCTAGGTGTTTTTTGACGTAAATGACGATTTCTTTTTTGAGAGCTTCTGATGGTTTGACGCCTTGTTTGAGAGTAATAAAGGCTTTGATGATTTCACCTCTCATCTCGTCTGGTTTGCCGATGACGCCGGCTTCGATGATGTCCGGGTGAGAGACCAAGGCGGATTCAACTTCAAAAGGGCCGACTCTTTCGCCAGCGGTTTTGATGACATCATCAGCTCTGCCTAAGAACCAGAAATAGTTGTCTTTGTCTTTGAAGGCTTTATCGCCAGAGATGTACCAGCCTTTTTTAAAGTAGCTTTTGTATTTCTTAGGTCTACGCCAGATTTTTTTCATCATTGAGGGCCAGCCAGCTTTGAGAGCCAGGTGGCCTTCTTTACCGACAGGGACTGGTTTGGCGTTGTCGTCAACAATTTCGGCCTTAATGCCAGGGACTGGTTTACCCATGGAACCGACTTTGATGGGGAGGCAGGGGAAGTTGGCGATCATGATGCCGCCGGTTTCTGTCTGCCACCAGTTGTCGTGGAAAGGCAGATTAAAGGCTTTTAAGCCCCAATAGATAGCTTCAGGGTTGAGGGGTTCGCCGACGCTGGCCAAGTGGCGGAGACTGCTGAGGTCATATTTTTTGACCAGATTCAGGCCGCTGGCCGCCAGCATTCTGATGGCGGTAGGAGCAGTGTACCAGACGTTAACCTTATATTTTTCAATCAGCTGATACCATTTTTCCGGAGAAAAGCGGCCGGCATAAACCAGGGCAGAGGCGCCGATAGACCAGGAGCCGAGGATTTCATAGGCAATGCCGGTGACCCAGCCGGGATCAGCGGTACACCAGTAAACATCGCTGTCTTTGATGTCCAGGACCCATTTGGCGGTCAGGTGTTCGTGAAGAATGGCATAGTGCTGGTGGATGACGCCTTTGGGTTTGCCGGTGGTGCCGGAAGTATAGAGCATGAAGGCAGGATCTTCTGGTTTGGTGTGGGTTACTTTTAGTTTTTGACTGGAGGAGGTTAAGAGTTGATGGAAGCTTTGAAAGCGGCCTTGGTGTTTATCAAAGTCAGTCACCAGAATGTGTTTCAGATAAGGGAGTTTATGGAGAATTTTTTTGACCCGGGGGAGGAGTTCAGAGTTGGTGACCAGCACTTCAGCATCGCTGTCGTTGAGCCGATCTTCTAGGGCTTGTTCACCAAAGGCAGAAAACATGGTGCCGGCAATGGCCCCGATTTTGAGGGTGCCGAGAAAGCCGTAGTAGAGTTCAGGGATACGGGGAAGGAAGAAGAAGACGCGATCACCTTTTTTGATTTTGAGTTTTTTGAGAAGGTTGGCGAATTGGTTGGAAAGGAGGGAGAGTTCCTGAAAGGTGAATTTCTGCTGTTGGTCATCAGGGCCATGCCAGTAAAGAGCGACTTTGTTTTTTCTGACACCTATGGCTTGACGGTCAATGGCGTTGTAGGCAGCGTTGAGATGGGTGTTGGGGAACCAGTCCAGTTCATCTTTGTATTGGGAGTAGCTAAAGGTTGAGTAGGTTTTTTGATAGTTAACAAGATTAGGAGGAGCTTTAAGGGTTTTAGAGATCAGCTTGGACTTTTTCATGGATTAATTATAGCAAACTCTTGCCGGTCATTACTGGCGGTTTAGGAATGTTGAGGAGTTTAAGAATGGTGGGAGCGATGTCAGCCAGGACACCAGGAGTAAGATTTCTGGGTTTGCCTTGGAATGCTTGGGAGACGATGATAAGGGGAACAGGATTAGCCGAATGTTCGGTGTCGACTTGGCCGGTTTGGAGGTTGATGAGTTCTTCGGTGTTACCGTGGTCAGCGGTGATGACGGCCGTACCATTAACAGCTAGAATAGCAGGAATGATTTTGGTTAGGGCTTGGTCAACTGCTTGGCAGGCCTTGATTGAGGCAGGGATGCTGCCGGTATGGCCAACCATGTCCGGGCAGGCAAAGTTGACGAGAATGAACTGATATTGGCGGAGTTTAAGTTTTTCAATTAACTTTTGGGTGATTTCCGGGGTGGACATCTCCGGCTTCAAATCATAGGTGGCTACTTTAGGCGAAGGAATGATCAGCCAGTCTTCACCGGTAAAAGCTTGTTCCCTGAGGCCGTTGAAATAGTAGGTGACAAAGCGTTCTTTTTCGGTTTCAGCTAAGTGAAGCTGGCGAAGATTGCGTTCAGAGATGATCCGGGCTAAGGGATAGTTGACTTTTAAGGGTTCGATGGCGATGTGAACCGGCAGGCCTTTTTGGTACTCGGTCATGGTAACAAAAAGGAGGTTGTTGAGAAACTTAAAGCGTTTGAAAGGCGGAGTGGTGGTGATTTTGTAAGGCAGGTGGGTTTGGAGGTATTTGTCGGCTAGAGGATCAAAGGCAAGTTCATTGGCTTTGGCTTCAAAGTCTTTTAAAACAAAGGCTTTGGTGAGTTGGCGGGGCCGGTCGACCCGGAAGTTGTAGAAAATGACAGCGTCATTGTCCTTAATCAGGCTGAGAGGGGTGCCGCTGGCATCAACAATGTTGGTCGGTTCGATAAATTCATCGGTTTTTTGGTTTTGATAGGATTTTTGGATGGCTTGTTCAGGGGTGACAGCTTTTTGGCCAAGGCCTTCGGTTAGGCAACGATAGGCTTTTTCGGTTCTGGCCCAGCGGAAATCCCGGTCCATGGCATAGTAGCGGCCGATGATTGAAGCAATGCGACCAATGCCGACAGTTTGGAGATGTTTTTTGACCTCAGCCACATAGATTTGGGAGGTGGTGGGGGGTGAGTCGCGGCCGTCGGTGAAGAGATGAAGACTGAGTTGATTGATTTTTTGAAGACTGGCTAATTTAATCAGAGCAAAGAGGTGTTCGTTGTTGGTGTGGACGCCGCCAGAACCAATCAAGCCGATAAGGTGGAGAGTGGAGTTGTTTTTCTTGGCGTGATTAATGGCACTAAGCAGAGCCTGGTTTTGGAAGAAGGAGCCGTCAGCGATGGCGGTGTTAATCCGGGGAAGATCTTGATAAACAATTTGGCCGGCGCCAAGATTAATATGGCCGACCTCGGTATTGCCGTCTTCGCCGTGAGGCAGACCAACGGCTTCGCCGGCAGCTGTCAGTTGAGTGTGGGGGTAGGCAGAGTAAAGCTGGTCAAAGTAGGGAGTTTTGGCTTGACTGATGGCGTTGCCCGGACTAGCTGGAGCAATGCCCCAGCCGTCTAAAATTAAGAGAACTACTGGCGGAGTATGATGATTAGCCATTGGTTTTCACTATACTATCTATTCAATTCAGACTCAATTGCCAGCAAACGGTTGTATTTAGCCACTCTTTCTCCCCTGGCCGGGGCGCCGAACTTGGTGTAGTCAGCGGCGATGCCAACGGCAAAGTCGGCAATAAAGGTGTCGTTGGTTTCACCGGAGCGATGGGAAACAATGATTTTCCAGCCGGCTTGGCGGCAGACTTTAATGACTTCAATGGTTTCAGAGATGGTGCCGATTTGGTTGGGTTTGACTAAGATGGCGTTGCAGGCTTTCTTGGCAATGCCTTTTTCAACCCTGCTTTTGTTGGTGCTGAGCAGATCATCGCCGACAATTAAGGTGTCTGAACTGAGTTCTGAAGTGAGTTGAGTCCAGCCTTGCCAGTCATCCTGCTCTAAAGCATCCTCTAAAGAGAAAAGGCGGTATTCACGGTTGAGTTGGATGTAGTAGGCGATGAATTCCTTCCGGTCAAAAGGCTGGGCTCGGTCTTTAATCTGGTAACGGCCATTTTTGTAAAACCAAGAGGCAGCCACATCAAGGCCTAAGAAGACGTCTTGGGCGAATTTGTGTTCGGTTTGCTTGATGGCTTCGAGAATGACTTCGAGGGCGTCCATGTTGGTAAAAAGGTTAGGGGCAAAACCGCCTTCGTCACCAACGCTGTGGATAGCCCGGCGGCGCTGAAGGGTTTTTTCCAGGCTGTGGTAGATTTCACCACCGATCTCCAATGCTTCATGATAGGGAAAGCGAACTGAAGGAACGATGTGAAACTCCTGAAAGTCCAGGTTGCCGGCGCCATGAGCACCGCCATTAATAATATTAAAGGTGGGGTTGGGCATTTTTTTAAAGTCTTTGACCAGTTGATATTTCTGGGCCAGATAGCGGTAAACAGGCAGGTTAAAACTAGCGGCAGCGGCTTTGAGAACAGCTTCGGAAACAGAAAGAATACTGTTGCCGCCCAGCTTGCTTTTGTTGGCGGTGCCGTCAAGATTAATCAAGGTTTGATCAAGAGCAGTCTGCTGACTGGGGTCAAGGCCGATGATTTTAGAGGCAATCAGTTGATTAACATTATTGACAGCTTTTAAAACACCCAGGCCGTGGAAGCGGCTGGGATCGTTGTCTCTTAATTCAAGAGCCTCATATTTCCCGGTAGAGGCACCTGAAGGAGCAGAGGCAATGCCATAATGGCCGGTATCCAGCCAAACAGTGGTTTCAATGGTGGGAGTGCCGCGGGAATCAAGAATTTCCCGAGCCCTGATTTTAGCGATTTTTGCCATGTTTAACTAAACGGTGTTCAGCTTGATAAACAATCTGACGGGTTTGATCAATCATATCAGGTGAGACAGAAACGCTGGTGATCCCCCACTGGACCAGTTTTTGAGTTAAGTCAGGATAAACAGAGGGGGCTTGACCGCAGATAGAAGAAGTGACCTTGAGTTTTTTGCAGGTTTTGATGGTTTTTTCCAGAGCCCAGAGAACAGCCGGGTTCCTTTCATCGTAGATGGGGGTGACTTCGCTGTTGTCGCGATCAACACCGAGGATAAGCATGGTCAGATCATTGGTGCCGATGGAGATGCCATCAATGCCAACTTTGATGAAGTTTTCAAGGAGAATGACGTTGCTGGGGATTTCTACCATCATCCAGAGTTTGAAAGAAGAGCTTCTGATAAGACCATGGCTGCTGATGATTTTTTTGGTTTGAGCAAGTTCCCGGACAGTCCGGACAAAAGGAACCATCAGCCAGAGGTTGGTGAGGCCCAGTTTATGGCGGACATGGGAGACGGCCTTGAGTTCCAGGTTAAAGACTCTTTGGTCGTTGATATATCGATAGGCACCGCGGTAGCCGAGCATGGGATTGGCTTCTTCCGGTTCATAAGCTTTGCCGCCGATGAGGTTGGCATATTCGTTGGTTTTAAAGTCAGTGGTGCGATAAATCACCGGGCGGGGATAAAAGGCTTTAGTAAATTTAGCTAAGCCGTCAACCAGGCCATTGATAAATTTTGGCTGTTTTCGGTCATGGATGAGTTTTTTAGGATGGGTGCCCATTTGAGCGATCATGAATTCGGCTCGGAGTAAACCAACGCCGTCAACGTTTTTCTGGGCGACTGACTCAGCCAGGCTTGGCTCAGCGAGGTTGACATAGATTTTGGTGGCAGTCGGCAGGAGGTCGGGAGTCAATTCCTTAGGGCTGAGTTTTTTAGGACTGGGTTTTTTGGAACTCGGCTTTTTTTTGGAAGCAGGGGGAGTTTCAATTTCCTGCGGTTTGGAGCCGCCCTTAAAAATTTGGCCGGTTTTACCGTCAATGGTAATGACTTGGCCGGTTTTTAACTTTTGAGTGGCGGTTTCAGTGCCGACAATACAAGGGATGCCCAGTTCTCTTGAAACAATGGCAGCGTGTGAAGTTTGGCCGCCTTTGTCGGTGACGATAGCAACGGCTTTTTTCATGGCCGGGACAAAGTCAGGGGTGGTCATGGGAGTGACTAGAATTTCACCAGCTTTGATTCGGTGAATTTCTTTGGCGGATTTAAGCAGGCGGGCATGACCGGTGGCCATACCGGGGCTGGCGGGGTCACCCTTAAGCAGGAGTTTTAAATGATCGGTTTTAAGGATGGATTCCTTTTTTTTATCAGGATCACCGATGGTGGTGACTGGCCGGGTTTGGACGATATAGAGTTTGTTAGCTTCCATGGCCCATTCGATATCTTGAGGAAAGAAGTAGTGTTGTTGAATTTTTTGACCTATTTTAGCCAGCTCAACGATCTGTTTTTCGGTCAATTTGGGTTTGGTTTGTTTGGATTTAGGCACTCTGGTTTCTTTGTTTTTGCCTTTGGAAAAAGTCAGTTGGAGTTTTTGGAGGTTGACTTGTTTTTGAAGGATTTTCCAGGTGTTTTTTTGGATCAGGTAGTGATCGGGGGTGTAGGCGCCTTGAACCACTTTTTCGCCCAGGCCCCAGATGGCTTCAATGACAATCTGATTTTTGTCATTGGTAATCGGATTGACGGTAAAAAGGATGCCGGAAACATGGGATTGGATCATTTTTTGGACCGGGACGGCAATGCCGACTTTAAAGTGATCAAAGCCTTTTTCTTGGCGGTAGAAAATGGCGCGAGCTTCAAAGAGTGAGGCCCAGCAGGCCCTGACTTTTTGGACAAGATTGGCTTCACCTTGGACATTGAGAAAGGTTTCCTGCTGGCCGGCAAAGGAAGCATCGGGCAGGTCTTCGGCGGTGGCTGATGAACGAGCGGCCACTAAAGTATGTTTGATTCCCCTACCTAACTTGAGATATTGGCGGATGATTTGTAGAGCTAAATCATCAGGGATCTTGGCGTGGAGGATAAGATTTTTGATTTTTTTGGAGACAGAGTTTAAATTTCGGGGATCATGGACATTAAGATTTTTAAGAACATCTTTAATGGCCGGACGGAGGGCGTTGTAGTCTAAGAGATAATAGTAGGCGGCTGAGGTGACGATGAAGCCGGGCGGAACAGGAAAACCGGCTTTGGTCATCTCGCCCAGGTTGGCGCCTTTGCCGCCGACTAAGCCGATGTCGTCTTTATCGACTTGCTTGAAGTTGACTATGAAGGGAGTTTTAGTCATGGCAGGCCTCTGATCTATTCTACTACTTCCCCAGCGGCTGGCCAAGTTTGGTTTTGAAGTAATCGACCCAAGGGATTTCGGCAGGATTGATTTTATAAAGCATGCTGAGATAGAAGTTGGCCATGCCGACGAACTGGATCAACTCAAAGACTTGAGATAACTTATCTTTGGCTGAAGCCTGCCAAAGGACGGTGTTAATTTTATTCTTTTTGACAACCTGCTGAGTAATGGTCATTCTTTGAGATATTCTTGGAGGGTAGAGTTGAGAGCTGATGAGGAAAAACAGCAGGTGTTTTGGGTTTGATTGAGGATGGAGTAGGCCTTCCATGAGGTGGTGGTTCATTTCGGGAACGTCAAAGCGAACCGAGAAATTTTTGGAGTTTTCGTTCATTTGATTTTTAACAGTGTGCAGGCCGCCAGTCATATGGCGAGCAGCCACAAAGACAACAGCTTTTTCATAGAACTTTGAAGCCAGTTTTTTAGCGGGATTTTGGTTAGCGGGGAGATCAATGGTAGTGTTTTGAAGGGTTTTTTCGATAGTATCTATTAAGGCTTGGAGGCGTTGGGCGGTAAAGTTGATCAGTCCGGCTTTATGAGCCATGACTAGTTGGCCAACGACTGAGTAGCCAATGGCCATGCGAGGTTGTTTAGAAGGGTTATAGACGGGGTTAATCCGGTAGAAAGGCCGATGATGTTTTTTAACCAGCTCGATAATGGTTCCGCCGGCGCTGATAGCCAGCCAGGGACAGTTTTTAGTTTGAGCCTGTTTAGAGATGGAGACAATTTCTTCGGTAGTGCCGGAAAAGCTGGAGCAAATGACTAGAGTTTTTTCATCTGCCCAGCTGGGCAAGTCATAGTCATTAATGCGCACAAGAGGCTGTTTTAAGTTTAGACCATAGACTGATTCAATGATTCTAGCGCCCAGACCTGAACCGCCCATGCCAGCCATAACAATTTTGTTGACTTGCTTATAGTTGGCAGGAAGGCTGATTTTTTGAGCCTCATCCCAGGCGTGTTGGCATTGTTTGGGTAAGTCAACCAGCGATTGGTAAACATTTTGCTTGTCGAGTTGCTGCATTTGAGTGGGGTTGTCAAGGATGTTCATAGGTTAATCAAAGGCATCGGTGTTGACGCCGTAACTCCAGTCAATTTCTTGATGGGACTTGAGGATTTTCCTTAATTGTTGTTTTAAGGTGTCATATTGCTTTTGAGTTTTGCCTTCGTACTTGATGGTGATGTAAGGACCGTTTTGGCTGGCGCGGACAATGGCCATGGTTTCTTGAGTGTCCATTCTAACGCCGTCGATTTCAATATATTCAGCCTTGGGATAAAGTTTTTTCAGTTCTCCGCCGATAATGTTTTTGACAAACTTGAATTTAATCTTGTCCGGCAGGCCGAGCTTAATTTCCGGGCTGGAAACATATTGGGGCAGCTGGCTGATGGCTTGTTTAAGGGTTTGTTTGGTTCTTTGTAAATAGGCAAGGAGGCGGAGGGTGGCAAAAGCGCCGTCATCATGGCCATAGAAGTTGTCCATGAAGAAGAAGTGGCCGGAGAGTTCGCCGCCGAAAGGAGCTCTTTCTTCCTTAACCTTGGCTTTGATAAAGGAGTGACCGGTGATCCAGATAATGGGTTTGCCGCCAGCTTTTTTAATGGTGTCAGTCACAGCTTTGGAACAGAGAGTGTTGTAGATAATCGGACTATTTGGTATGTGTTCGAGGATATCTTTAGCAAACAAAGCTACTAGGACATCATTCCAGATTTTCCGGCCATCCTCATCGACAATGCCGGTGCGGTCGCCGTCAGGGTCATAACAAAATCCGATATCGGCTTTGTTTTTGGTGACGCCTTTAGCCAGGCGGTCAAGATAATCAGCCTCGGTTGGGTCAGGGGTGCCTAAGGGAAAGTTGCCGTCAAGCTGGGTGTTTTGCTCAATGACGGTGCAGCCGGCTTCCCTGAGGATTTCCGGGAGGAATTTACCAGGAGTGCAGTTGCCGCCGTCAATGACGATTTTGAAGTTGAGTTTCTGAGGGATTCTTTTGAAAATGTCTTTTTTGTAGGCAGGAAAGATAGGTTCTTTTTTGAGCTGGCCTTTTTTCTTGGCTTGAGTAAATTTGCCTGATTTAGCAATTTTTTTGAGCTGTTGGATTTCTTCGGTAATCATGGTGTCAGAAAAACCGACAGCTAGCTTAAAGCCGTTGTATTCTTTAGGATTGTGAGAAGCGCTGATGGAGACGCCGCCTTTTGATTGGTGGTGATATTGGGAAAAGTACATGAAGTAAACAAGGCCTAAGCCGTGGTCAATGACATTAATGCCAGAGTCCAAGAGGCCTTTGATAAAGTTAGCCTTGATGGTTTCAGCGGTGAGGCGGTTGTCGTTGACAGCCACGCATTGATTGATCCTTCTTTGGGTTAGAAAAGTACCATAAGCCCTACCGAGAATATAGGCGCCGGCTTGGTTGAGTTCACTGGGGATTTTGCCGCGAATATCATAACCGCGGAAGATGTTGTCTTTAAAGACTGGTTTCATAGAGTTTCCTTCATATGCTCAATTCTAAAGTTTGGCCAGCAGCAGGTCAAGGTGGGCGGCTAGAGGTATGTCTGTTTGGCCGGTTTTAATTTGATAGTCAATATCCAGCAGTTTTTGATGGAGCTTGAGTAATTTTTCAAGGGTGAAATTTTTAGTTTGAGATTTGAGTTTGCTGATTTGCCAGGGACTGGATTTGAGGCTGTTGGGTGAGTCTTTAGCTTGGATTAGTTGGCTAAGGCGACGGGAGAGGAGGTAGTAAACCAGTTCTGGAGCGTCTTTTTGATAGCATTGATGGAGGAGTTGAAGGCTGGTTTGACTATGGTTAGGTTTGATTGAATCAAGAAATTTAAAGACAATAACCGGAGTTTTGAATTCTTTGATGGCGGCTTTGGGGAAAAGTTTTTTAGCAGAGGAAGAAATGGATTTTTTCTCCCAGAGAATGACAGCTTTGTCTAAATTTTTAAGGATAATGTCTGTTAGTTGAGATTTTTGGTTTGAGTGGGGTTGAAGGAGGAAGTTTTCGATAACGATGAGTTGATCTTGTCCAAAAAGCGAAGCTGATTCCAAGGCTTGAGTCAGGGTCTCCGGCTTGAGGTTTCGGCTATCAAAGCGAGCAATTTCAGTTTTGTTTGATTGATGCTTTTTAATGGTTTGGTTTAAGTGATGGCGGCTGGAGACAAAGTTGTCGCCGTGAAAAATGGTAATCATGATTTTTTGTATTGTTGAAATAGCTTTTCGATTGAGCGGCGGTTGATAACCATCCGTCCCCTGCCCCGGTGAGGCAGAAGAGCGCCGGAAAAGTTTTTAGGAATGTGCATCAATTCATGGATTAAGATCCTGGCTTGATCATCTTTTTTGAGTCGGTCAAATTTTTCTGAGAGAACTTCAAGGCAGTAGTGGGGTGGTTGTTTTAAGGCCATTTGCCAGATTCGAGGAAAGGCCCAGATGCGGGCTTGGGCCCGGGAGCGGGAGCCGGTGCTGCGGAAGCAGATGATTCGGCTGACATCAATATGGGGGAGTTGGAGTTTTTTTTGGATGGCTTGGAGTTTTTTTTGGATGTCAGGAGCTAGTTTAAAATCCATGAGATTAAGAGCACGCTTTTAATTGATAGAGGTGCTTACGGATAACTGTTATTTTTCCAAAAAGACTTGAGCGCCGGCTTTAATTGGTTGGTCAACTTTAAGGCCAATGGAGTCGCCTTTTTTAGCAGATTTAACTTCCTTGCGTTCAATCTGCATGGACTCAATAGTTTGGGTGAACTCGGTGTCTCCCTTGACTATCTTGATGGTATCGCCTGTCTTCAGAGCCCGATCCAGGTCAAGGACAGCCACGCCAATCTTGTCGTAATAGTGACTAACTTTACCGACTGGTTTGTCGGCCATTAATGCTCACCACCCTTCTTTTAAAACTTACTACTATTATTATATATCACTATGATTATATACCTAATATACACTTATATGACTATATATACACTATTGTTTAAGACTTCGGTATCGACGGCGTTTTCTGGCCACTTTTAATTCAAGAACGGCTTTTCTGAGATCAGCGGCAGCAATGGCAAAGTCTTTGTCAGAGAGTTTTTGCTTTAAGGTTTCTTCAGCTTTTTGCCTGGCTTCTTCTACTTTAGCGATGTCAATTTCATCAGCTCTGACAGCATTGTCAGCCATGACAGTGACCTGATCAGCATGGACATCGAGCAGGCCGCCAGTGACAGCCAGAATGGTTATGGATGGGCCTTTGATGATGAAGAGTTCGCCAGGCTGGAGTTTGGTGAGAAGGCCGATGTGTCCAGGCAGGATGCCGATTTGGCCTTGGTGGCCAGGGGCCAGGACGATGTCGACCTCGTCTTTAAAGACCTGTTTTTCTTGGGTGAGGATTTCCAAATGCAGTTTTTTTCTGTCAGCCATGCTAGGTGGTGGCTTTTTTGACGTTGGCAACGGCTTCGTCAATGGTGCCGACCATGTAAAAAGCCTGTTCAGGCAATGAGTCGTGCTTGCCTTCAAGGATTTCCTTAAAGCCTTTGACGGTGTCGTTAATTTTAACGTAAGTTCCTTTAGTACCGGTAAACTGTTCAGCCACAAAGAAGGGTTGAGTAAGGAATCGCTGGATTTTCCTGGCACGGGCGACAGTCAGTTTGTCTTCGTCAGACAGTTCGTCAATGCCGAGGATAGCAATGATGTCTTGGAGGTCTTTGTAGCGCTGAAGGACTTTTTGGACACCCCGAGACACCTGATAGTGTTCTTGGCCAGCAGTCTCAGGAGAGAGAATTTTGGAGGAGGAGGCTAAGGGGTCAACGGCCGGATAAAGGGCTTGTTCTGCTAAGGATCGTTCAAGAGAGATGGTGGAGTCGAGATGGGCAAAGGTGGTGACCGGAGCAGGATCAGTGTAGTCGTCGGCTGGGACATAGACAGCTTGGAAGGAAGTGATGGAACCTTTTTTAGTGGAGGTGATTCTTTCCTGGAGGGCGGCCATTTCTGAGGCAAGGGTGGGTTGGTAACCGACAGCTGAGGGAATACGGCCCAAGAGGGCGGAAACTTCGCTGCCGGCCTGGGAGAACCTAAAGATGTTGTCGATGAATAAAAGGACGTCTTCGCCTTTTTGGTCACGGAAATATTCAGCAAAGGTTAAACTAGTTAAAGCGACTCTTAATCTGGCTCCAGGCGGTTCATTCATCTGGCCAAAGATCATGACGGTGTTTTTGAGGACGCCTGATGCCTTCATTTCAAGGTAGAGGTCATTGCCTTCTCTGGTCCTTTCGCCGACGCCGGCAAAGACCGAGTGGCCGGAGTGCTCTTCAGCAATGTTCCTGATCAGTTCCTGGATAATGACGGTTTTGCCGACACCAGCGCCGCCAAAAGCAGCCACCTTGCCTCCCCGAGCAAAAGGACAAATGAGGTCAATCACCTTGATGCCTGTTTCCAGCATCTGGGGTTTGGCTTCGATCTCAGTGAACTTGGGCGGTTGTTTGTGAATGGGAGTCAGTTTAGCGGCTTTGACTTGGGGGCCACCGTCAATGGTCTGGCCGGTAACATTAAAGAGTCTGCCAAGAGCTTTTTCACCAGCGGGAACAGCAATCGGTTTGGCGGTGTTAATGACCGGCATATGGCGTTTGAGGCCGTCGGTTGAGCCCATGGCAATGGTCCTGACTTGGTTGTTGCCCAGATGCTGTTGGACCTCAAGGACTAAGACAGAACCATCGGCTTTTTTGACTTCCAGGGCGTTATAGATATCGGGCAGGCGCTGGTCAAACTCAACGTCAACCACAACCGAGATGATTTGGGAGATGCGACCGGTTTTTTTCATAGTGATTTTAATTCCATAATTATTCTAGGGCCATACGAGCGCCAATGACGTCGAGCAGTTCATTGGTAATTTTATCCTGTCTGGCTTGGTTGTATTCCAGGGTTAACTGGTAAACGATGTCCAGGGCATTTTCATTGGCATTTTTCATGGCCACCATGCGGGCCGAGTGTTCACTGGCGAGAGATTCTAAAAGGATATGATAGAGTTGGAGTTCAATGTATTGAGGCAAGAGGTGGTCAAAGATTTTTTCCGGCTTGGGTTCGAAGATGTAGTCGCCGGAATCTTCTTTTTCTTCTTCTGTTTGTTTTAAGGTATCTGTTTCAGCTTCTTTGAGCTGGAATTGACCGGCCTCAATAGGCAGAAGCTGTTTGACGGCTAGTTTTTGGGAGATGGTGGAAATAAATTCCATGTAAGCCATGAAAGCCATTTGCAGCTCACCTTTTTGAAAACCTTTGATGACCATGTGGGAGATAGGCAGGATGTCTTGGAAATGGGGGCGGTCACCAAACTGAGAGAATTCAGCCAATAAAAAACGGTTGGTTTTGAGAATGTGCTCTTTGGCTTTTTTACCGACCGTGATAAAGGAAAGTTTGGTTTTGGGAGGCAATTTTAGATCTTGTTTAAGAGATTTAAGCCAGTTTTCCAGGCCGCGGAAGAGATTGGTGTTAAGGCCGCCGCAGAGTGATTTGTCGGTGGAGAGAAGAAGGATAAGGATATTGAATTCCTTCTCCTCGGGCCAGTTTTGACGAGGGTCTTTTAAAAGAAAGTGATTGATTTGCTCTTGGGCTTTTTGAGAAAGTTGACTGATAATTGCGGCCATTTTTTCTGAATAAGGACGGGAAGAAAGAGCCATTTCTTGGGCCCGTTTCATTTTCGAAGCAGAAACCATTTCCATGGCTTTGGTGATTTGAGCAATGTTTTTGGAAGATCTGATGCGACGCTTGATTAACCTGGTAGAACTCATGATTCGGCCTCCTCTTCTTCAGGAGTAACTAGGTCAGGATGACTATGATTAAATCTTTGAGTATATTTTTCCAGTTCCTTGATGGTTCTCTCGGAGAGAATTTTTTCTTTTTTAAGGGTAGATTTAAGTTTGGGCAGGGTGATGGAGATATATTTCAAATACTGGTTTTGCCAGTCTTTAATTTTATTAATGCGGGTGTGGTCGAGATAGCCGTTGGTGACAGCCCAGATGACGATGACTTGGTTTTCGATTGACATGGGTTTGTCCC
>Ga0209976_10000612_pt1 | contig 22784 bp, 20 predicted proteins | sample SumtaG_FD_182806 | JGI IMG/M metagenome (GOLD analysis project Ga0209976, IMG submission 182806) | Deep subsurface microbial communities from Indian Ocean to uncover new lineages of life (NeLLi) - Sumatra_00157 metaG (SPAdes) (version 2) | ecosystem: Environmental > Aquatic > Marine > Oceanic >...
ATTTTTTGATTTATTTTATCCCCACAATTATAATAAATCAAAAAATCCTCTCTCTTTGCAGTATAGAAAAAGAATTATGCAAGGAGTGCTTTATGGATTATCTAAAAAGGGCTTGCTAATACTTGATGAACCCAGAAAAATGCAGTGGGAGAAAGAAAGGGGTTTTGATGCATCATGCAAAAGCTGTCTTCCTTTACTGCAATATTTACAAGAGAGCACACACCCTACATATATTAGAGTTTTAGGTTCTGATAAGTTTGAAGGAGCTTTAGGAGATCAGGAAAAATTTATTCACCTAATAAATCGTAGATGGGCAGATACCTCTATCGTAATTCCTGAGAGATTTATAGAGCTTCCTTTGCCAAAATTGGATTTATCTAGCACTTCTCTTACCTTAAATGAATTAGAATCTAGATTATACGAACCTGTTTCCAAGACGATTCAGTTATACATTCCTAGAAATTTCAAAAACATTTAAAACTTCTTTTCATTTTTATAAATTATGGATATTTCATCTAAAACAATTGACGAGATTGACAGGGAAAGACAAAAGGCAAAGCCTTTAGCTACTTCGTCTGCAAGCAGTCAAAGTAAAGAGAACTTACAAAAACTTGAAGCAATTTTCTTTGTATCTGGTAGATTTTTATCAATGACAGATTTAATATCTCTTTCTGATTTAAATCCAATTGTAATAAAGGACTCAATTGAACAACTTAAAGAAAAATATGAAAAAATAGAATCTGCAATTGAAATTATTGAAAAAAATGAGAAATGGAAAATGGATATAAAAAAAGAATACTCTTATATTATAAACAAATTGGCTACAGGTTCTGCAGAATTTTCAAAAGCAGAACAAGAAACTCTTGCGATTATTGCATTTAAACAGCCAATAAAACAATCTGTAATAATCAAAATTAGAGGAAATAAAGCTTATGAGCATATAAAGAAATTTGATGATTTAAAATTAATAAAAAAGAAAAAAATGGGGCATACATATAATTTAACTTTAAGTGGGGAATTTTATGAATATTTTAATGTTTCTAACAAACAAGATTTTTTAAAAGAACATAACAGAGGATATTAAATGGAATTTTTAACTATTGTTTATTTGGTTTACATTTTTATTGCGCTTTATTTTTTGTGTATTTTTGCATTAATTTACTTTCAAAATAAGAAAAATTTATTTTCTCCAAAAAAAATAACAAAAGAATATTCTTTGGATATTGTTATCCCTTGTTATAATAAAGAAAAAAATGTTTCAAAGACAATTCAATCTTTATTAGATTCAGACTACTCTTATTTAAAAAAAATTTTTGTTGTAGATGATTGTAGTACAGATAATTCTTGGAAAATAATAAAAAGATTTGCAGAAAAATATTCTAAAGTAATTGCATTGCAAACGCCGAAAAACACTGGAAGAGCTAGTGGGGCAAAAAATTATGGGGCAAAATTTGTAGATGCTGATTTAATAGGATTTGTTGATGCAGATTCTTATCCTGAAAAAGATGCTATAAAGAATATGATTGGGTTTTTTGATGATGAAAAAATTGTAGCTGTAACTCCCACAATTTTAGTTGAAAAAACAAAGACATTTATTGAAAAAATGCAATCTATTGAATATAGGATAATTGCATTTACTAGGAGATTATTAGGATGTGTGGATGCAATTTATGTTACTCCAGGACCTTTGGCAATTTACAAGAAACCAATTTTTGATGAAATGGGTTGTTTTGATGAGACAAATTTAACTGAAGATATTGAAATAACCTGGCATTTTGTATCTAAGGGATATAAAGTGGGAATGAGTGCTTCCTCAAAAGTGTATACTCTTGCTCCAGATAATTTCAAAGAATGGTTTAATCAGAGACTGAGATGGAATATTGGAGGAATACAAACAATCAATAAATACAAAAAAGCTTTTTTAAAAAAAGGGATGTTAGGTTATTTTGTTTTACCTTATTTTGTATTAGCTTGGCTTATTGGGATTTTTGGTTTATCTGTTTTGATTTATAGAACTATTCAAAGGATTTTTCTCAATTATCTTTCTACTAGTTATGCTATAGGAGCTCAAACTGCTATGTTAACTTTAAGAGAAATAAATTTAACTCCAAATGTTCTTATATTTTTTGGAATCACTATATTTATTCTTAGCTTCGTGTTTACAATGCTTGCTTTGTCATATTCACAAGAGAAAGATTTTAAAAAGTCAGGGTTATTTCGTATTCTAATTTATATGTGTGTTTATTTATTAGCTTATCCAATTATATTAGCAACTTCAATGTATAAATTTTTTAGGGGAAGAAGGTCATGGTAGATATATTTAAGAATAAAAAAAATGTTTTTTGGCAAGCTCTTATTCTAACTGGAGCGATTTTTATTTTTGGATTAGTTTTAGGAATGGCTTTTGAATCAAGCAGATTAGAAAAAATAAATGAGTATTATGCTATAGCAGAAATTTCTTTAATGGATATATTAGCTTTGAATAGTATAATTGGTTTAAATGATGCGAACTGTGATATTTTATTTAATTCTAATATTGAGTTTGCCGATAAAATTTATGAAGAAGCTTTGCTTTTAGAGCAGTACGAAGAATCTGGGAAAATGAATGACAATATAAAATTAGCACATAGAAAATATGATTTATTGAGAACTTTTTTATGGATAAACACTATTAAACTAGAAAAAAAATGCAAACAAAACTTTTCTGTAATTGTTTATCTTTATGAATATGACCCTGATGAATTAACAAAAAAAGCAACCCAAATTGTCTGGTCACGAATTTTATTTGACTTAAAACAAGAAAAAGGAAATGAGATTATACTTATCCCTATAGCTACTAATAGTGATATTGAATCATTAGATTCATTAATAAAAGAATATAACTTGTCTGATTCTCCGAACATTATAATAGATAACAAATATACTGTTTCAGAATTAAATTCTATTGAAGATATTAAGAAATATTTGGATTAAGATTTATATCCTTTTATCACAGCAATATTAAAAAAGAGACATGCCTAATTTATTTTATGGGGGAATGCTTTAAATGTGGGATTTCAGATGAAAAGACAAAATTATTTGATGTTATTTCTAGAAAGGGGATTGTTAAAATTTGTAAGAATTGTTCTTTAGAAGAAAATATACCAGTTATCAGAAAACCAACAAGTTTTCAATTAAACGAATCTGAAAAAAGACTTACTGTATATGAAAGACTGTCAAGTGCTGCAGGAATTAAAGAAGATATATCCAAAGATAAAATCTCCAAGGAAATAGGTCATCTAACAAAACAGGATACTACTTTAAAAGATATTATAGACAAAAATCTTCAAGTCAAAATCAAAGAAAAAACAAAGCTAAGGAAGGATTTGGTTGACAATTTCCACTGGATTATAATGAGAGCGAGAAGGGCAAGACATTTAACTCAAAAACAACTAGGAGAAATAATTAGTGAACCAGAATTAGCTATTAAACTGGCAGAACAGAGTACTCTTCCTGACGGAGATTCTCGCTTAATCAATAAACTTGAAAATTATTTTGGAATCAGACTTATAAAAGAAGATTTTATTGAAAAAGTAAAGGAAAATTCCGAAGATAAAATAATGAGCTTTGATCCAATAACTACAAAGACTTTAACAATTTCTGATTTAAAAGAAATGAGAAAGAAGAAAGAAGAAGAGATTTTTGATATATCTGAAAAAGAAGAAGAGGTTGTAGGAATTGATGATTTTGACACAATTCCAGAATATGACTATATAGAGGATTTTGAAGATAAAAGGACTTCCAGTTAAATTTATAAACAAAATTCAAGACTTCTTTATATGGAAATTAATGTTCTTAAAAATTCAAAAGACGAGATTGAAGTTGAATTTGAAAGTTTGACAATAGCAGAAATTCTTAGAGTTTATCTTAATAAAGATTCTTCAGTCAAATTTGTTGCTTGGAAAAGAAGGCATCCTACAGAAAAACCAATTCTTTTAGTTAAAACAAAAGGAAAAACAGCGAAAAAGGCAATAGGTGATGCAATATCTTCTATAACAAAAAATTTAGATAAGGCGAGAGATGATTTTAAGAAGCTGAAATAGTAAGAATCTTTTGTATGAAATATACATTATAACAATCCTTATTAATTCTTTATTATTATATTAAATATGACTGAAAATAAAATATCAGCTGGAAGTTTTGATTTGAATAAATGGTTGTGTGGAGGATATGAAAAAGGAGTCATAACTATGATTGCAGGACCTCCTGGTTCTGGAAAAACTAATTTTTGTATTTTAGCTTCTTGTAGTCAGGCAAAAAAGGGGAATAAAATTATTTTTGTTGATACAGAAGGAGGATTTTCTGTTGAAAGAATAAAACAAATTAGTGGAGAGAATTATCAGAGCATATTAACAAACATTCTTCTTTTAGAACCAACAAATTTTGAAGAACAGAAAAAATGTTTCTTAAAATTACTAAATCAATTAAAAAAAGAACAAGTACGGCTGATTATTATTGATGGAATGGCTATGCTTTATAGATTAGAATTAGGAGATGCGATTAAATCAAAAGAAGATGAGAATATAAAAAACATTAATAGAGAAGTAGCTAAACAAATGAGAACTCTTGCAGAAATTTCTAGAAAAGAAAATATCCCAATTATTATTACTAACCAGGTTTATGGGGGCTTTTTATCTGAAGAAGATTGGAAAAAGGGTGTGCAAAGAGAAATGAACATTGTTGGAGGGGATTTGTTTAAATATTGGAGCAAATGTATAATTGAATTAAAGAATGATGCAGGAAGGAAAAAAGCTATTTTACTAAAACATAGGAGTCTGGCTAAAAAAGAAATGAATTTTGAAATTAAGGATAAGGGAATATTTAGAAAAAGGAGTTGGATATAATTTATACAAAACTCATAAAATAATATAAACTTTTGATTCTTTTATTAGACATGGAAAGTATTAAGTTTGAAGTTATTAAGAAGATAGCCGAAACTAATTTTAAATATAAAGATTTTAAACAAATTTCAAAACTTGATAGTAATTCTCCTCCGAGTGTATTTGTTGGTTCTAAATTAAGATATCCTTTAGTTAATGTCGGAATTCTTTCTCCATTAGAAAAAGATGAAAATGCTTGGCTTTATGATGATGCAAAATACTGGGCAAAAAATAATTTCCAAATTAGTGATATTATTAGATTAAGAGATAGTCTGTTAAACTCAAGGTTTCAATCAAAAGTAACTGATTCAAGACTTAATAAAAAATTTATACAAATTGCTCAAGAAATAGCTATTGCTTCAAAACCTGTAGATTTAGAAATTGAACTAAAAGATAGTCCTAAAATTGGTAGAAATAAGGATAAAGTATTAATTCATCATGGGATGCAGGCTACCTTAAAAAAAGCAAAAGTAACGACCAATATAAAAGTTGACAAAAAACTTGATAGAGTAATTAATGATGAAATCAAAGCTTCAGAAGGAATTGATTTATTATATCAGAATAATTTTAATGAATATAGTTTAAGTAAGATTTTGAGTGTTGGTGTTTTGGGTCTCAAGAAAAATAAGAAGCTTGTGCCTACACGATGGAGTATTACTGCAACAGATGACATTTTAGCTAAAAGGCTTTTAACACAAATTAAAAATTACAAATGGATTGAAAATTATCAATTATTTTTTGGAGAATTTATGGGGAATTGTTATCTTTTATTGTTTTTTCCAAATATCTGGAATTATGAATTATTTGAATTATATTTTCCAGGAAGTTCTTGGAATCCTTCTCAAGAAATAAAAGCTTCAACAGATTATGAAACTTATTCTGGACGAAAGAATTATGCATTTAATACAGCTGGGGGTTATTATGCTACAAGACTTCCTATTTTAGAATACCTTAATAAAATAAAAAGACAGGCATCTGTTTTGGTTATTAGGATAGAAACTCCAAGTTATTGGGCAGCTTTAGGTGTTTGGGTTGTTAGGGAAAGTGTTAGAAAAGCTTTGAAAAGAAAAATGGAATTTACAAAAGAAGAAGAATTTATTAATACTGCAAAAAAAATTTCTAAGGTGAAATATAATTTTGATAATAGTGAAATAATTAATAGAAGCAGATTATTAAGGCAAATTAAAAGTCAAAAGAATTTGAGAGAGTGGTTTTAAGTTTGTTGTTCTTGCTTTTGCCTGTACTTTTCCATTCTCTCCTTATTACTTTCACATTCTCTATTAAAGCAAAAAAACCATGGTTTTCTTCTATATTTTATCGACATTAACATTGGAAATCCACATTTTTCACAAATCTTGCCTGTTTTTTTTATCGTGCTATTTGGCGGCAAAGAATGTGTTGTTTTGCAGTCAGGATAAGCATTGCATGCTACAAAAAATCTTTTGGTTTTTTTGGAATAAGTAATTGCCAAACTTCCTTTTTTACAAACAGGACAGATGCACAATTCATTTTCTATTTTTTGTTGTTCTCTTTGCTTAAGATTTGCGACTAACAAATCTTTTCCAATTTCTTTTTCATTTTTTTCAAAGTCTTTTCCAATTTCTGTTATTGTTTTTCTGGCTTTTGAGATTATTTTTTCTTCTTTTTTAATAAAATCTTTCTTAGATTCCTTGATAGACTCCATTTGATTTTCAAAAGTCCTTGTTAATGCTTCATCAATTATTATTGGAGAATATTTTTCTAAAGTATTGATTAATGAAATCCCCAAAGGTGTTGCTTCAATACTTTTTTCTTTGATATATCCTCTGTCATACAGGGTTTCTAAAATTGAAGACCTTGTGGCTTTTGTTCCAAGATTTCTTTTTTCAAGTTCAGAAATTATAGATGCAGGAGAATATCTTTTTAGAGGTTGTGTTTCTTTTTCTTCTATTTTTGAACTTATTATTTTTACTTCTCCATCTAAATCGGGAATTTCATTTTCTTTTAATTTACTTGGATAAATTTCCATCCACGCCTTTTTCCTTATTGAAGACCCTCTTACACTGAAGACTAATTTGTCAACAGTCGCTTTTACTATTTTATTATCAACTATTGCATTATCACAAAAAAGTGAAAGAAATCTTTTCACAATCAAATTATAAACTTTTTCATCAGCTCCAGATAATATTTGTGCATTTCCTGTTGGATAAATAGAAGGATGGGCAGGATCTGATTTTTTCCCTTCAATTGGATTTGTTTTTGTAATTAATTTACTAACTTTATATCTTATTTTCAATTTATCAAGAATTTCTTTATAACCTATCTCTTTTGGTAATTTTTGAGAGGATGTTCTAGGGTATGAAATTAATCCTGCAAGATAAAGAGATTGTGCAATTTGTAAAGTCCTTGAAGGGGTTATTCCATAAAATTTGTAAGTTTCTGTTTGCAAAGTAGTTAAATTAAAAGGAGCATTTGGAGGCAATATTTGTTCTGTCTTTTTTGTTTGTGCTTCTGCTGTTTTTCCTTTTAAATTTTCAAATTTTTTTAATTCTTTTTTATCAAAAATATCTTTATTGTGTTTTAGTTCTAAGGTATGATCATTTTTTACAGTAATGAAGACTTGCCAATATGGTTTTGATTTAAAATCTTGTATTTCTTTTTCTCTTTTAACGATTAAGTTTAAAGCAGGACCCTGAACCCTGCCAATTGACATGATTCTGAATTTGCCTGTTGTTTTTATTGCATTCATTAATGCTCTTGAAAGATTTATTCCATAGAACCAATCTAAATAATGTCTTGTTTCTCCTGCAATTGCCTGCCCCCAATCAATATTTGGTGATTTTTTTTCATAAGCTTGATTTAATTCTTTTGTTGTTAATGTAGAGAATTTCATTCTATTTGCATCTTTTTGGTTGCAAATAAATCTTACAACATTTAAACCAATAACTTCTCCTTCAATATCAAAATCTGTTGCAACTGTTAAACTACCTGCGTTTTTTGCTAATTTCAATAATGTGTCATAATACCTCTTTGTAAAATCTTTTTTTCTTACGAGATAGTTGGGAGCCCAGCTTATATCAAAGATTGGAACTGTTGAGCCAGAAATATTCTGATTAAGAGTAAATAAATGTCCCACAGCACAAGCAACAATTATATTTTTCCCATTTCTATTAATTTCATAATACGGAATTCTGTTTATATTTTTTTGAATCTTTTCTCCTAAAGCATCAGCAATTTTCAATGCTGCTTGGGGTTTTTCTGTGATTACTAATTCATATCCATTTTTTTTTAAATTAATTTTTGGAGGAATATATTTGTTTAATTGTATAGATTTTCTTTTTTTTGAAATTTTGTTAGATTTTTTTATTTTTTCTAAGGATTCTCTTTCTGGTTTTTTGTATTTCTTTTCAATCGCTCTTTTTGTAATCTCTTGTTTATTAGGCAAATCATCTTTCTCTTGTTTTTCAATAGTGTATTTTAAATCACTTTCATTAACTGGAAAATATTCTTCAGCTATTTTTTCTTCTCTGAATTTTTTCGGCTTTTTTGGCATAATTATCTATTAGAATAATGGTTTTTATATCTTTTTTTGAAGTATTTATACTTTTTTCAACTTAAATCTCAAAAATCTTTTCTTTTCTGCTAACATTGATTACCTTAGTTTTTCCTATTTTTTCTTCTGTTCCAGAAGCTTCATGAATATGAGAATTTATTAATATATCTGGTTTAAATTCTTTTATCGCCTTTTTTATTGCTTTAGACCCTTTAAATCCAGAAAATTCTGCTTTACTTCCTGCAGGATGCATATGAGTTACCATGATTTTTTTCTTCATATTTTTAATTTTTTCATTTCCTTTTTTGAGTAAATTAAAAATTTCTGTATTTGTCATTACATTAATTCCAATATCTGCTCCTCCTGCCCCAAAAATTCCCAAATCATTTTGTATAAAGGAATATCCATGAATGCTTTTAGTATTTGGATACATCTCTGCTAAAAAATCTACTGTTGCAATAGATTCATGATTCCCAGGAATTAATAAAACCTGTTTCTTTTCTTTTATAAATGGACCTATAATATTTTTAGTCGATTGTTCTGCAAAAGTTAAATCTCCTGCCAAAATTACTAAATCAACATTTTTTTCTTTTGCTTTTTTTGCTAATCTTTTCACTAACCCTGTGTCTCCATGAATATCTCCTATTGCAAGTATTTTTGTTTTCTTTTTATGTGTCATAGGCAGTAATAGGTATATTAGTTAATAAATTTTGTGAAATATGCTTTCCAAAACATCCAAGAGTAAATATGAAATTTCCAATTAAATGTTTAAAAATATACTTTACAAAACATTTAAAAGGAATAGCCTTTCTGGATATATACATTAAACCATATGGGTCCTTAACATGAAAGACAATTTTGACATCTTTTTTAGGAGAAAGCCAGCTTTGATGTTGGTTTCATTAAAAAAGAACACACGGATGAGGTATGGTAGTATTTTGGCTAAGGAAGTAGATTGTACTTATAGCCATGCAGTGAAGATTTTGCAAACTTTAGAACATTTGAAGTTAGTTGAGTTTGAAAAAAAGGGGCGAATAAAATTGATAAGATTGACTAAGAAGGGAAGAGAAGTTGCAAATGCGATTGAAAATATACAAACTTTAATCAGATAATTCTGATTATCCATGCCCCTAAAGAAAGATTTGAATAGTTGTAGTAGTAAATACTAAAAGCTAAGAATAAATTTAAAAACTCTTGATACTTAATTAAATTATTAAAAAGGGGAATTATTTATGATAAAGAAATGGATTCAGAGGGCAGTGCATCGTCCTGGAAAACTTCATTCTGATTTAGGAATTGCTAAAGATGAAAAGATTCCGATGAAACTTCTTGATACAATTGTGAAAGCAAAAGCAGGACAGACGATTTCAAATCCAACTTCTGTTGGTAAGAAGAGAATTCTTGTTACGCGAAAAGTTGAACAGCGGGCAATTCTTGCAAGAAATTTGAAGAGAATTAAGAAATAATTCTAAATGGCCCTGGAGGGATTTGAACCCCCGACACCCAGATTAAGAGTCTGGTGCTCTAACCAAACTGAGCTACAGAGCCATTGCATTTTCGGCGAATGTAGCGAGACAATCGTTTTTACACAAAGGAGGTTGACTGTCAAGGAACCTTGGTTCCTTACATGAGCTACAGAGCCATAAATATTTAATAAAGAAAGAGTTTAAAAATATGTTTACCTATATTCTCTCCAGGTAAAATCACACTTAGTGCATCTGAAAAATTTTGTTTCTGCTTCATCTCCAGACCTTGTTTGAACTGTCCAAAAATAAGCTTTCCCATTTCCACATTTTTTGCATATTTCAGTAATTATCGGCAGAGTTTCTGTATCTTTACTCGACATTATTCCTATTTCTTTTTTTTCTTCTATTTTTTCAGAAGTTTTTATTTTTACTTTTTCTTTTGAGGAATAATTGCATCTAGGACATCCATCATTTTTTCTTTTTTGAATTAATACTGAACCACATTTAGGACAAAATTGCATTATTTCACACTCCTATTAAAAAGGTTATCTTTTCTTTTGGTAATTTTATTTAAAAACCTTTCTTTTATTAATTTTCTTTACATAATCCTCTTTCAGATAGAGGTTTTTTCCAGTCATAAAAGATTAATTTTCCCCAACCAGCATATGGAACAAGTCTAAAAATAGCCTTCCCAACTAGTTGTTCTGATTTTATATTTTTTTCAAAACTTAATTGCCCATTATTATTATCTCCAATTGTAGAGAAAATATAATCTCCGTTCTTAATTTCAATTTTTATTATCCGATGAATTATTGGATTTTTCTGACCTCCATCGAAGATTATGATATCTCCAATTCTCAGCTTTTCTGGTTTTGCTCCAATTATAAATAAAATATCTCCTTTATTAAAACCATTTTTAAATTTGAAACTTTCAAAAATATTTTTTTCTATTTGATATTTAGAATATTTTGAATCATGTTCAGACCACCATTCATCATAATCTGAAAATAAATTCCCTTCGTGATACATACTGCAGGATTCTACAATTGCTAGTGGCAAAATAGTTCCTGTCATTAAACTTAGTAAAGGAAAAAATATAAATTTTATAAAAACAAATAAAAATATAATTGAAAAAATCCATCCTTTCAAACTATCATCTTTCCATAGCAAATACCAAAATTTTTTTAAGAAATTTTTAACCTCTTTTAATTTCATTAAAATACTTGTTTTTTCATGTTTTTAAATTATTTGAAATAGTTTTAGTACAGAAATATTTAAATAGTGTATACATCACAGTGTATATCATGACAGATATATTTGATAATAAAATTCTTTGTAAACAGTGCAATACCAGTATGAAAAAAACTAAAATTGTGAGAAATGGATTTTTATTTAGAGCAATGGTATGCCCAAAATGTCAAGAAAAACTAATTCATCCTATTGATGAACAAGAATACCATAAATTTATAAATTTAAAAAATAAGGAATTTAAAGTCAAAATGAGAATTGTAGGAAATAGTTATACTGTTTCAATTCCTAAGGAAATAGTTTCATTTATGGGCGAACAAGAAAGGATTATGGATAATATGGTAAAATTATGTTTTGAAAAAATGGGGAGGTTATCTTTAGATTTTTACGATTAAAATGGAAAAAAAAGAAATTCAGTTAAAAGTTGTTGAAGCCTCGCAGGATGATGCATATAAAGGAATAGCAAGGATAGATGCAGAAATAATGAGGGAATTAGATGTTAAAAGGGGAGATGTAATCTTAATTAAGGGAAACAGGGGGACAGTTGCAATTGTTGACAGAGCTTATCCTGCAGATGTTGGTGAAGGAATTATAAGAATTGATGGAATTTTAAGAAAAAATGTAAGAGCTGGTATTGGTGATGTTGTTAAGATTTCTAAGGCAGAGGTTAAAGAAGCAAAAAAAATAATGATTGCACCAGCACAAAAGGGGATTATGGTTCAAGGAGATCCAGAGAGTTTAAGAGGGGGTCTTTTAGGCAGAACTGTTATCAAAGGAGATATTGTTGTTTTGGGAGGGGTTCAAAGAAGAAGAGATTTATTATCTGATGAATTTGGGGGTATGAATGATATTTTAGATAATATGCTGGGTAATATGGGTTTTGGAAATTTGGGCGGGGGCATGGCTCAGATTAAATTTTTAGTTGTGTCTACTAATCCTAATCAACCAGTTATCATAACAGAGAATACAGAGGTTTCGTTGAATCCTAAGGCAGTTGATTTAAGTGAAGAAAGAATTCCAGAGATTACGTATGAAGATATAGGCGGACTTTCTGAAGAAATAAAAAAAATAAGGGAAATGGTAGAAATTCCTATGAAACATCCAGAAATCTTCCAGAAATTAGGTATAGAACCTTCAAAAGGAGTTTTGCTTCACGGTCCTCCGGGAACTGGCAAAACACTTCTTGCAAAAGCAGTTGCAACAGAATCAGATGCTCATTTTATCTTATTAAACGGACCAGAAATAATGTCAAAGTTTTATGGAGAAAGTGAGAAAAAGATTAGAGATATTTTTGAAGAAGCTGAGAAAACAGCTCCGACTATTATTTTTATTGATGAAATAGATGCAATAGCTCCAAAGAGGGAAGATGTTATGGGTGAAGTAGAAAGGAGAGTTGTAAGTCAGATTTTAACTGTAATGGACGGGCTTAAATCAAGAGGTAATGTTATTGTTATTGGAGCAACAAACAGAGTTAATTCTCTTGACCCTGCTTTAAGAAGGCCTGGAAGATTTGACAGAGAAATAGAAATTAATGTTCCAGGTAAAAAAGGAAGACTTTCTATTTTAAAAATTCATACAAGAGGGATGCCTTTAGCAAAAAATGTTAATTTAAATGAGATAGCTTCTGTTACACATGGTTTTGTAGGAGCAGATTTAGAAGCATTAAGTAAGGAAGCTGCTATGAATGTTTTGAGAAAATATTTACCTCAGTTTAGATTAGAAAAAGATGAACAAATCCCTCAAAAAATTTTGGAAAAACTAATAATTAAACATGATGATTTTACTGATGCATTGAAAATTGTTAGACCGTCAGCTATGAGAGAGGTTTTAGTTGAAACTCCTAATGTTGATTGGGAAGATGTTGGAGGTTTAGAAGATGTGAAACAGGAATTAAAAGAAGCAGTAGAATGGCCAATGAAATATCCTGGTAGTTTTGAAAGAATGGGAATCCGACCTTCAAGAGGTATTTTGCTTTATGGTCCTCCTGGAGGCGGGAAAACTCTGCTTGCAAAAGCAGTTGCAAAAGAATCAGAAGCGAATTTTATTCAAGTTAAGGGACCTTCGCTTTTGAGTATGTGGGTTGGTAAATCAGAGGAAGGTATGAGAAAAGTTTTTGAAAGAGCAAGACAGGTATCTCCTTGTATAATCTTTTTTGATGAAATTGATTCTTTGGCAGGTAAAAGAGGAATGGAAACAGGAACAAAAGTTACTGAAAGAGTTTTGAATCAATTATTAGCTGAAATGGATGGTCTTGAAGATATGAATGATATTCTTGTTATTGCTGCAACAAATCGTCCTGACATGCTTGATTCTGCTTTGTTGAGACCTGGAAGATTTGATAAAATTTTATTAGTAAATCCTTCAGATGAAAAAGGGAGACTTTCAATCTTAGATATACATACAAGAAAGATGCCTTTAGCAAAAGAAATTACTCTTAAAGAACTTGCTAAGAAAACTATAGGATATACTGGAGCTGATTTAGAGGCTTTGGTTAGAGAAGCAGCAATGCTTGCTTTAAGGGAAAATAAAGATGCTAAACAAGTAAAGAAAAAACATTTTGATGAAGCTTTTCAGAAGATTAAACCAAGTGTGAATAAATCTTCAATTGAGAATTACAAAAGAATTGAAGAAAGTTTTTTGAAATCTGTGAAATCTGCTGTTCCAATAGCAACTAGTTATTTTGGATAATTAAAAAGAACAAATATTTTTATAGGCAATTCATCTTAATATATTTATGAATAAAAAGAGGATTAAACAAAACTTTTCTATAAAACAAAAAAATTTAGGTGTTTTGTTAATATTCATTGTTGTGGGGATTATATTGTTTAGAATAATAGTCTTAAATCCACCACCATTAACAGGACATTTTACTAAAGATGGAACAACTTATTCTTGTGTAAACTGTACTGATTGCACTCTTGCAATTGCTGATGCAAGTCCAGGAGACACAATTAATTTAACAGCAGATATTTCTGATGTTTATGTACCATATCCAGAACATGACGCATGTATAGATTTTGCTGGTAAGGACGATTTAATCTTTGACTGCCAAGGGTATATGATTGATGGTATAGATTCTGGGCCAGCCCCGGGAATTGCATTAGCAAATACTGATAACATCATAATAAGAAACTGTAATATTAGTGATTTTTCTGATGGAATTGATATTCTGGGGGAGGTAGGCAACAACATCACACTTCAGAATATAATCTCAAACTCAAATCAAAATGGAATTTATGGTGCTTCAAGTTTGAACAGTACTTTTATAAACATAACTGCTAATGATAATTCTCAATCTGGAATTTATTTCGCTTCAAGTTCAAATAATAACGTTTTAACAAACATAACAGCAAATTCCAATACTAATCATGGAATTTGGCTTGCTTCAAGTTCACATAATAATCTAACTAATATAAAAGTAAACTCAAATTCTGAAAAAGGAATCTATTTTTCTTCGGGTGCAAATAATACTTTAACCAATATAACAGCAAACTCAAATCAACATGGAATTCATTTTACTTCAAATTCAAATAATAACATTCTAATTGGAATAACATCGAATTCAAATTTCATATATGGGATCTATATTGATGCAAGTTTAAATAATACCCTAACAAATATAACTTCAAATTCAAATAATAATTATGGTATTCTTCTTTCTGCGTGTTCAAACCATACTCTTACAAACATAACAGCTCAAGAAAACGCAATTTATGATATTTCTGTTTCTACAAGTCAAGACTCTCATTGTAATAATAATCTTATAAACATGACTGGTTCTGGAGGAAGACCAATAGAATATTATAATTCTTCTGCAACAATTGAAAACAAAGAATTATCACAATTGATATTATGCAATGCAGATGGTTCAACTGTAAACAATGTCACAGTAAGTGGTTCTGATACAATCAGCAATAATCTCCTTTATGTATATAGAACAGACAATTCTTCTCTATCAAATATTAATTCTTCAAACAATCGGTTTGGTATTTATCTTGTCGGTAGTTCAAACAATACATTCACAAATATTACATCAAATGATAATTCTCAACACGGAATCTACTTTGTTTCAAGTTCAAACAATAATACCCTGACAAATATTACATCAAATGATAATTCTCAACAGGGAATTTACCTTTCTGCGAGTTCAAACAATACTTTTACCGATATTGCATCAAATTCAAATAGATATGGAATTTCTCTTGAATCAAGTTCAAACAATAACTCACTCCAAAACATAACTTCAAATTCAAACACTGATTATGGGATTTATCTTTCTGCGAGTTCAAGCAATAGTTTAACAAATATAACTTCAAACTCAAATAATCGCGGATTCTATGTTTTAGTCAGTAATAACAACACATTAACCAATATCCAAGCAAATGATAACATTAATTATGGTATCCAAGTAACTTCTAGTTCTGGCAACATTTTTAGTAATATAACTGTTCAAGAGAACACAGACATTGATTTTTTCTTAACTGCGACCGAAGATTCTCACTGCCAAAACAACTTCACAAACATAACAGGTTCTGGAGGAAGAGCAATAGAATATTATAATTCTTCTGCAACAATTGAAAATAAAGAATTATCCCAATTGATATTGTGTAATGCCGATAGTTCAACTGTAAACAATGTAACAGTAAGCGGTTCTGATACAAAATTTAATAATGGTCTTTTTATGTTTAGAACAGAAAATGCAAGCCTTATTGATATAAACACGTCTAAAAATCACTATGGTTTGTACATACGATACTCTGGTTGTAATAACTTTACTAGTGTTATTTCTAACTTTAATTCAAATACTGGTGTATATATGGACTCTTCAAATAACAACACTTTTGTTAATATCACTTTCAACAATAATGACCAACATGGTATCTGGCTTGTTTCAAGTTCTGATAATCTTCTTACTGATATCGCAACAAGCTCAAATGGAGTAAACGGAATTTATCTATATACAAACTCAGATTATAATATCATAAATGATTCCCGTATAGAAAATAACACGCAAAATGGAATACGCTTTTTTCATAGTGGTTCAGACTATCCAGAAAATAATAGTATGTACAACAATTTTTTTAACAACACAATAAACTATTACAACTCAACAAACTTAACAAATTATTTCAATACAACTAAAACATTGGGAACAAATATAATTAGCGGTTCATATATTGGTGGAAATTATTGGGGGTATCCAAATGGAACAGGATTCTCAGACACTTGTACTGATTCATCAGGTGCTGATGGTTTTTGTGATTCTGCTTATAGTTTAGACGGAGATAATTATGATTATCTTCCTCTTGCTGGAACATGTACAGAATCATGGACATGTACAGACTGGTCAACTTGTGTTAGTTCACTTCAAACAAGAACATGTACAGATTCAAATAGTTGCGGAACAACTACTACTAAACCAGCAATATCTCAATCTTGCACAGTTACTGGAGGAAGTGCACCACCTGGAATAACAGCAGACCAACCAACAGTAACATATTCATGGGATGTAGTAGAACCAGAAACACCCTTGGAAATGGAGATAACAGAATCAGGTATAGATATAACAACAATAACTGTTGATGTTTCAGAAACAGTTACAAGCGTATCAATCAAAGTAACTGAAATTGATGTAGTCCCATTATCAGATTTAAAGATAAGTTTAGATGGAGACACTTACCAATCATTTCAAATAGATGTAACAGGAATAAATGACACCAATATAGAATCAGTAGTAATTGACTTTAAAGTCAACAAAACATGGTTGGATGAGTCAGGAATAATTGAGGATATTGTTCTTTACAGAAAACAAGACAAAGGAAATAAATGGGATGAGCTAATCACAACATTTGTGAGCAGTGATGATGATTACTATTACTTTACTTCAACATCTTCTGGGTTTTCATCATTTACAATAGCTTTGAAAATAGCAAGGATGATTGAATGCATACCAGAAGAAAGAAAGTGCATAGGTAATATACTTCAGCAGTGCAGTACTAATGGAATGGTTTGGGAAACTATTGAAACATGTGATTATAAATGCAGGAGAAACAAGTGTGTTGCTAAATTTGAATTTCCTGTATTAATATTTTATATGATAACTGTTGTTTTGAGTGTAGGAATATTAATTGTAATCTTTGTGGGATACAGGTATTTTTCTAAAAAGCATATGCAGAAAGTGTGGGAGAAATCTAAGGGAACCCAAAGAATGTTAGAGAATAAATAATAAATTTTATTCAGTTGTAACAATAACTTTATTCTCTTCTATTAAAACACTATGTTCTGCTTGACTAACCTTGCTACCTTGTGCTTCTACAAGTTGTGGAAAATGATGAAGGTTCCCATTATCTTCTAATTGTTTTAATCCAAATAAAGCTTTTACTCCAAATTTTTTTACAATCCATCTTGAACAAAAAGGAAGCGTTTGATATTCTTCAGCAATAAAATCCAAAACTTCTCTTGCAGTTTGGCTTCTTGGGGTTTTGTCATTAACTAACATATAAATTCCAGAAGGTTTCCCATCATGAACTTTCCCACTTCCTGTTGTTGCAAAAGGTTCTATTGCATAAAGTCCTTTTCCTAAGACAATATTCTTATTATCATCAACATTGGGAATAATCAAACCAGCATGTAAATCATATTCTTTCATTTCATGTCCAGACAAATTAATAATAGGAGAAAAGCCTTTCGATTCAATTGTTTTTTGAATAATACTTCCAATTTCTCTTAAAGGAATTTCTTTTTTGATAATCTTTATAGCATTTTCTAATGCTTTTTCAGATGCACTTATTAGATTCTTATTTTCTTCATCATTTTCTAAATCTAAAGAAAAAGCAGTATCTGCAATCCATCCATCAACATGAACTCCAAAATCAATTTTTAAAAGTCCTGAAGCAATAGTTTTATCATCATAAGAAGGAGTATAGTGTGCAGCAATATTATCAATACTCAAATTTGTTGGAAATGCTGGTTTGCCTCCTAGTTCAATTATTTTATTTTCAATTTTTTCAGCTATTTCAATTAAAGGCATATCTTTTTTTATAATTGATTTTGTAAATTCTCTAACTTGTGCTGCAATTTTTCCCGCTTTAATGATTTTTTCTTTTTCCATTTGTTTTCCGAAATTTTTTAATTATTTTTATCATTCTATTTTCTAATTTGTTCCTATTTAAATAAATAAGAATTGAAATAATTATCATAATTATGAATAATATAACAGAAAAAAGTGTATTTTTAGATGCTAAACCAGTGCCTACGACGTTTAAGACTAGAAAACCCGGGAATCTTCCAATTGCAGAGATTATTACAAGAGTTCTTATTTTTATTTTTGTCAACCCTGCAATATAACAAATTGCATCATCTGGTAATGCTGGAAGAAGATATATTAAGAATAAGACAGGTAGACCTTTATTTGAGATTATCCTGTCATATCTATTGAGAGTTTTTTTATTAATTACTTTTTCAACAAAAGGACGTCCAAATTTACGGGATAAGGAGAAGACGATGAAAGAACCCAAGATTAAACCAATCATGCTATAAATTGTGCCAAGAATTATTCCAAAAGTATATCCTCCTGCCAATCCTGCTACCTGACCTGGAATTGGTGCTAATACAACTTGTAGAATAACAATTACAATAAAAATTGCTGGAGCTAATATGCCAAAACCACGAATAAATTCACGAATATTCTCTGCATTTGATAATAACTGTGTTAAAGGTTTCCAAAAAATAATTGTTGCTCCAACTAAAATTATAAGGAAAAATATAAATTGCAAAATTATTTTGGTTCTTTTTTTCATTTCAAAAATCCCTCAATGTAGTTTGTTTTTTTCCTTCAGTTATTTCTTTTATATTCACATCAAATACTTGGAAAATGTTCTCTACTGCAGGAAGAATCTGTCTTTCTAAATAATATTCAATATTATATTTGTCTTTTTCAATAGGAAGTTTTACTTTATCTCTGACAAGTTTCTTTTTTCCTGCTGTTTCTGCGATATAGTATTCTATTAAATTTCCTTGACTTACTGGAATTTCTTTTTCTTGCATTTTTCTGGCTGCAATTACATGAGGAGAAATTGCTTTGTATTCAGAAATAGGTTTTTTAAGTTGTGTTTTTATTATTAAATCTTCTTTATTTATTTTTCTTTGTTTTAGATTTTTAATTACCTCTTTAACATATTCTAATGCTTTTTTTTGATTTCCATCTTTGAGAATTTGTTTAATTATTTTATTCTGTAAATTCCTTGCAAGTTTGCACCAATCCCGACGAACAGTTTCAAAACCACGAATTTTTAATTTACCTTTTTTATCTAAAAGGGCATACTTTTTTTTCGCACCAGCAATTCCTGCTCTAGTAGTTACCCACAAACCCCTGTTATAAAAGTCCTCTAATTCTAAATGCATTATCCCGGGCAATTCAGAATTTAATTTTTTCAACAAATTCATAATGTCTTTTTCAGATTTACCACCCATTAAAAATCCAACACTATCTGTATCTCCAAAAATAACCTCATAACCTTGCTGTTTTATTTTTTCCATTGTATCTTTGTTAAACTTTCGAACAAAAGCTAAGATTGATGCAGAAGATTCAATAGAATAATATCTTGCTCCAAAAAATCCCATATAACCATGCACCGATGCTGACAAAACTTTAAATGCATTATTCCTTGCTTTTGTAATAGGATTTGGATTTTTCTTAAAATCTGCTTTGTGTTTTTTTCGCATCTCAAAAATTTCGTTTAATAACTCTGGAAAAAATCCTTTTTCTTTAGAAAAATAAAATCTTTTTCTCTCTCCACCTAGTTCAAGCTCTGGAGATTTAAAAGAATCTTTTGTCTTTTTTTCCAATAAAGTTCCTTTTGAAATATTGTGGGAAATAATTATACTCGTGTGCATTGATGTGAAATCAAATATTGCAATTTTTTCATAAAGCCCTGGCTTAGGTTCAAAAACAAAAGCACCTTCTACACCCCCACTGTGCCTTCTTTTGGAAATTTCATCATAAGTTGGTCTTTTTTCAGGTATTTCGTTAAATCTTTTAAGATTATGAATAATATACAATTCAACTTGTTTAGATAAACCATAACGTGAAACATTAAAAATAGGTTCTTGAACAATTTTGGTAAATTCTAATAAATCATGCCAAAACTTCTCAAACAATTTCACAACTAAAATAGAATCATGCAAATTATATTCATAATAATTTTTCCAATTTTTACCAATCTCCGACGAGTGTTTTATCTTAAAATCTTTTTTTGTATCACCTAAAATTTCCTTAGCAACTTCATTTAATGACAAAGTTTCTGATTGCATATACTGTGCATAAGCAGTTCGAATAAATCTTAAAATATCAATGTGAACAATTCCATTTATTTTGCCAGTCAATAAAGTGCCTCGAGAAAACTTTGGCTGACTATCATCTAAACCTAAATTTAATTTCACTTTATGTTTCTCAGCACGTGCTTTTAGATATGGTAAATCAAACCCATCAGAAAAATAACCAACTAAAAAATCAGGAGAAAATTTTCTCACATTCTCGCAAAACTTCTCCAAAAGTTCTGCTTCATCTTTAACATATTCAACATACGATGGTTTCTTACCTGCTCTTTTCCAAGTCAAAACTTTCTTAAGATTTTGTCCAACTAAAGAAATCATTAAAATTTCTCCTTCCCCAATTTTCAAAGAATCTGTTTCAATATCATATGCAAGAATTTTTGGCACGAAATTTCTTTTAATTTTTTTTGCCCCTTTTAATTTAATACAAAAATCAACATCAAGTGCCATATCAATTCCTCCAAATTGTTGAGAATTAGCCAAGACCTCTCCATTAATTTCATACCATTGCAAAGGATTAATTTTTTTCTCAATTATATAATGAGTTATAAATCCTAAATCATATCCTCTTCTTTTTTCTATTTCAGGCATTCCCAGTTTATCTGCAATATCATGCAAATCCTTATAGTTGGTGACAAATATTTTTAGAGCTTTGACTTTTTTTCCAAGATAATTTTTTTCACGCAATTCTACACTTTCAACTTTGGTTTGTCTTCCTTTTATATCAAGTTTTATTTTTTTGATTTTTTCAATGAGAGTTTTTATTTTTTTTGATTTTAGATTATCTTTTAGGATTGCCCAAAAATAGACAGGACAAGAATCAATTATACAAATTCTTTTTCCTTTATTGTTTCTACCAATTATCTTTGCATAATTTCTACCTTGAAAATCAAAATAGTCATAATCTACTGGGATAAAATTGGTTTCCATAATTTTTTTAAGGTTTTTTATTATTTAAATCTTAATAATCCTTAGAATAATAAGCTTTATATAGAGTTACGCTAAGAAAATAATATGGGAGAATATGGAGAAAATCCAGATCCAGAGGAAGAAAGAATTGAAAGAGATATGGCTGAAGAAATCTATTTTCAAAAAATAGCTAATCAAATGATTAAAGAAAATGGATTAGAAAAAGTTGTTAAACAAAAAAGAAAAAGAACTGTGCCTGATATTAGATATCAAAAATTTTATAATGAGGCAAATAAACTTAGCTCAAATATTGGTGGAGATAGTGATAAAAAAATAGAGTTATTAATAAAATATTTTCCAGGAAGATTTGGTGATAACGGAAGAAATCCTGTTAATAACATGAATTATCTAAAAGTTGGTGCTTTATTCAAGAAATTAGTCAATTATTCAAGAGAAAGAAAAGAACAATAATTATTTATATTTCTTATTCTATTAATACATATGGGATTAAATATTAGAGAAATCATACCGCGGAAACCTTTAGAAATTTCAGATTTGAAAGGAAAAACTATTTGTGTTGATGCTTTTAATACATTATATCAGTTTTTATCCACCATACGGCAGATAGATGGGACTCCATTAATGGATAACAAAAAAAGAATTACAAGCCATCTTTCTGGAATTTTTTACAGAAATATTAATCTTCTTTCTGAGGGAATTAAATTAATTTATGTTTTTGATGGAGAAGCTCCAGAACTTAAGCAAAAAACACACAAAAAAAGAGAGTCTGGAAGAGATATTGCAAAAGAAAGATATGATGAAGCAAAACAAAAAGAAGATTTAGTTGTAATGAAAAGATATAGTAGTCAGTTAGTGAGACTTGATGAAGAGATTATTAAAGAAAGTAAAGAACTTTTAGAAGCAATGGGAATTGCGGTTGTTCAGGCTCCTAGTGAAGGGGAGGCAGAAGCAGCATATCTTTGTAAGACTAAAGAAGAAATTTATTCTTCTGTAAGTCAGGATTATGACAGTTTACTTTTTGGCACATCGAGATTAATCCAGAATTTAACTTTAGCAAGAAGAAGAAAAACTTTTTATGGTTGGGTAGAAATAAAACCAGAGATAATTGAATTAGAAAAAGTCTTTAACTATTTGGAAATTAATTTAGACCAATTAATTTGTTTGGGAATACTTGTTGGAACAGATTATAACCCAAAAGGAATTCCAGGCATTGGGCAAAAAAAGGCATTACAAATTGTGCAGAAATATAAATTACCTGTTTTGATTTTTAAAAATGTGGAAGAACAAATTATGAGTTTAAATGAAGAAGATAGATTTGATTGGCAGGAAATTTTTAAATTATTTCATAAACCAAAA
>Ga0209976_10000615_pt1 | contig 22695 bp, 19 predicted proteins | sample SumtaG_FD_182806 | JGI IMG/M metagenome (GOLD analysis project Ga0209976, IMG submission 182806) | Deep subsurface microbial communities from Indian Ocean to uncover new lineages of life (NeLLi) - Sumatra_00157 metaG (SPAdes) (version 2) | ecosystem: Environmental > Aquatic > Marine > Oceanic >...
TCGGACGCCCAGCTTGCGGAGATAATGTCTGTTATTCAATCAGGCGTCCGTCGTGTCTACTATCCACTAGCAACAAGCGGGACTGGAGCGCCTGGTCATGAGTGGTCTTGGCTGCGGCCAACTACTACACTCACTCTGACACAGGCGATTGATGGAGCATTGACTCGTGGCAGCTTCACGGCTGGCGACTCAATTACGCAAACCACTACATTGGCAAGAGCGACTTATGTGAGCGACGACGGGTCCGAGTTGATTCTGTACGGTGTTTCCGGTGTAGCCGACGGAACGAATACGTGGTATCCAACCGATGACGACGATGACTCGGTGAATGCCTGGACGCCTACTGAGATCGCGGACACGTCGAAGTATGACTTGCCGGATGACCTTGGCCGCGTTGTCGGCTCGATCCATTTTCCGACGAACGAATACCGTCGTTCTGTGACGATCGTTCCGATCGGAGCTCTCCTGGAAATGCGGGCCAGGAATGCCTATACCGCTTACCCAGTGTACGCGGCAATCCGCTACAAAGCGTCCGACGGATCAGGTGGACAGCGGCAAGAGATCCTTTTCTTTCCGCAGCCGGACCAGAACTGGACGATGCTCTATGAGTATGAAGCCTATAACGGTGCATTGTCAGACAGCTATCCGTACCCGCTTGGTGGAATGCAGCTTGCGGAACTTTACATTGAGTCGTGTCTTGCCGTTGCTGAGTCGCGGCTCAATGATGAGATTGGCCTCCATACGGCGCAGTACCAGGCCCTACTCATCGATGCAATTGCCCGTGACCGAAAACACGACGCTCGCTCTTATGGACCGATGGGGCATGTTGAGGACACGCACGATCGTAGGCACCGTTATGGGGCCGCATACACAAACCTTCCAATCGTCATTGACGGAGTGCCTTATTGATGCCAGAGACACCCAAACAAAGAGCAGCGAGGCTTGCGGAGCGTGCCAGGGTTGACGCTCATGCGTCTTCATTCTCACGTCCCGGGAAACCTAGGCCGCAATCAACGGCAAAGCAGATCCGAGATAAAAAGTCCGAGGAGCTTCGCAAAAGGGGCACGCCGTCAGGCTTGCAAGGCCTTGTCGATGTGATGACTCAAAAGAAGAAGAAAAAGGAAAGGTGATATATGTCAAAGGGAAATTTTTCAGCCGGATCTGTTTCAGCCGAAATTATTGCTGCTGATGTTTATCGTGATTATCTGACCATTCAAAAAACCAACACAACGCAAATAGCTCTTGGTCTCGGCGAGCCGGCTGTTGCCGGTGAGGGCATTCAGCTCATAAATATCGATTCGTCGGTGGAGTTGCATGGGGCATTAGCCCGCAGCGCCATCTACGCAATTGGTAATGGAGGTACTGGAACTTGGCAAGGCGGTCAGGTGACCTTCCGTCCCGGCCCGTATGCTGCTTAACGGAGAATGTAGTGACTAGGACAATTACCATACCGTCTGCCGATGAACAGATGGAAATCGCGATCGGCCGTAAGTCGAAACAGCACGAATCTATTGCACTCACTGCGGATCAGAAGTACGCAGTGGTCATCATGCCGTTGGCCCAGGCGGTGACGCAGGCAGACTACCCTGCGCTGAAGGCTGCGATCCAGGCGGTTCCGGGGATTCAGGATGGTGTCAGAATTATTATTGACGGCCGCACTCCAGCATCACTACCAGACGGCAAGGAGTTTTTCCTGGTGACTCGTTGCCAGCTTCGCGTCTGCGACAGTTCCATTGATGGATAAAGCCGCATGACGTCGTGTTTTTATTAACAACCAATTCTTGAATCGAGAAAACTGATGAAACAACGAACTGCTGACGTACTGAGGATCAAGCCGCCTAGTGTGACCATTGATGGGTTGCTGTCTTTGTCTGGTGTTACCGTGCCGACAGACGGTGATCCTGGTTATGAGACCGGGTGTATCTTTCAGAAAACTGATGGGGGGGTTGGGACCTCGCTCTATGTGAACGAGGGCTCTGTCACATCATGCTTGTTTAACGCCGTCGAGCCGCTTGAGTCTATCACCCTGGGTGACCTTGGTGATGTGGCTGATGCGTACCCTACCAGGCTTCTGGAAACCGGAACGTATCAGAGTACAGCCAGCGGCGGTGTCACTCTCAGTGCGACCAATACCAGGCCGTTCACTCTGCTGTACGATGATGCTGGTGCTGCCCTTGACGGCGGCGCTACGTATCGTGGGCTGCTTTCTAGGATTCTTCTGACAGTGGACACCCCGGCCGTTACGGTCATTTCAAGTCGCGGTCAATTGAAGCTGCTTGATCTTGTTGATGTCGCGACGGGAATCTTTGCTCCGGTTCAGGGCTACATCGAAGTAGCCGGCACGTCGATTGCAAGCAGCGGGGCGACACTTTCTTGCTTGTCGGCGAGTCTTGAGATTGGCACTGCTTTGACGGCCGCAAGCGGCGGTGAAATTGCCGGTCTCCATGTGGAGACAACGGGTTCTGGTACGCTCACGGCTACCGGCACTGTGGCTGGCATCTTGATTGACAAGGCGGCTGGTGCTGCTGACTGGCCTGTCGGTATTTCGATACTGAACACAACAGCTGGTCTTGCAATCACCGGTGCTGCAAATTATGCTATCGACATCGCGACCTCTGGTGTCTTCCGCATGGGCGTACAGGACACTGGCATTGACCTGACAACTGCGTATCCGTTCGCGGTGGACGTGCAGTGTGAAGCAAACGCTGACATTGTAGCAGGTGCTACAGGTTCGTCTGCTGGCATCTATGCTCGCTATGCAATCGAAGTCGCCCAGACTTCAAACACTGCCAAGATCGGTATGTTTGGAAAATTGCGAGTCAAAGCCGATATGGCTGATGGCAATCACGCAGGCGTAATGGGATGGGTGGAGATTTCTGGAACCACTGAAATCGCCGGAACCGGAACCACCACGACCGCAGCCGGCAGTTTTGCCGTTATCGCGCCGTCGACCCTTGATCTCTCGACCGGACACCTGAACGGTATTGTCGTTGATTGCAGCGTTGACGATGCGGCAACTATCAGTGGTACACTGGCCGGAATTCGTCTCAAGAAAAGCTCAGGCTGTTATCCATGGGCGACGGGAATCCAGATTGAAGATAGCGCAAGCGCCATTGGTATTGCTATCGGTACTTGTACAACTGGCATCAGTTTTACTGGAACAATGACGCCGAACACCGGCAGGACAAACCATGCCCTGATGATTGGCGGCAGGTCCGCCGCCGAACTGCTGGTTACGTTTGCTGGGGGCGCTGGCGCAGAGAACTTCGAGCCAGTGCAGATGAACTACAATCTCGCTGGAACCAATCCGGCCTCCACCAGTACAATCAACCTCATCCAGCAGGGCCTCTACCATGACACAAACGACATGGCGAACCTGCGGCTGAAATGTGCTGACTGGTGGATCACTGTCGACAAAGACTGCAAAGATGTCTATGTCATGCAGGGCGAGATCAACGTCGGAGCAGGCACCAATACCATTAGCGGGGAGGTTGCGGTTCTTGGTTTGGTTCTAGACGGTGGAGCAGGCTCATTGACCAGCCCGTATTGGCATGGGATCAACATGACAATGCGTGGTGCCGGCACGCCGGCCAACGCAAGCGGTGTATTTGTTCGTGTTGAGTCCGGGGCGACAATCGCAAACGGCGTCGAGTTGCGGGCCGAAGGAACAATGACCACTGGTATTCGATACGGGAATATCTCTGGTGCCGAATGCCCAACCAATGCGTTTGCTGTTCCGACAGCCGGAACCGGCCTGACAGTAGGTAGCGTAGACGATGGTGACGGCGAAGGTTCAATCCCAATCTTGGTTGGCGGTTCCCAGAAGTGGATAAAATACTGGGCTAGTGCAACCTCGTAATCGACTGAGTTCTTTCCCGGCGGCACTCCTGTCGCCGGGTTTTCGTTTTTTAGGCAAAGGAGAAGAGAGATGATCCTTGGACAGATTTTTCAGAGTTTAGAGTCGTGGCAAAAGTTGTCAGCAATCAACATGAATGCAGCGATTGCTTACAAGATCCTCAAGTACACGAAGCTCGTCACTGATGAGTATGCCGTTATCGAAAAGCAGCGGGTTGCACTCATCCACGAGGCTGCCGGCACAGAAGACGGTGAAGAAGTTCGGCTTGAGTCCGGAACGCCAGAGTTTGAGTATTATGTTGAGAAATTCAACGCAGTGCTGGCGGTCGAGTCTGATCTCGCCGTGTCTTCTGTCGAATTCTCGGAAGTCGTGAATGCTGTCGATGAGAAGGACGAGTCGCTGTCTGTTCAGGACCTCGGGAAGCTGGAGCCGTTTTTTCTTAGCTCTGAAATAGATCCGCCGGCTGACTCGGATGCATAGGGATGGCCAGGAAACATAAGCTGATCGACATTAAGTTCCCCCTCGGTGGACTGAACCGCAGGGGGGCACATCGGCAGCAACCGCCCTACACCTCTCGCAACCTATCGAATGTGCGGCCGAAAGGCAATCTTCAGGGAAGGGAGCGAGGGGGCTCGCGCCCAGGTTTGATCGAGTCGCACCTCGACAGTCTGGGAGCGGCCGTTCGGTTGTTGGACCCCATGATTCTTGCGCTTGGTGACGGCTTCACATCTTGGTCGGATACGTTCGACGGGACAACGCTTGTCGCTGCGTGGACACAGGCCAGCTGGGCGGATGATGTTCCCAGTATTCTACCAACGGCACTGGCGAGTGTTGATACGTCTGTCAGCGAGGGTGAGGTTGTGCTCGACGCCTTGCCGATCGACACGTCTCAGCCTTATGTGGTGGAAATCTTCTTGACGCCTTGGAACGGCGAGTGGCACGGGGACTATCGGCTCTATTTCCGGCTGGATGATAGTAGCCCGGACGCGGAGACCGATGGCGTGGTTATCGAGTTGGTGCAGACAGGCAGTACAGGAGCTTATACTGCGTCCCTTACGTCGCTTGTAAGTACCACGCCCTCAGTGATTGATACCGACTCCGGTACGATTGCTGTCCAGCCTGGGTGGCTGACGGCTACGATCTCAAGCACTACTGTGACGGTTTACTGGAATGGTACCCAGATACTCACGGGCGTTGTTGGTGCGCACGGTGGTGTACGAGTTGGCTTTGGCATGGAATGTACTACGGAGTCGGGGATTTGTTTGGCGAACACGTTCCGTGTGCAGTATTATTCGACGGGTTCTGTTGATGCGCTTCGATCAATGCTCGTTGCCTCGGCCGGAGGTGACCTGTGGCGAGAGACTGCATATGGCCGGATGACTGTTATTACATCTGACCTGACGGTCCGCAGCGATGTTCCGCTTACATCGACGCAGAGCGGACAGAAGCTTTACATTGCGGACTACGGCGACACGCGCGACTCAGGGACTGATGGGGCAGTGTCAGGTTCGGTATTAGATGACGGAGGAGCGAATGACTGGTCAACCCTTGGTATCGACCCCGACAGTGACGTATGCGTCATCTCAAACCCCACCGGAGCGACAGTTGCCGGAACCTACGGGATCGTGTCGGTCCACGCCACAAACGGCGTCACCCTCGACAGCGCGCCTGGAGACGGAACTTGCGCTTACCGGATCGAGCGAGCCCCAAAGATTTACGACCCGCTGCTGAACACGATCACGATCATGGCTGCGACGACCGGGCAGGTTCCGACCGGGAATCCGCTGATATGCCGCTATCTCGATCGAATTGTTATGGCCGGGGCCGAGATCGCCCCACACGTTTGGTACATGAGCCGACAAGGAGACTCACTTGATTGGGACTACTCGCAAGAAGACTCGCAACGCGCTGTCGCCGGAACTAGTAGCGAAGCTGGAGTACCTGGAACGGCTATCACCGCCCTCATCCCGCACAGCGACGATTATCTCATCATGGCATGCCGAAGCGAAATCTGGCGGCTTCGCGGTGACCCGGCCTTCGGCGGCCAGCTCGACTCGCTTAGCCAGGCGGTCGGGATTATTGGGCAGTCCGCATGGTGCCTTAATCCAGCCGGAGAGCTAGTTTTTCTGTCCCTGGATGGTATCTATGTACTGGCGCCCGGCGGCAGCACATATCCGAAGTCATTGTCAAGAGAAACGTTGCCTCGTGAGTTCCTGAATCTTGATCCGAATCTAGTCACGGCGTCCCTGGAATATGACATTCAGGGGCGGGGTGTTCATATCTACCTTACTCCCGATTCATACAACGCACGAACCCATTGGTGGCTTGACTGGGATCGCAAGACGTTCTGGCCTGTGTCGCTTGATTCAGACTATGAACCGACTGCGACTTGTGCTGTTCAGGGTATTGTAATCGAAGATTCTGGTGTCATCCTCGGTGGTCGTGACGGGACGCTTCGCCGAATGAGTGAACTAGCTGAGTCAGATACTGGGACGGCCTTCTTGACGTATGCGGAGATTGGGCCGATTGCGTTGGGGAAAGACGGTAATACTGGATCGATTCTGACCATGTCTGGAGAGATTGCCATTGGAAGCGGCGATGTAACATGGACGACATATCCAGCACAAACATTTGAGGGAACAGAAACTGCTTCAGCTTCTGACACGGGGACCTTTGTTGCTGGCCTCAATGCCAGCGTTCGTCCTGGTTGCCGGGGGCAGGCGATGATGATTAAGCTGACTGGCGAAACTGCACGAAGCTGGAGCATCGAGCAGATTATAGCCACAGTAAAGCCCACCGGCCGACGGAGGCAGGCTTAATGCGTCGCCCGCCAAATCCCAATAGTCCCGAAGAGGTGCGGAGAGCGATCCAGTTACTTAATCAGGGTGAGGACGAGGCTGCTAGTGGCCTTGCAGCGTTCATTGTCTTGGTTGCTGAAACGTATGTCCCTTATGTCAATGCACACTCAAGCGTTGATCTTGACGACCAGAATATCACTTCGACTGGCAATGCATCGTTCGCAAATTGCACACTTACCGGCTACATGGATGGGTACGCCGATGTGGCTGCTGACGGCGAGATACTGTATTGGGATACCGGAAACGCAAGGTTCGATGTTGGCGATCATGGAGACATTGCGGGGCTTGGGGACAATGACCACCCGCAATACTCGCATCTGAAAACCGGGTGGGCCCCTGGAACCGCTGCCGATGAAGCCTATACCCTTGCTATAGACACCCCCTCACGAACATTCTCGCTGACACACTCCGGAACCGGTGAGTATTGGATTGCTGGTGTAAGAGAGACATTCGCTGCTCCACTGAGTGTCGTGTTCGATGACACGGAGGGAATGTGGCATATTTCCATAACGTCCGGCGGCACGATGGAGGCTTCACAGACTGACTGGAATTTTGACGACACAGCAGTATTTGTTTCGGAGTTTTATTGGGATGCGGTCAATGGTGCGGTCGTTGGGATGTCTTCTGAGCTCCACTCATGGATTCTTTCAGATCCGTTACATGAGTATCTACACGAATCGTTTGGAACGCGATGGGCCAACGGTCTTGGTGTTGCGATTAACGGGGATGAACTTGATGTCGGTATAGGGAGGATATTCGACGAGGATATCGAGTGTAATATTACCGATGATCTCGGCTCTGGTAGATGGGATCAGACGCTTACCCCTTTGACCTGTCCGATATTGTACAGGGATGGTGCTGCCGGTAACTGGCGTGTCGACGCCGCAAGCTCGGTCCCTGTGATACTTACTGCAAATGTTCCACAAGTAAACTATGCAACCGGTGGGGTGTGGGACCTTGAGGATGTCGGTGTAAATAGGTATTTTGTTTACTGGATCATCGCATCGACCAATCAGAATTATCCGGTATACCTCGTCCCTGGGCAGGAAGATGGTGCCACACTAAATGCGACAAGGGACGGGAATAGCATCGCCGACATGGAATTTGGCAATTTGCCGGTTGAAGAGTCGAAAGTCATTGCCCGCGTCATTGTGCAGCGGCAGGCCGGCTCGCCATACTACAGCCTCATTGAGGTGAATGATTACAGGAATGTAGTGGACGAGCCTGGAGTCGGGGCCGTAGTTGGTGACCATGGAAACCTTGTTGGGTTAAACGATGACGATCACGCCCAGTATCACAATGATGCCAGAGCGGCAACATGGCTTGCGGCAAATCACGAAACAACGTATAACCACGCAAATTATGACACTGCCTACGGATGGGGCGATCATGCAGGGTTATATGTCCCAATTGCAAATGATGGCAAGGTGAAGGTTGACGTTGGTGCGACAGGGGATTATCTCGGTGCTGCATTCAATGATGGTGCTTTGCGTACGAGCACCGGGATCTCGTTTGCTGATGGGGGAAACTTCGTTACCTTAACGACTAACGATGGAGAGATTGTACACAACAGTCTGTCTGGATATGACTCCAATGACCACGTAGATCACACTACCGTTACGTTCTCAGCAGGGAGTGGACTGACTGGTGGCGGCACGCTTGCAGCAAACAGGACGTTCGACTTAGACATCAACGGCTTGGATGCGGATACAATTGTTGCTGCTGATACAATTGCGTTTTATGATGCAACTGGCACTCATAATAATAAAACCGCGTTCTCGGACTTCAATGCAGCTCTGGATCATGGTGCGTTCCTGGGTCTGGGCGACGACGATCACACTTCGTATCATACGGACGGTCGTGCTGCCACGTGGCTCGCAGCGAATCACGAGACGACCTACGATCACTCGCTCATCGGTCCGGCGATACTCGATGACGTCACGTTTGATATCGGAACGTCTGTGGATTACTGGTTCTTGTACAACTCATCCGGTACTGCGTACGAGTTCTGGTCCACTAACGTGAATGGCGGCGGAGCCGATGGTCTCGTCATGGCTGTCCAGGACGGGACGGATGATGTTGATTTCACTGGGGACATTGCTGCCAGTGCTGGTACGTTTTCTGGCTTGATTACCGGCACTGCCGGAGCAGACATCACTGCAACTACCAACCAGGAGGCGACACCTGGAGTCACCTCTACGTCGGTTGCGACGGTGATTCAGGCCGGGACGTCATCCGGCTCAGACGAGACATACGATAATCTTTGGGAGGCAATGAAGTTTACGGCTTCTGGCAATCACGCTCTCCGTAGCTTTAGGGTGCAACTTAAGAAAACTGGTACAATCACCAACCTGTCGTCATTGATGACAGGTTATCTGTACACCGATGTTGCCGGTAAGCCTGGCGCACAGATTGGGTCCCTTGGGACTGTTGTTGCGTACGGTTCGATAGGCACAGGTTATACGGTACTGTACTTTGGCGTCTCTTCCGGCGTGACATTATCATCTGGCTCTGATTATTGGATAGTGTTGAAGCAATCCATTCCGCCGGATGGAGGGACAGTTTTTATACGCCGATCCAGTTCCGGAACGGCAACATGGGCCTATTCGGCAGACGGGTCATCTTGGACGACAGAAAATAGCAAAACCGGGCGGTTTGATCTCTTGGGAATGGACGCACAGCCTATTTATGGAATCAGCTTGAGCTCTATAGCTGTCTTTGGGGAGAGCACGACTGCTTCTGGTGTTCGCGGAGAGAGCATCAGTGATAACGGAGTGTATGGATTCAGCAAGAATTCCAGTGGGGTCTATGGAACAAGTACGCGCGGGCATGGTGTCAATGGCGTAAGTACAGATAAATACGGTGTTAGGGGGGAGAGCTCCAATGATGCTGGTGTCAGGGGGCTCGGTGGTGGTTTTGGTGTGTATGGATCTTCCCCGGGCGGCATCGCTATGTATGGGGTTAGCACCAATAGCTATTCGGGTTTCTTCACCAGAAATACAGCAACTCCATCTAACCCAGTTGAAGTTGTCAGGATAAAACAAGACCATGCTTCAGATACGAATCATGCACTTGTCATTCAACAGGACGGCAGTGGTTCGATTTTACGGCTTTACGATGGTGCAGTGCTGGTTGCGGACTTCAAAGATGGCGGAGACGTCGATGTGACTGGTGTAATCACTTGTGATGGGCTAGGAAGTGTCAATACTGGTGCCGGAACTGGGGCGTCAGGGACTAGCGACTCAGGCAAGGGTCTTCATGGCATTAGTACCTCCGGCACTGCCATACATGGGGCCAGTACCTCCGGGTGGGGCATATATGGCGAGAGTACCTCTTCCTGGTGCGGTTACTTTTATCGGAATGTGTCAGACCCGACAGTGAATGATGAAGTCGTAAGAATTCATCAAGCACATGCTGGATGCTCTAAAGACGCTGCCAGAATCTATCAAACTGGAACCGGAAGTATATTGCAGCTATACGATGGCGCGGCACTTGTGGCCGACTTCAAGGACGCTGGAGACGTTGATCTTGTTGGGGACGTGGAAATAACCGGAGACCTAGACGTAACAGGAACGATTACTGGCATAGTTGCTGGAGGAAACCCTGGAGACGACGTTGCTTTTGAATTCGGTGATGAGCCTGATTATTGGTTCGTGTACAATTCTGGTGGCACAATTTTTGAGTTTTGGACCTCAGACTCGGATGGAGGCGGGGCGGATGCCGTAGTGTGGTCAGTGGATGATGGAACAAAGGAGACTAACTTCTTTGGTGATGTCGATGTGACTGGGGTGTTCACTTGTGATGGGCTAGGAAGTGTCAATACTGGTGCCGGAACCGGCGCATCAGGAACAAGTGACGCGGGCAAGGGCCTTTACGGAATTAGTACTTCTGGAGATGCGGTCTATGGACATAGCATATCCGGAAGAGGTATATACGGGGAGAGTCACGAATCATTCTGTGGATACTTCTACCGAAATATATCAGACCCAAGTGTAGATGATGAAGTTGTTCGGATTCATCAAGCACATGCTGGATGCTCTAAAGACGCTGCTCGTATTTACCAGACTGGGACCGGGAGTATCTTACAACTGTTTGACGGGGCGTCGCTCGAAGTTGATTTCAAAGATGGCGGGGATGTTGACTTTACGAGCATCGTCAAAGCGGGTGGCTACAAGTCATCGGACGGCACCGCAGGCGCGACTTCGGAATATGCGCTGGACGGTGGCGGAACCCTTTCTGTCAAAAACGGCCTCGTTACGGGGTACGCATAATAATGGGCGGAGCATACACAGCAACACCAGCAGAAGAGACGCCGGCTGACTTGCCGCCGGGCTGGAATCTGACCTGGCCATATACGGGACCGTGGCCTCCGGGGTATGAGCCGGATCTTTCTCTGAGCCTTGATGCCACGGCAGTAATAAACCCGACTGATGTGGTTGCCACGTTGTCAGTGCTTACTGACCAAGGAAGCTATGTCACCGCTGAGCCATCTTCTCAGATTGTATGGAGTGCCAAGTGGGACGACACCAATGAAACCTTAGACTTGAGGCAAAGTGAGGGTACGTTCAGCCAGGAGGTTAGCCTGGATTACGCCGATGTCGGCGATAGTTTCTGGGGAGCCGACCCCATATTTTCGGTTGACGCAAGTGCGACCGATAACGGCCGAACGTTTACGCTGTCGGCAAACAGCTCCCCATTCGATGGACAGCGTGTTCTCGCTCAGGCGGTGGTCACGGTGACGGTAGGTTCAACGTGTGAGGTTGATCGGGAATATCAGCAACCGACTAGACCCGTAGCTCCAGAAATGGCAAACGATTGCATGGATTATGTTACGGATGGCATGCGTGTATTTGAAGAAAATACAGACTCTGGTCCAGGTGGATGGCCGCCTTATATAAACAAGAAAATTACGGATGGATGCGACACTCCTAGATTTTGGATGTGGACACGGTATCCCCGTTTGAATTTTGAGGGGGCGACCGTCGGTGTTATTGACAAGTATGGCTTTGCGCATCCTCCGTTGGGCGGCTATGATGGTGGATGGACTGGTACGCCACAGACTGGCAGTGGCGACGGAGACGACCATTGGTGGCTGATGCAGTTCTTGCAAGAGAGACCGGGTATCGAGGAAGATCCCACTAATACTAAGCCGATCTTTGGTACAATCCATTGGTCGGAAATTACGACGTGGTCAATCTTGACATGCCATTTAGAGCGTGCTGCGGATGGGGCTTGTATCGTCTGGGAGGAGCGGGATCATTGGAGCTGGACTCTTGAACAAAATGATTTATGTAACCCCGAAGATCGCCCTACCGTTTATGGCAACACCGATGTGTGCCGGGGTGTTCTTCCACCCTCCCCATGCACGAATTTAGCACAGGGTCCACCCTTCATGGAGCCTGGGGACACAGAGGTTCAGGAGGTTTCAAGCACATTGCCTGAAGAGGACGAACCGTTGAGCACCGGAAGTAGTTTCTTCAAGACGTGGGGATATTATATTGACCAGATATTCCCGGATGGATACTAATGCCGCGGAGAAAAGCGCCAATGGTCACGGTTACAGTCCGATCTCGTGGGCTCGGTGATACTGTGCGAAAGATAACAACTGCAATAGGCATTGCTAATGTTGTCAGTATCGTAGCGGCAGCGCTCAATGTTGATTGTGGATGTGAAGAACGACGGAAAAAGCTCAATGAACTTTTTCCATACTGTGTAGATACCGGAATAACGACCGAACAATAAGGAGCAGAAACATGAGTATAGGGCTGAGAGCGGCGTTTCGGACGCAGGGTAAAGGCATTGCAGGCCGTCAGGCGCAGACAGCAGCGAACACTGCTGCTACTCTGGCTTCAATCGAAGTTGCAAAGGTCGGCACGACAGCCGCAAAGCGACAGTTGCAGTGGGCTACTCAGGATCGAGCAGCAAACGTCGGTGCGGCGGCCGGGGTTGGTGATAGTATGCAGCAGATGATCGATAACTATAACCGTGCCTACGGCGAGGCTAAAGACGTGAACGAAGCCCGCTACCAGCAGCAACTGGGCATCGCCGATGCGACAACCGGCCAAAGGATGGCCGACGTGTCGAGCGCTTTCGGTCGACAGGGTTCTGATATCGCGCAGCGACTTGCCGGGCTCGGCATGTCAAATACAACTGTTGCGCCGACTATGCAGCTTGGAGTTGAGCGAGAAAGACAATCGGCCCTCAATCGAACGGCTGATGAGATGCAACAGACGAAACTTGGAATCATTGGAGCCAGGGAGGACAGGTTCCCTGATCTTGGTTCGCTTCAGTCGACACTGGCAGGAGCTGCATCTGGGAAAATGACCCCGCAGGTCGCGGCGATGCTGAAGGCATTTGGAAACATCAGGAGCGTTTAATGGCAATCAGAATAGAACGCGGTGGAAGTGGCAGCGATACGGCCGGACAAATCCTTGCCCAGGCTGGTCAAGGCGAAGCCAACCGCCAGCAACAGACGCTTCAGGCTTTATTGCAGCTCGCCGGTGCAGCACGCCCCGGCCCTGTCGGTGGCGGAGGCGGAGGCGGCGGAGGCGGGGCCGGATACGACGAAAGGGCGCTGGCTATCCAGAAGCTTAATAGTGCCCGGGCCATGAAGACGGAGGAGATCCAGGCCCAGGCTAAGCGAGACCAGCAGGCGGCCGACCAGGCGACTGCAAAGACAGCCGTGAAATTCGGGCTAGATGAGCAGGTTCGTGAGCAAGAGTTCGAGAACACGGTCAGGGAAAAGCAGGAAGCAGCAAGGCTTGAGGCCGAGAACTTCGATTATGAGTATTCTCAGAAGTCGAAGCAGAGAATTGCCAGGATCAATCAGGCAAGACAGACACTTCGCACTAGCGAAGATTTCACCCCAGACGAGAAAGCAGATGGAGAACGGGAGTTGACTCGTCAACTGATGGGAATAACCCAGGATGCAATGCCGGCCGATCGGAACAGGTGGAAGGGTGACCCCAGGAAAGCTCCCGGGAACGGGGAGACCTGGCAGGATGAAGATGGTAATACCATGACAACGGGGCCGGATGGAGTGCCGAAGCTCATCTTGCAATACAAACAAAGCCGTGCGTATCAGGAGCTAGAACTGAAAGCTGAGCGAGCACAAAAGGTCGAGGACAAGCAGGCTGAATTGCAATCCAGCCGACGGGACAGTTACATGGAACTCTTGACCGGCGAAGTAACGGAGACGATAGGCGGGATTGAAGAAAAGCGCAAGCGAACGTCAGGCGAGGCCCAGGAAATCATGGCTAAACTGGATGCTTTTGACGCCGTAGGGCATGGTGAAGCTCCCCAGACTTTACAGGCTCCACAGATGACGGCCGAGAATGCGGACGTGATTTATGAGAGCCTCAATCCAGGTGACGAGTACATTGGTCCTGATGGACAGCGACGACGTAAGCCTGGCTTACTTCCGCAGCAACCGATACCGATGAATATTCCGCAGTTCTAAAAGGAAAAGTAATGGGCTGGAGAGACGGCGAGATCGTAGCTGGCACAGGGTCCTGGCAGGATGGTGAGCCCGTAAGAGTAGCGCCAAGTGGGCCTGGGTCCTGGCAAGGCGGCAGGATTGTGGAACCAGAACAGCCTGCACTTACTGAGGAGCAGAGGGAGCACTTCTTGCTGGCCGCCAAGAGAGAAGCGGCATTAGCTTCAGAATGGGAGAAGTCTAGTAAGTCGAATCTTCCAGGGTTTAGGTCCATGGCTATCCAGATGGGGGCAAACATTGCCTCGCCGGTTGCCAGGCTACTCGGTCAAGGTGAGCGAGCAGATCAACTGAATCGGCTGGCAACTGCTGCCGGGCAAGTTCAGGAAGAAAGGGAAAAAGGCGGGCCGATCCCAGACTGGCTGCAACGAGCCGCAAGGGGTGCCGGCGTGTCGATTGGAACTGCCGGAGCGGCAGGCATGTTCACGGGTCCATACGGTATTATCGGATCATTCTCTGCACAAGAAGGCAATCGAGCTTGGACTGAAGGGAAAGATGCTGGGCTCAAGGGCAAGAAGCTTGCTGAGTATGTCCTGAAGCAGGCTACGATCGAAGCCGTGCCAGCGCTTGTCATGCAGAAGTTGGGGTTGGGTGGCTTTGAAAAGATACTTGGTGGAAAACAGGCTGCTTCCGCTGGCTTGAGAGAAGGCTTTAAGCGAGCTGGACTGAATCTTGCGACGGAACTTCCTGAGGAGTTAGTAACAGAGCTTGCGCATAATTTTGAGTCTGCGTTTTCAGGCGTTGATCCGAACGCAATGAGTGCCGAGAACATCCAGCAGACAGTCCTTGATACCGTTGCTCAGACCGTCCTTGCCATGGGCGCAGCCAGTGTGCCTAGCCTGGCAGCAGCACACAAAGAAGGGAAGGTTGGCAAGAAAGACAGAGCGAAGACTGCCCTTGTCGAGTCTGCTGAGTCCGGTGTGCCCATATCTCGTAAGCAGTGGCGAAAACTAGACCTTCCAGAGAACGAGGGTCGCAGTCAGGCCGATCGTTTAGAGGCCGCAAAAGGGGCTTCCGCAGAGATTAGAGCGGCCGAGGCGGCAGCAATAGAACAGCAGGTACAGCCTGGAGCTGTCGAGGAGCTCACACAGGACCCCAGGCCCCCCCAGGAAGCCGCTCAGGCGACTCCGCAGGCAGAACCCGGCGAGCAGCCGGTCCAGCCTCCGGTGGCCCCAGAAGGCGGCTTGGGGGCCCCTCCAGTGCCGCCTGGTGAGACTGAGAGCCAGTCGTTCGAGGCCATGGTGGCCGCCTCGCCAGTACCCCCTCAAGAGTCGGCCCAGAGGAATCTTACCAAGCAGGTCTCCGCGGCTAAGCAGCCGATTGGCGAGGCGAAAGGTCTAGTCAAGGACGAGAATGGGAGCATCTCAGTCCCGGTCGAGACGTTCGCGAAGGCATGGCGAGGGACAAAGACGCTGCTCAAGCGAGGTTTTGCCACAGGTGGACTGCTCCCAGAAGTCGTCCAGACAGTGAAACTACGGAAGGAGGGACAGCAGGCAAAGCTTTCGAGGCAGATCAGTGAAGCTCAAAGCGACTACAAGACCGCAGCAAAAGAGACTTATGGAACCAAGAATCCGTCAGCCGTACACACCGAAGAAATCAGCGATGTGCTTGGTGGCAGGTCTGACATCAGCACGCTTCCTGATTCCATGCAGGACTCAGTGGCTGCTATGCGATCTGGAATAGATGCCAGCTCTCGTGAGCTCATTCGATCCGGGGCCGTCCAGGGTGCGCTGGCGGCGATTGTCGCGAGGAATACTGGAGTCTATCTGACCAGAACGTTCAGGGCATTTTCTGATCCGAAGTGGCCAAGCAAGGTTCCAGAGAAAGTGATGAACCGGGCGATTGCCCTGATACGGGCAGAGTATCCAGGCAAGACTGAGGCTGAAGTGCATGGGCTTATTGCGGCAATCCTTTATGAGGGCAAGGCGGCACAGACTCCGCTTGCCCTCATACGCAGGGCGTCGCTCGGTGCTAAGGATCTCGGCATCCTCAGGAAAAGAAATCTTGAGATACCGGAAGAGATCCTGGACTTGTTAGGCGAGAATCGTGATCCACTTGTGAATTACACACAGAGCATGGCGAAGATTGGTAGCCTGATCGCCAACCACAAATTCCTGACGGAAGTTCGCGAGGCCGGCTTGGCTGGTGGATTCTTCAGCGAGGTGCCGACGGTCAATGAGTTCGGTGAGATGAAGACTAAGATTGCTAAGGAAGGCACCGCGTCAATGGAGCCACTCAGTGGACTCTACACGACGCCTGAGATTGCAGATGCGTTCATGCGGGCAACCGACCCAAAGAAAATCGGGCCGATCCTGCGGGCGTACTACAGATTAAACGCGCTGGTCAAGACATCTAAGACCGTCTATTCGCCGCAGGCGATCGTTAGGAACTTCATAGCCAACCCCCTGATCGCAATCAAGAACGGGCACATAGACCTCACCGGAGATTACCTCGGCCAGGCAAAAGACTTTTGGAAGGCGGTGAAGGCGACCGGGAAAGATATCACGCCAGACTGGGCGAAGCGTCTTTCTAATAGGGTTTTGCCACAATTTGTCAATAATCTCCTTGCTATGAATGAAAAGGAGTTCAGGGCATATATGTCCCGGGCTGCCGAGGCCGGCGTGATTGGGCACGATGTTATTGTTGGTGAGTTAAAGGCAACGCTGAAAGACGCTGGGCTATTTGGTGCAGACGCAGACATCGCAGGGGCGGACGCGCAGAGGCGCGGAAAAACACTCGCAGCATTTAGGGTGGCTGGGAAACAAGCAGTCAGTATCTATCAGGCTGGCGACTCAGTGTGGAAGCTTTTCGGCTGGAACCGCGAGATGAAGGCGTACCACAAGGCATACCCGGACATGCCTCAGGCGGAACTTGAACAGGCAGCCGCCGACATAGTGACTGATGTATACCCGACATACTCTAAGACGTCTGAGTTCGTTGGCTTAATGCGTAAGAATATACTGACTGGATCGTTCGTCAGCTTTCCAGCCGAGATAATTCGCACATCGTTCAACACCATGGAGCTGACCCGTAAGGAAATGACATCGGACAATCCAGAGGTACAGAAGATTGGGTATCGCAGGCTTACTGGCATGATATCCGCTGCGACCATTTCGATTGGCGTGCCGATCATGTCAAGGTTTATTGCTGGAGTCTCAGCAGATGACGAAGACGACATGCGGAAGTTCATGCCAGAGTGGCAGAGGAACAGTCATGTTGTGCATCTTAGTAAATCTAAGGCCGGGAACAATCGCTATATTGATATGTCGTATGCTGACCCGCATTCTATAATTGTGAAACCATTGAAGGCATTTTTTGCCGGCGCAAAAGAAGACGACATCAAAGCAGCATTCGAGGAGAGCTTCCGAGAATTCTTTGACCCGTTCATCAGCGAAGAGATTCTCATCAAGGCCCTGTCCGAAGCATGGCGAAATTCCAAGGGAGCCAACGGACTGGATGTCTACAATAAGGAAGACACTACATTTCAAAAAGGACTGACCATTGGACAGCATGTCGGCAGAGCATTCCTGCCCGGAGCAGCCGTTTCCGCAGAGAGGATCGGTCGCGGGATGGCCGGTAAAGTGGAGCGAACCGGCAAGGTTCGCGACCCAGCAATCGAGGCGATTTCTGTGGTGACGGGGCAACGGATTGAAGAGATGGACATTCGGCAGAATTTATCCTATATCTCCAGGAGCTTCAGCGGCAGCCTCCGAGACTCAGAAAGCATCTTTCGTAGCGTGGTCAATAATCGGGGGAGCGTTAGTGAGAGTTCGATCATCGCTGCGTATGAGCGGTCCGACAACGCACGCAGGGACGCATTTAAGGAGATGACTGAGGTTGCTAATGCTGCTGTGCGGCTCGGCGTACCAGCCGCAGAAGTGGTTACCATTATGAGGGAACAAGGGCTGACAAGCAATGATGTGGTGCGTGTGATGCGGGGGACATATGAACCATATCAGCCGACAAAAGCGAGGCTCAAGACGATGCAGCGGTATAACCCCGGTGAATTTGCGGGGCGGCGTGAAGCCTGGGGCGCTGCATGGCAATCTGCCATCAATCCTGAGGCAGGCGAGCCGGCTGTACAGTAGAATTTTTGTCATAATGAACGCTGATTAAACTGAAGAGAACGCTTCTTTTCCAGGGTGCCAGCAGATGAAACCAGTCAATCTCTACGTCAAGCCAGGAGACATTATCGGCTTTAGCGGCAAGTCTCTGCGTAGCGATGCGATCAACATTGTAACTGGCGGCATTCCAAGATGGGGGATCAGTCATGTAGGAATTATTGGTGACCGTCACGGCAGTAGGTATCTTTTTGAGGCCTCGGACAAATTGAACTGGTGTGAAATTCGTCACGAGATGTCCCGTGGCGTTCAGGCTCACCTCCTGGACGATGTACTTGAAAGTTACAATGGTCGGGTATGGCACTACAGCCTTTATCGCAGGCTTTACCAACACGAGGATTTTCGGCTGTCTGCGTTCCTGCATGGATCGCTTGGCACGCCGTACGATCGAGCAGGCGCAATTCAGTCCGGCGGATTCCTATGGGGGCTTCTCAACTCGAAGCTGCGTGGCGAGTCGCTCACTGAAGATTTCTGTTCCGAGGTGTGTGCCGCCGCCGAGTCGCGCATCGGCATTTTTCCAACAACCAACGCAAGTCGTTGGAATCCTAACAAGCTGGTTCGTACAATGCGACGTGCCGGCCTCCTTCACCGTCCAATGAGGTTAAAATGAGTAAAGTCAACTGTCTTGTTACTGCTATCGTCAAGTTTCTGAAAAGTCTGGCCTCGATCAAGAAATCGTAACCGGACGTTCCCAAGTTCTTTTCGTAAGAAGAGAGGAGACACTATGAGTCTGAGACCAGTGAAACCAACATTTTGGGATTATGCTGTGGTTTTTTTGCTTCCAATAGTCATTGTATTTGCCATCACGTCCCTCGTGCTGTGGGCCACGTCTGCACCGGCCGCCATGGTGGATTGCATCAGCGCCACCTGCCGTGTGACATCTGTGGAAGGCGATAAAGTAACTGGCGTCGGCACCGGCTGTGTGTTTGAGATCAGCAACGGCAATGTGTTTGTGCTGACCAATGCCCATGTGGCCGACAGAGACAGAATGAAGGTGGAATTCTGGGAAGACGGACATTTGTCAAGGCCGCTTTATGGCAGCACTGTCATGCGCTCCGTTAGTCGGGATATTGCGGTCATTTCGATCGATGCTGCTGTCTTTGGACAGTCACTTCCGAACGTCATTCCAATAGCACCACTGAATACACAACTACACATCGGACAAACCATTACCTCGGTTGGCTGTGCAAACAGTGCGTGGGCGACGGCGTTTAAGGGGCACATACGTAACCCTGTTGATGATGTGGGTGGCTTGATTGCGTTCGATCCAACGCCTGCGCTGGGCCGCAGTGGATCGGCAATCTTCGATGAAGATGGTAAACACATCGTAGCATTGTTGCGAGCTCAGAGGCTGGAATACAAGGACGGCCCTCCGATCTACGGCCTTGCCGTGAGCATCCGAGACATCTGGGCTTCGCTGTATGGCGACATGGTGGACACAGGTCGCACCATAAAGGATCGCGAGACCTTTTGGCCCCCGGCCATTCAGGAGCAAGTCCCGGTGCAGTGTGGGCCAAGGGGCTGTCCAACGCCGGGAGGGTCGGGGCAGCGTGTCCTGCCGTACCGACAGCGACAGGACGACATCGATCGCCGTCAAGACAGGCGGATTGATGATCTGTATCCGACCAAGCCATTCGAGGTTCCGAAGCTTGAGGTGGAGCCTCCGGCGGACGGAGGGAATGTTCACGAGTCGGCCCCGCCGCCTCCGGTCGTCAAAGAGCGTGGGCCACCTATCGGCTTCATTGTCGGATTCCTGCTACTTGCGGCTGGTGTTGGTATGGTACTCGGCCTCGCTGTTCAGTGGAAGGCAACCTATCCGAAGTTGTAACGAAGGAGGGATGCACATGGAGAGTCATGCTATCAGTATCGTTCTGTGGTGTCTTCTGGGGGTATTTGCTCTTGCATTCGTCTTGCATGTGATGATGCTGATTGACTGCATCAGATACAAGGTCAAGAAGCCAACCTCCAGGCGATCAAAGCGTTCGTAAGCTCAGTTTTTCTATCAATGAGAAAGTAACGAAAGAGAGTTCATTATGGTCAGTCTCGTTATCAATGTTGTTCTCGGAGCCCTTGTGCTCGGAGCGGCCTGCTACTATGTCGTTCGTTGGATGTTTCGCAAGGATACGGAGATCGAAGATCGTCGCCGAGCTGCGGCCGAGCTTGCTGGCGTACTGTCTGGTCTTGGGCTGCGGAAGATCCCGGACTTCCTGATCGACTACAGCGTCGGTGACTACAGCGGCATGGGGAAGAAGATCGCAGACCTGGCGCGACTTTTCTTGTCGGGTGAAGCCGCCGTGCTCGAAGAATTCAAGGAGGCATTCGGTAGAGTGCTCGATGCCAAGCTGAAGACCCCTGAGGGCCGGGCGTACATCCGTGTCAAGCTGGAAGACTCCGATACGGCAGACCCTAGCCCCGTCGCGAAATAACCACCCCCAGGGCAAGAAGAAGGCCTCGCTGACCAGCCGGGGCAACCTACCAGAGCCCTCGGCTGGTCGTTTTTATAGAAAAGAAGAAAGGAAGACATGAAAGAAGAACACTTTGGTCTCGCTGTTGGTTTCTTGCTCCTTGCGGTGACCATTTTGTGCGCGTGCATGGCTGGTTGCTCGCATCAAATGGGGCCCGACACTTATGATTATTCCATGTATACCGTGGTCGCATACATGGACGATCAATGCGACCCGTGCCAAGAGGTAAAGCAGTCCCTTGAGCTCCTTGAGGCGGCTGGAGCTCGGGTCATCATTGTTGATGTCCATGAGGACCCACGCAAAGCAGAAATATGGGGCGTCACGGACGTTCCAACTTTTTTCATTTCCTCACCTCACAGTGACACGATCCGCACGTACACCATTGAAACGGTCTTGGCCGTGTGCGGGGGCTACTTGTGAGACTAGCGGCCTGCGGCATCTTCGGCAGCGTCATTGCGATGGGGTCAGCCGACGCTCTGAGCGGCCCGATCATCGTTCAGTATGGAGCACTAGCTATACTGGGTGGGGCGGTCCTGTATCTCCTCAAATACGCCATTCCATCCATCCTGAAGGCACAGAAGGATGAGCGGACGGCGCTTCTTGCCGATCAGGAACGAGCCAGACACGATTTCTGTGAAGCCCTCGCCGGGGTGTCGAGATCAGTTGACAACATGGCAATTGTCATATCTGGGGCCCGGCGATCAGTAGGCCCATAGCTGAGACGTCCACAGAGCCCCGATAAGAGCCACGGACCGCCCGTGGCTCTTTCTACTGGTAAACGGAGCGAGAGGCCACTACAGGGCTTTCTGGGTGGCGCGAGGCGGTTTCTTTCCGCAGACGAATACCACGGCCGTTGGGATTTTCGAGTAGTATCGTACAATTGACGCAACTACCGACCCCGGAGGTAGGCCGTCGTGCTGGAGCTCGCTGTCCATGTGGGGGGATACTTTCCAGAAACCTTCTTCTCCGGCAATCTGGAACCGGCCGGCACGTGCTGTTCGAGTTGCTTCCGGCATACCGAATGTGCGCCATTCCGGCGTGCGGGTGCCGTGCTCTCGTTCGCAGAAGAGGTAGCCGCCAGCATGGAGTAACTGCTCACCACAACTTGGGCATTTTTTTTCAGCGGCCTTGTGTGTAAACTGTGTTGATTTCATGTCGCCTTCACTCTCGGGGGCTTTGCTGGCCTGAATGTCCTGGCCATCCAACGTCCCCGCTTGTTCACTTGCATTTTGGCTACGAGGTAGGCCGGGGATTCTGGGGCATGTTCCATGCAATCTACATGAGCCCACGGAACATATTCCCAGAATCCTACGGCTCCTTCGATAGTGAATCGCTTATAATCTCGACGGGTTGCCCGTGAAAGGTCCATGATGCCCCACAGCAAGCGCGCTTTCGAGTTGCCGCATATGCAGACCATGAGCTTGCTGCTGGTCCTGTACATCCGCAGCCCGCATGTTTTACAGATCCAGTCTCTACGTCTCATTATTTTTCCTCCATAGTATCTGCGGCTTCGTCGGCATCTTCCATGCTGTCGAAGACAAGATGATCTGACTTTTTAACAACCACAAAAATCTTCGGCATTTCGTGAAGCGGACGCAGCGTGACAACTTCACCCACATCACGCCCGTCCACTGCGTCATGAATTTCATCAAAAGCAGTGTCCAGGTTGTTATCATCCCAATACCAGAACTGGCCGGTCTTCGCGTCCATGATGATCTCATTCAAGCGGTCAATGTTCTTTTTGGCTGACACCAGCAGCAAAAAGAAACGGATCGCCACTGCGAGACTAAGCAACACTATCAATAACCACAGTAACCACAGCGTCATTTCACCTCATGTTATTTTTGTTCGTCCCATTTTTCCCACATCGAATAAATGGCAGCGTACGCAACCCCCCATGCAC
>Ga0209976_10000616_pt1 | contig 22676 bp, 18 predicted proteins | sample SumtaG_FD_182806 | JGI IMG/M metagenome (GOLD analysis project Ga0209976, IMG submission 182806) | Deep subsurface microbial communities from Indian Ocean to uncover new lineages of life (NeLLi) - Sumatra_00157 metaG (SPAdes) (version 2) | ecosystem: Environmental > Aquatic > Marine > Oceanic >...
AACCTCCATTGCTCTTTTTTTATTATTAGCCTGTGATCTTTCTGACTGACATGAAGCAATAATTCCTGTTGGCAAGTGCTTTATTCTAACAGCAGTTTCACGCTTGTTAACATACTGGCCTCCTGGACCTGATGCTCTGAAAACTTCAATTTTTAAATTCTCTGGTTTAACTTCAATTTCCTTTTCACCTAATTGTTTGATTTCAGGCATTACTTCAACTAAAACAAATGAAGTGTGTCTTAATTTTTTTGTTGAAAAAGGAGAAATTCTTACTAATCGATGAACACCATTTTCTTTTTTCAAAAACCCGTAAGCGAACTTTCCTTTAATTTCTATTGTAGCTGATTTTGTCCCAATTCTTCCTTCAGGTCCTCCTCCCTCGCCAAGGGACTGATCTAAAATTTTAGTTTTAAAACCCTTGCTCTCAGAATACCTTTCATACATTCTAATAAGCATTGTTGCCCAGTCCTGGGCATCCAATCCCCCGGCCCCAGAATGAACTGACAGAATTGCATTTCCTTGGTCATATTTTTCCAAAAAAAGAACTTGGATTTCTTTTTCTTTTAGCTTCTTTTCTATGGCTGTAATTTCTGTTTCGTTTTTTAAATCTTCAATTTCTTTTTTTAACGCATCAAATTCAGTTAATTCCTCTGTTAACTGACTTAATTCTTGGGAAATCTTTATTGCTTTTTCCTTATTTTTCCAAAGATTTGGGTTTTGTACTTGCTTTTCCAGTTCCTTTAATCTTTTTCTTTTATTTTCAACGTCAAAGCCAGTCCATCAAGTGATGGAGTTTACTTTTTAAATCTTCAATTTTTTCAGAAATATTTTCCATAATTGGATTAATTCTACTATAAATTTTTTTGAAAGTAAACTCAAAACTAAATTTATTTATTTTAATCTCCTTACAAATAAAAAAAAGAGGAGTAGTTAAAACTATCCCTATTTATTATTTGTTAAAAGATCAAATTCTTCAGCTAAAGCTCTGGCTGCACTTTCAAGACTGTCTTTTGTCACAATTACCTGGATCGTCTCACCAACACTCGAAAGCATCTCTATATTAACTTTCTTCTTAGCTATAACATTGGTCACTCTATATAACCAGCCTGGTTCGTCTTTCATTAAAGGATTCACTAAAGTCAATCCAACAACTTCAACACCTTCTCCTATAGTCTTTGCTTCTTTTACTCGCTTTAATGTTGATAAAATCTGATGCAAGTATTCAGTTTTACAAAGAATAGAAATATTTGCTTTATCGCCTCCCTGTCCTTGCGCACAATCTATAATATTAATATGAGAAAGAGCTCCAAAGATTTTAGCAGCTGCCCCATACTGATTGGGAACGTCTGAAATTGTAACTAAACAAATTCCTTTTTGAATAGCTACCCCAGACTGAGGAAAAACAAAAGTTTCCATATTTTCTAAGGTGCTTCCTGAACAGACTAATGTTCCTCCGGTAGTCTTCCCAAGAGTAGGAGAAAGACATACTTTTATCTCTATTCCATAAGCTTGGGCTAATCTTACACAACGGTTCATAAGTACTCCTGTGCCTGCGTCTGCAAGTTGCGACATTTGAGAATAAGTGATCTTTTTAAACCTTTTTGCTTCTGGAACAATCTGCGGGTCAATAGCAAAAACTCCGTCAATGTTAGTAAATTTTATGCAACGTTTCCTCTTCAATGCTATGGTTAAAGCAAGGACAGTAAGATCGGAACCTCCGATATCCAGTGTTACTAGCTCATCTGTGCCCCGTATCACTCCCTGAAAACCAGTCACTATGACTACTTTCCCTTGATTTAACAACTCGGTTACCCTATGAATATTTTCAATTCTTATTATCTTAGCTCTCCCATAGTTATCATCAGTCTCAAGTCCGATTTGAAGTCCGCTCAAGGAAACAGCTTCTATATTCAATTTCATAAGAGCTATGGCAAGAAGCGCAGAGGATTTCTGTTCCCCAATAGTAAGCAACTTATCTCTCTCACGAAAACAACAAAGAGGTAACGTTCCTCCATATACTTGTTTAGCGTCTTCAATCAATAAATTGGTCTCAGGACCCATAGCAGAAACGGTAACAACAACACGCTTGTCAGCTTTCACTCTTCCAGCAATATATTCAGCCGCCCTTCCGAAGTACGGAAGTTCTTTTAGAGACTTTCCGCCAAATTTCATAATTTCTATTTCTGTCATTTTTTATACCTTTTCAAATATATTTAATTTTAAATGTACAAAACTTCCTGAGCCAGTGGTCAGGATTGAACTGACGACCTAGCGATTACGAAACGCTTGCTCTACCAACTGAGCTACACTGGCAACTGCAAGCGGGATACCGGGATCGAACCGGCGCTTTTACCTTGGGAAGGTGATGTACTGCCACTATACTAATCCCGCTTAATTATTTTTTCAAAAAAACCTTTAATTATTTCAAATATCTTTTCAGGAAAACTTTTCTCTGAAATTGGTTCTTCTTTTTGAATTTCTCCTGGTCCCAAAACAACAACCTGCTCTTCTCCTTCTTTAATATAACCTTGCTCTCTGATTCTTTCTTCCCAGTAAACATCTTTTTGAGTTTCTACAATACCAGCTTCCAGCCTTTGTTTTTCAGATTCAAGTGCCTGGACTTCTTCTGTTAAGCTCGTAATTCTTTCATTTAATTGACTTCTTTTTTTAACAATTCTGTAGTTTGAAACTGCCAAGTACCCAACAAAAAATACAATCAAAAACACAAAAATTATCTGAAAAATTAAATCTTCTTTTTTTGAACTGGCCTTTTTTTGTTTTTTAGGTTTTGCTATCATAAATTAATATATATCTATGAATAAAAAACAATCTCAGAAGCTATTTAAAACAGTCTGGATTCTCGTGGTAGCCTTGGTGGTTATAAGCATGGTTTTATTCCTTCTAGCGCCTTTGTTTTAATACTAATAAAGCTTGGAGTCAATATCAACCCTCTTTAAACATCTCTAAAAACACCTTTGAAGGGATGTTAATTTGACCCCTTGCTTTTAGTTTTTTCTTTCCTTTTTTCTGCCTTTCAAGCAGTTTTCGTTTTCTTGTAACATCGCCTCCATAAAGAGGCGCTGTTACATCTCTTCTTCTTGCTTTTATTGTTTCTCTAGCAATTATTCTTCCTGAAATTACTGCCTGAATAGGAACAGTAAAAAGTTGGGCTGGTAAAATTTCTTTTAATTTTGAAACAATCTTTCTTCCTTCTTGATAAGCTTCGTCCTTCTCAACAATCTTTGAAAAAACATCTTCTTTCTTTCCTGCAATCAAAATATCAAGCTTAACCAAATCAGCAGGCCTATAATCCAAAATCTCATAATTCATTGAAGCAAAGCCCTGGCTAGCTCCTTTTAACTTATCAAAAAATCCAACAATTATTTTTCTTAAAGGCGCTTCATAAATTAAAAGTAATTTCCCACTGCTTAAATATTTATTTTCAATCTGAATCGCCTTTGAATATTTTAAAAGATCGGAAATATTTCCTAAATAATTAACTGGAGTAATTATTTCTAATTTCATCCAGGGCTCTTGGGTTTCTTTAATTTCAACTCTTTCTGGCCAATCACTAGCTGAATAAATCATTCTTTTATTATTTTTTTTGTCAATTATTCTGTAAAGAACAGACGGGGTAGAAATTATTAGATCTAAACCAAATTCTCTTTTTAACCGCTCACAAATTATTTCAGCATGAAGGGTTCCTAAAAACCCGCAGCGAAAACCACGACCCAAAAACTCTTTTCTTTCTCTTTCAAAAGTAAGTGATGCGTCATTAAGTTTTAATTTCCTAAAAGCATCGGCAAGCATTTCAAAATCATTTGGATTTCCAGGATAAATTGAAGCAAAAACCATTGGCTGTGGCTCTTTGTAACCAGCCAAAGGTTTTAATTCTTTAGTTCTTTGACTAGTAATTGTTTCACCAACTCTAACTCCTACTGTTTCCTTTAACCCAGTGGCAATATATCCTATCTCGCCTGCTCTTAATTCTTTAGATGTTTTTAATTCTGGAGAAAAATATCCTACCTCTTTAACTTTGGTCTGGCTTTTAGCCTGGATTAAATAAATATTGTCCCCTGCTTTTACTTTTCCATCAAACAATCTAACATAAGCAATAACTCCTTTATAAGAATCGTATTTTGAATCAAAGATTAATGCTTTTAAGGGTTTATTTTTATCTCCTTTTGGTGGAGGAATCCTATCAATAACAGATTGGAGGAGCTTTTCAATATTAGTTCCTTTTTTCCCTGATATTGCAAGAACCTCATCTTTGGAAATATTAAGTATCTTTGATATATCCTTTTTAGTTTCTTCAACCTGAGCATGAGCAAGGTCAATTTTATTAGCAGCTGAAATGATAACTGAGTTTTGTTTTTGAGCTAAATCTAAGTTAGCCAAAGTTTGGGCCTGAATTCCTTTTGTTGCGTCAACAAGTAAAATTCCTCCTTCGACTGCTGTTAAGCTTCTGGAAACCTCGTAATTAAAATCAACATGACCAGGTGTATCTATTAAGTTAAGAATATAACCTTTCCAGCTCATTCTTACTGGCTGCATTTTGATAGTGATTCCCTTTTCTCTTTCCAAGTCCATCATATCTAAGAATTGAGAACGCATCTTGTCTTTGGGAATTGTTTTTGTGATTTCTAAAAACCTATCAGCTAGAGTTGATTTTCCGTGGTCAATGTGGCTAAAAATAATAAAATTTCTAATATTATTCATAATCATCAACTCTATGAAAAAACTTGTTAAAAAACAATGTTTTTATACTTTGAATCTCAACCGAACCAAAGATAAAAGTAATAATAATGTAGGCTAAAAAACCAATGAAACTAATAAGAACTAATTGATAAAGGTCAGAATCTATTAATCCAATCTGCAAGAAACTAAACTGAACAATAAATATCATTAAAATGCCTGCAACCAAGCTTTTTAAAAATGAGTTGAGGATTTCTTTTATTCCAAAATCACCCAATCTTTTTTTAAGAAAAACAATGAATAAACAAAATTCTAAAGCAAGACTTATTAAATAAGCCAGGGGAAAACCAAGTATAGAAATATCATTAACCTGATAAAGAGAAAAGTTTTTAATTAAAAAATCTTTCAATCCTGCTGCTTCTAGAGAACCAGGCTTTAGGGCGCTTGTTAAAACTAAACTCAAAACAATATTAACAATCACAAATATCATAGCAAGGAAACTTGGTGTTTTTGTATCTTTTAAGGAAAAGAATACTCTGAAAAATAAAGGTCTAAGTGATGCAAACAAAATCCCAAAACAAAACAAGCCTACGCTAGCACTAACAAGTTGAGCTGCTTCAACACTAAACTGACCGTGTCTCAGAATAAGATTAACTATTTGATTTCTTAAAACAAATATTAAAATACCCACCGGCAGAACTAAATAAATAATCTGGCGGAAAACCAAAGAGAAACTGTCAATAAATTTTTCTTTTTTATTTTCTACCCAGGCACGAGACAATTTTGGAAAAACTGCTGTTGCAAAAGAAACACCAATGATTGCAATTGGAAAAAGACGAATATTGTTAGCAAAATTAAAAACTGAAATAGAACCGACAACTAAAGTTGAAGCAATGGCATTAATAACAATTGCATTTATCTGCATACTAGAAACCCCAAAAGCCCGGGGAATCATAAGTAAAAACACCTTTTTAATTTTAGGGTCTTTAAAATTTAAAATAGGTTTATACCTAAACCCGCAGTTTATTACTGATGGAATTTGAATTAAAAAGTGCGAAAATGCTCCAACAACAACTCCCAACACTACTCCTAATATTCCTAAGCGTGGAGAAAGAAATAAAATGCCAAAAATGATTGATAAATTATATACAATTGGAGCAAAGCTATAAATTAAAAATCTATAAAAATACTGAAGAATGCTGGAAAAAATTGAACTTAGTCCAAAGAAAATCGGACTCAGCAACATTAATCTTGTTAAAAATATTGTTTTATCTATTTGCCAGTTATTAAAACCAGGCGCAATAAGCTTTGTAATATACGGAGTAAAAATAAAGAGAATTAAAGACAAGCAGGTCAATAAAACTAAAAAAATATTTAAAGTATTTGATGTGAACTCCCAGGCCCCATCAGAATCTTTTGAAAAATATTCTGAAAATAAAGGTAAAAAAGTAGCAACAATTCCTCCTAAAATAAATATCTGATAGACAAAGTCAGGAATCTTAAAAGCAGCAAAATATACATCAAGTTCCAGTCCAGCTCCAAAACTCCTGGCTAAAAGCCAGTCCCTGATTAATCCTAAAAACCTGCTTATTAAATGCGAGAAAGCCAAAATCACTGCAGCAAAACCAACTCTTTTTGTTTGATGATTTAAAAAATCCAATTTCATATGTTTTAATTTGCAGAATCAAGGTTCTGAAACCTAAAATGCTTCATGGTTCTTATAAAGGTATTTTACACAAATTATCTCATTTGACAAAGCTTATTAAAACTAGTAGAATATATGCATCCTAACAAGTCGGGTAATCGCTCTTTATTTAAAGAATAAAGGGAGGAAAGTCCGAACACTTACTCTCCATTTATTGGGGGTTAAAAAGGTAGCGGCTAACAGCCGTCGCTTCGGATAAATATAACTGAAGTAGAGGTGCGAACAGAGACGTGTGAAACCGAAAGGTTGAACAGCCCGTTTTAAGCGGGATAGTCCTATAGCAATATAGGAGTGAAACGGCTAAATCCTTACCAGGTGCAAGAACAAATCCTTTGGCTTTTGTTAAAGGAAAAAAGTAGTTCGCATGAGCCCTGAAGTAATTCAGGGCCAAGACAAATGATTACTTAAAACAGAATTCGGCTTATGGACTTGTTGGGATAAGCAAAAACCGCGTCGTTATACGTGGTTTTTGCTTTACTAAAACCTTAAAGAAGTTTCTGTGTTTTAGCTCTCTCGTCTAAAGATTGATTAGCTAGGGCATCAGCTCTTTTGTTCCTACTTCTTGGAATGTGGACGAACTTCACTTTTTTAAAATCAAGTTTTAAATTCCAAACCTCTAGAAACAACTCTTGAATTTTCTTATCTATAATTTTGTATTTTCCATTTAATTGTTTAACCAATAAATCTGAATCAGATTTAAGCTCAACTTCACTTATTTTTGCCAGTTTCTTTCCAAACAAAAGCTTGAATTTCTTAAGGGCGAAAATCACTGCCAAGTATTCTGCTTCATTATTTGTCAGTTTGCTTCCTAAGAACTGGGAATATTCCTTAAAAACTTGGGCTTTCTCATTTTTCAAAACAACTCCCAAAGAGGCTGGACCTGGATTACCACGAGAAGCACCATCAGTATAAATTGTAACTTTTTTCATAAGTTTGAAGTATTTTTAATTAAACAATTTTTAAATTTATTAAGATTCTCATTTTTAACTCTGAAGCCAGATGCCTGAGCATGACCTCCATAAGTAATTACATACTCTTTACAATTCTCCATTAGAGCCACACTATCAACATTATGAGTTGACCTTACTGTGCCCTGGCTTTCATGTTTTAATTTTTTGAAGATAAAAGTTGGTTTTTTAAAATAATTGCATAACTGAGAAGCAACAGGCGAGATTATTGTGTAGTCCCAATCTGAGCCCCCTTCAAAAATAATTGGCAAAGTGCTTTTTAAAACTTTTAGCTTTATTATTGCAACAACTCTTTTAATTTTTAATCTTCTTTCTTCAGTTCTTGTCTGAAGTTCTGGAATTATCTTTCTAATCTCTTTTATAGATGATTCTGTTAGAATTCTGAAGGAAACTGGAAGCCCATTTTTAACATCACGTACATTTAACATTGAAATTATTTTTGAAATCTTCTGGCGAAAATCATATTCTTTAAAGAATTTATCCTCAAAAAAAACTTTGATTCCAGGCCTCCAAGAATCCTCTATGTTGCTTAATCCCTCGTCAATAAATTCTTTGTTCTCATCAACCTGGGGCATCATATCACCAATAGTAGCTAAGGCAACCAATTCCAGAAAGCTTTTTCTCAAATTATCACTCATTTTATTTTTCAACAATAGTTCTGCAAGCTTAAAGACGATTCCTGCAGCGGCAAAGTCTTTGAAAGGATATTCTTCTCCTTCTCGTTTTGGATCCACAACAATATCAGCTTCAGGCAATTTGCCTAAAATCTTATGATGGTCAATTACTATTACATTAAACCCAAGTTTTTTTGCCAGCTTTATTTCTTTAAAATTACTGATTCCACAATCTAGTGCTACTAAAAGTGCAGGTGAAAATTTTTTTAATTTTTCTAAAGCTCCTTCTGTTATTCCATATCCTTCATGCTCTCTGTCTGGAAAATAAACTGCTAAAATCTTACTGCCTAAGGTTGTAATTGTTTCTTTTAAGATAACAACTGAGGCTGCTCCATCTAAATCATTATCACCATATAAAATGATGTTTTCTTTATCCTTTACTGCTTTTAATATTCTATCAGCTGCCTTTTTTAAATCCTTTATCATCATAGTTGTCAGTGTATAGCCTCAAGGCCAGGAAGCTTTTCACCCGTTAAGAATTTTAGCATTGCTCCTCCACCCGTTGAAAGAAAATCAAAACTATCAGTTAAGCCAAACTTAGTTATTGCTGAAATTGTATTTCCTCCACCAGCAATTTTGAAAGCTGATTTATTATTTACCACAGCATTTAAGATTTCCTTTGTTCCTGTTTCAAATTTTTCATCTTCATACATGCCCAAAGGACCACTCCATAGGATTGTTTTAGCTTTTTTAATTATTTTCACAAACAGCTTAATTGTTTCTGGACCAATATCATAAATATCTTCTTCTTTTTTTAAAGTTCTTATTGCTCCTATTCTTAAATGGTTTTTTGAATCTTTTGGCCTGATAAACCCATCCAAAGGCAGATGAATTTTCAAATTAATTATATCAATCTTAGCCACAGACTCATCCTCTTTGAAATTTCTGTCAGTTAATATTCCTTTTTGACTTAGTATTGCTTCTCCAATCTTGCTTCCTAAAAGCATATAATCACTTTTTTCAAAAAGATTAATAATAGTTTTTACTTTTGTTTGTACTTTTACGCCACCAAGTATAACTACAAATGGACGCTCAGGATTTTCTGAAACTTTTGATAAAACTTCTAATTCTTTCTCAAATAAAATACCAATTGTGCTGGGCAAATATCTTGGAATAGAAACAATAGAAGCATGATTCCTATGAGAAACAGAAAATGCTTCATTAATAAAAAAATCTGCCAGCTCTGAAATCTTTTTGGCAAACTCTTGATTATTCTCCTTTTCCTCTTTGTAAAATCTTAGATTCTCCAGCAATATTATTTTATCAGAGCTCATTTCCTTTATTCTTTCTTTTGTATCAGCTTTAAGATAATCAGTTAACAGTTCCACTTTTTTATCTAGAAGCTCATTTAGTTTTGGAATAATATACTTCAAGCTTAAATCCTTTTTTTTAACCTCTAAATGGCTTATTAAAATAATTTTTGCATTTTGTTCTATCAAATATTTAATAGTGGGAATAGTTTTTCTGATTCTAAAATCATCTAAAACTTCCCCATTTTCTGAAATAGGAACATTAAAATCACACCTTAGAAGAACTGTCTTGTTTTTAAAATTAAATCCATTAAATTTCTTCATTCTTCTTTTTTAAGCGCTTTTTCTAAACTCTTTTTTAGCTCTTCAATATCAACTTTTTTTTTCTCTCTTTTGGGTTTTTCCTTTCCAACAGTTTTTTGGGAACGAGAGAATGAAACTGGTTCTAATTTTTCTACTTCTCTTAAAGAAAAAGCTTCTTTTTTCTTTCGCAGATTCTTAAGACATTGCTTGCAGTAAACAGGCCTTCCTTTCTCCGGCTTAAAGTTTAGTTTTGTTTTTTTTCCGCATGAAGAACATATCGCATCGTAAAGCACAGTTTGTTCTGACTGAAAAGTTTCAGGAAGTTCTTTTTCCCCTATCCATCGTTTAATCTTATCTTCAACAATGTGTCTTTCAATACTATATCTTTCTCTTGCAAGCCTGATGATTTTTTCTTTATGCGAATCCTCAATTAATTTATAGGGCTCAATAGTCTGGGCTGAGAAAGGTCTTCCTGCTATTCCATCAACCATTAATTTTATATAAATATTATATTTAGCCAGATTAACTAAGTCCTCTGCCATAATCTCTGGCACAAATTCTTTTTCCAAATATTCAGCATCCTCTGCTCCCACCCTAAAAACAATGAAAGTGCCAACATTACCAAAAACAGCATCTCTTACTTTAGTGCTTCTTCCTAAAGCTGTCATTTCTTCTAACTGAGCCATGTATTGATTAGCTAAAATTAAAGATAGTCTGTATTTTCTTGCCTCAGATAAAATATTGGCAAATGCTTCAGTAGCAAAATTCTGAAACTCATCAACGTATAAGAAGAAGTCCTCTCTTTTTTCTTCGGGTACATCAACTCTGGACATTGCTGCTAACTGTAGTTTTGTTATAAGGAGGGCGCCTAAAAGCCTTGAGTTTTCTTCTCCAATTCTGCCTTTTGACAGATTGGCTATGAAAATCTTTTTTTCATCCATCATCTTTCTTATATCAAGCTTTGATTTAACCTGACCAATAATATTTCTGATTAAGGGGTTGGAAATCAATTGCCCTATTTTATTCTGAATAGCAGCAGTTGCTTCAACTTCATATCTTTGAGTATAACGAGCAAATTCATTAACCCAGAATGATTTAACCATTGGATCTTTTACTTTCTCTACTATTTTTTTTCTGTAATTAGGATCAGCTAACATTCTGTTAACACCCAAAAGAGTTGACTGTGGATCTTCTAAAAGTGCTAAAATAGAATTGCTTAAAATATATTCCATTCTTGCTGACCAAACATCTGGCCATATTTTTTTAAACACATCCATCAGACCTGAGGCAACTAAATGTCTGTTTTCAGGATTAACTTTCTCCATCACATTAAAAGGCATTGGAAAGTTTAAATCAGCCGGATTAAAATAAATTACGTCGTTAATTCTTTTTGCGGGAATAAAATTTAACAGTTTTTCAGCAGCTTCTCCATGAGGATCAATAATACCTACTCCCTTTCCAGCTCGAATATCTTGAATAGCCATGTTTTCTAAAAGAGCAGTTTTTCCCATGCCTGTTTTTCCAATGATATAAACATGGCGACGTCTGTCGTCTGTCTTTATGCCAAATCTTTTTCTTTGGTTTCTGAAAGTTGTTTCTCCTAATAAAATTATCTTTTGGTTTGCTTTAGCCATAATTATTCTGTAGGTATTTCTGGAGGCGCAGTTCTTTTTGCCTCAACTCTTGAAACAGTAGGAACAGGCGCTATTCTATAAGAAGGAAAGTGAAATAAAGAAGCTAATTCTTCTGTGTTTAGTTTAAACTTTACCTCTTTTGGTGGCGTTCTTGGAAAAAGAGGATGAAGCCTGCTTACATAATTTCTAAACATTCTTCTATTTCTTAGATACAATCTTCTAGGAAGTAAAGCGTTAACTGGCAGAAACCTGCTTTTTTTAATTTTACTTAGAGTTGGACCAAAAGGAACCAGGGCATTAAGATGTGTAGTTGCATAACTGCCGAAAAAAGCAAAACCAATCCTGAAATTCCCTTTATTAAAAGTATCTCTTTTACCAAGAAAAATAAACCTGATATTGGTATTGAAAATTGGTTTAGATATTTTTTCCTCTATGCCAGAGAGTATTATTCTTTCTCCTGGGGTGAGCTTCATTTCAGGAGGAAAAAATGTCTTTTCCTCTTCTTTTGTTTCTTGTTCTGGCACTTTACCAGTTACAAGAACATCAACTGCTTCTAAGAGCATTGGTTTTGCTGGTACTGGTGTTTTTTCCTCTCTTTTGGCTAGTTTATCTCTTTCTATTTCAGCTTCTTTGCGCCATGCCTCAGCAGGTCCTTCAGACATAGGGCTACACGCCATTTGAACCCAGAACTGCTCGCCTGGCTTTACTTTTGAGAATCCTTCTAAAAGTGTTGCTATTGGGTCAATTCTTTTTTCTTCAAGAATTTCTCTTTCCGTTTCAAAATTTTTATAAGTTGCAATTGGGTAAAAATCAGCTTTCACCAACTTATAGTCTGATGCCCACATATTCCAATTATCATTCGGAAGATCCTGGGGAACAGCTTTTGCATAATCCTCAGCAGTTGTAATTTCTGCTTCGGGATACTGGGCATAAAGACTTGCCTCAATTGCATCCCTATAACCTTTATGGCACCTAACAAAAAAATGAATATCTCCACCCAAAGAAACAACTTCAAAAACAATTGATGTCTGAACTTGGCCGTCAATATTCTTTTCCCACCAATCAGGTGGATGATAAATAGAGGTGTGAAAACTATTCATCACATCTTCCATGGCTCTCATTGGTTTAACGCTTTGTTTTGGAAGCTTAACTTCCATAAGAATTGGCTTATAAATTGTTCTCAGCCACCAGTATGTTCTCCACCACTGCCATAAATATACAAAGGGCTTCCATAAAATAAATGGAGCGGGCAACCACCACCAGATTCTAAATACCTGCCAAACATACTGAAAAACAAAAGCTGTAAAAGAAGTAATTGAAGGGGCTGTTGGTATCATAAATTATATTGTTTTAATCGTTATTATCTCATTATACATATCTAAAAACAAAAGAAAAAGAGCTCCATCTTTAGCTCTCTTTTTCTTTATTTCCTTAAAAATTAAATTTCTTTTATTGTGTATTTCCCTTTAGAGTTCTTTAAAAAGTGATTTTTATTATTCAAGTTCAATAAAATAGTGTTTTCCTTTACAATTCTCTGTCTTAACACTTCTTTTAAAATCTCATTTTTAGCTAAAGGTCTTTTAGCTTCTTTTAAGATATTTAAAATTACATCTTTTACTTGACCTGGATAATAGCCCCATTCTGATAAAGCGTATGTTCCTCTTCCAACTAAAATAAATCTTGAGTCTTTAATTAATTCGTTGTGTACGGTCTGAACGTGGCTGTTTTCGATTAAGCTGGTCACTTCTCTAAAATGAAGTGGTTTGTTTGCTTTTTTAAATACTAAATAAGCCTTGTCCTTTATACCTCTAGGATTAATCTCAGCCCAGGTCGAAAGACCATATAATCCATCTTCGTTCTGCTGAATTTTTTTAGAGGCCATTAAAAGAGCTATCAAGGCTTTTTCTCTTAAGCTTGTTTTTAATTTTTTAACAGGTAATGGTTTCTTTATTTTTTTTAGCTGTGCGCTTAAAGAATCAATTGATTTTTTAAATAACTGAAAATTTGTTTTGTTTGTTGTCCAGCAAGAATAAAAATCATTATTTTCATTAATCCTTTGAAACGGCTCTTTTATAGATAATAGAAAATAAACTTCATTTTTATTGCTATCACCACCCAGCTCTTCTAATAGAATATTTTCTCTTTTTAGTCCACCAAAAGATTTAAAATAGTTTAAGAAAAACTGGAAAACTTTATCATATTTTTCAATTTTTTGTTTTGTTCTATCTAAACCAGCCGCTTGAATCTGGCGAACCCTTTCTCTACAAACACCAAAATCCTTACCAATTGCTTCCAAGGTTTCTTTGTTAGTTTTTCCCAGTCCAAATCTGCGGAGTATTGTTTCTCTTTGCTTATTAGTTAAGTTGTTAAGCAAATCAGAACAAATTTTATTGTAATTAAAGTTTTCCATAATAATATTGTTTTACCACTTTCTCTAGAATAAGTCAACCTTTCTAAAACCCTGACAACAAAGCCGAAACAAGACCGGTTAAAAGTATTCCGTCAAACACCCCCGCTCCGCCAATTGAAAGATATCCTCTGTAATTCTTAATCTTCGGGATATTCAACAGATCAGCGCCAATTAAAGTTCCTAAAATTCCTGAAATAAAAGCGCAGGGCGCAGCATAGTTAGGTGCTAAAATTAAAGAGAAAAGTGCTGAAAAAACAGGTGGGATGAAAGCTGAAACAACAACTCCTTTCCCTGGAATAACTTTTGAAAAAAACTTGGACACAATAGTCATTAAGACTGTGGCTATGAAAATTGGCTTTAATTCAAAGCCCTGGGAATTAACAATAAATAGAAAATAGAAAGAGAGAAGAACTGGAATGATTCCCCCACCTAAATTAATTGCCAGGTATTGCTGTTTTATTTTTGGTTTGCTAAATAACCCGAAAAACCTTGATTCTTGCACCAAAACTAACTTCTTTTTTGTTAAAGGAATATTAATTAAAGAACCAATTAAAATTGAATAAAGAATCAGTAGTGTAACTTGAGAAGAAATTCCCAAAGATTCAAAACCAACTACAATAATGTGAAAATAGCCCAGTAAAAATAATACAGGCAAAAGCAGTATAAAAAGAATAAATATTAAAAAAGCAAAAGGTAAAAAAAGCATAATTATTTATTCATACAACATTTTTTATATTTAATTGGTTTTCCTGTTTTTTGATCTTTTTTTCCACACGGACAAGGATCATTTCTTCCCACTCTTTTTTGAGCTTGAGGAACATACCTTTTTGCTGGCACATTAGGAACCGGTCCAAGCTTTGCATTCACAATACTGAAAGCAACTGTTTTCTCTAAAACGTCGAGGAGTTTTTTAAACATCTTATGCCCCTCTTTTTTATATTCTACCAAAGGATCTCTTTGTCCGTAAGCCCTTAATTTTACTGAATCTTTTAAATATTCCATGTTTTCTAAATGACCCACCCAGAGCATATCCAAAACTCTAAAATAAAGGGTTCGTATAATATTAACCATGTTTTCTTCTCCAAATTCTTTTTCTTTTTTTTCATAATCCTGTTCTTTTAATCCTGTTTTTTCGAAAATCTCTAAGATAAATGGTTTTATTTGTTCTTTTTTGGTTTTTTCTAAAATCTCTTTTCTTTTTTTATAAACTACATCACGATGCCTATTGATTACATCATCATATTCTAAAATATGTTTCCTAATATCAAAGTTCATGCCTTCAATTCTTGACTGAGCATCTTCAATTGCCTTTGAAACTAAATTAGCTTCAATTGGTTGGTCCTCTGGAAGATTTAATTTTGTTATTAAGTTTTTCAATCTTTCTCCTCCAAAAACTCTCATTAAATCATCTTCCAAAGACAAGAAAAATTGGCTTGAACCAGAATCGCCCTGTCTCCCTGATCTTCCCCGCAGCTGATTATCAATACGCCTTGCTTCATGTCTTTCAGTTCCAATAACGTGAAGTCCTCCTAATTCTTTTACTTTTTTAGATTCATTTTTATTGAATGGATTTCCTCCTAAAACTATATCAACCCCTCTGCCTGCCATGTTAGTAGCAATTGTTACAGCCTTAAGTTTTCCTGCCTGGGCAATAATCTGACCTTCTTTTTCATGGTTTTTAGCATTTAAAATTTGATGTTTTATTCCTTGTTTTTGAAGTAATTTTCCTAAATACTCATTCTTTTCAATAGAACGAGTTCCCACTAACACTGGTTGTTCTGATTTATTTCTTTTTTCAATCTCCTCTACTATTGCTTTGTATTTTACGCTCTCTGACTTATAAATCTTATCAGTCAAAGCTTTTCTAATTAAGGGCTTGTTTGTTGGAATAACAACTGTTTCTAAATTATAGACTTTTTCAAATTCTTCAGCTGAAGTTACAGCAGTTCCTGTCATTCCAGCTAGTTTCTTGTACATTCTAAAAAGATTCTGAAAAGTAATAGATGCTAAAGTTAAAGATTCAGGCCGCACTTCTAATCCTTCCTTTGCTTCTATTGCCTGATGAAGCCCTCTTGACCAGCGCCTGCCAGGCATTAACCTTCCAGTAAATTCATCAACAATAATGATTTGTCCCTCTTTAACAACATAATCCCTATCTTTTTTAAACAAAGCCTGGGCTCTTAATGCTTGCTCTAAATGGCGTAAATATCTAATTCCTCTTTCCTCATAAATATTTTTCATTTCCAAAATCTTTTCAATTTTATCAATTCCTTCCTCAGTCAAAGTAGCGACCTTTCTTTTTTCGTCAATCTCATAATCAGTTTTTGAATCTAATCTGGGAATTATTCTTGCAAAATCTTTGTACCACTTTGAGCTTTCCACATCAGGAGCTGAAATAATTAAAGGAGTTCTGGCTTCATCAATTAAAATTGAGTCAATTTCATCAATAATTGCAAAATCAAAATCACGTTGTACGCGCTGGCTCAAATCATAGACCATATTATCTCTTAAATAATCAAATCCAAACTCATTGTTTGTTCCATAGGTAATATCAGCTTGGTAGGCCTGTTTTCTTTCACATGGTCTTAAAAAATCCTCAACAACAAAAAAACCACCAAGCTCATCTCTTAATTTTTCTTCTTCCTCTTCCGGCTTTTTGTATTCGGGATCATATATAAATGATTGCTGATGGTTTAAGCAACCAATACTTAATCCTAATGCGTGGAAAATCTGACCCATCCAAACAGCATCACGCCTAGCCAAATAATCATTAACAGTAACTAAATGAGCTCCTTTTCCCTTTAAAGCATTTAAGTATAAAGGAAGAGTTGCTGCTAAAGTTTTTCCTTCTCCTGTTTTCATTTCAGCAATTTTTCCCTGATGAAGAACAATTCCCCCAATTAGTTGAACATCATAATGACGCTGATTTAAAGTTCTTTTTGATGCTTCTCTGACAATCGCAAAAACTTCTGGCAAAATATCATTTAAAGTTTCACCTTTTTTTAATCTTTGTTTGAACTCAATAGTTTTTTCTTTTAGCTTTTCATTAGAAAACCCCTGAAATTCTTTTTCAAGGAAATTTATTTTTTTTACAAGCGGTTCTAGTTTTTTCAAATATTTTGAATTCGGGTCACTAAAAAACTTATTAAAAATTGACATAATTTATTCATCTTAAATAAAAAAATTAGACAGAGCAAGCTCTGTCTTTAATGAAGTTAATGGAATCTCCTTACCATAAAGATTATTTTGTCTTTTTTATCCCAGAAATCTTTTGTTTCGCCCTCTTTTTTCATTTTGAAAGATTCAGAATAAAATCTTGTCGTTTCTGGCTCTGCTCGTACGAACACAACAGAGACTTTTTTGGCAAGCATTTGTTGCACATACTTAAAACTCTGCTCTAATAACCCTGTACCTATCTTCTGTCTTTGGAATCTTTCCTCTACGGCAAGATAACCTATTTCTAAGACAGAACCGTCTGGGGCGAATTCATCAAGGTCCCAACAAACCACAGCCCTAATTTCCGCTGATTCTTCTTCTACGGCAACGAAAAATTGACTTAAAGGAGAAATAATAGAATTGTCTATAATAATCTTAGCTTCCTCTGGGCTGGGTATTAACTCTGAGCCAACTAACAAATCAATTACTTTACTAATATCTTCATTTATCAATGTTCTAACTTTCACTTAAGCCACCTCAAAAATATATATAAGTGCACATATATAATACAGTCTTTTCTTTAAAAGTCAAATAAATGTCTGGTTTATGGGTTTAAATAACTTATAGAAATTTCTTTTTTTACTTCTTTTAAGATTCTATTAAACAAATCTTTATCCCTCCCTAGTTGTTCTGAAAAGATTAAACCTTTTTGAACAATATTTCCTTTTAAAATCTCTTTTACTAATAATGCAGGGAAAATTGCTGTGATTTTTTGCATTGAATTCAATAATTCATTTTCTTTTGAAAATGCTTTCATTTTCCAAATAATTTCTTTTTTATCAGTTTTAATTTTAATTACTCCTATCGTTAAATTGTCTTGTTTTCTAGACTCTAATTTTCTTTGCGTTAATTCAATATTTTTTTCATCTAACAAGCCTTGATTTTCTAATGATTTAAAAAGCTCATAAAACCCTATATTCCTTATTATTCTATAACTCATATTTTTAACTTTTAAATTATCTACTAAAGAACCCAATCCTTCAGCTAAATATGTTTCAGTATTAATTTTTTCAATTTTTTGTTTTCTATAATCGGAAAAAGCAGGTTTTTTAATTTTTTTTCCATTTTTAATGATTGTTGCTTTCAATTCATGTCCCTCAATTAAATCTTCAAAACACCATAAAAACGGGAAAGAATCTTTTTCTTTTGACAAACTTCCTGCTAAAATTTCAATTTCTTTAACATTGTTGTTTTTCACTTCCCTACCGCATATAAAATTGACAAGTCCTGGAGAAAACCCGGCAAAAGGAATGACTAAAATTTCTGCTTTTTTAATATTGTTTTTATTTTTCAAATAAAACTCGTAATCTAAATCAGCAATATCAATTAGATTTTTTCTATATTTCAAAGCCAATTCCAAAGCCAGCTCACCCGCATCACCAGATAAAGCAGAAATCAGTAAGTCACAATCTTTTATGTCTTTCTTAGTATTAAAAAAACCAACCTTTACATTAAGGTTTAGTTTTTTCAAATAATATTTTACTGCTTTTCCTATCTTTCCTTTTCCTAAAATAACTATTTTCATAGCTGCCAGTTTTTAGGTAATATCATGCTTGATTTATGAATCTCTGGAGAATAATAACTGAATTTATGTTTTTTTGATATTTTCTTAAATCCTTGTTCAATTTCTTTAAAATCAACACTGGCCAAATTTATTTTCTTTGAACCGGCAATAAATGAATACTGGCCGCAATGATAAGAAGGCATTGTAAATCTATAAATTGCAGCAAATTGAAAAACCCTTTTTATTCTTTTAAAGGTTTTTTTAACGAAAGTGTCGAAGTCCAAGAAAGAAGCACCAAGTGTAATTATAATTCCGTCTTTTTTTAACACTCTTGAAACCTGCTTATAAAATTCTATTGAGTAAAGCTCAGACGAAAGCCCTTTTGGCTCAGGATTAGTACAGTCAACAATAATTACATCATAATAATCAATATAGTCTCTTATAAACCTCTCTCCTCCTGTGTTATGAATTTTTACTTTTTTATCAGAAAAAGAATTCTTACAAACAAACTTAAGATATTTTTTTGAAACCTCAATAATGCGCTTGTCTATTTCAACCAAATCCACTTTCTTAACACTGTGTTTTAAAACCTCTCTTAGAACACCTCCATCACCTCCTCCAATAATTAAAACGTTTTCTGGTTTTGGATGAGAAAACAAAATTGGATGAACCATTATTTCGTGATAAATAGATTCATCACTTTTAGAAAACTGAACTATTTTATCAAGACAGATAATTCTTCCATAAACTGAATTATCAAAAATTAAAACTTCCTGGAAATCAGTTTTTCCTTTAAACACCAGTTTATCAATATAAAAACAATGCTTGATTTTGCCTGCTCTTTTCCCAAGAGCAATTTTCTCGCAAAACCACTTTTCTTTAGAGGTAGGCATAAAATGGTTTATCAAATTTAACCCTTTTTGGCCTTTTACCCAAATAATTGAAAACGTATAAAGAAGCGCCTAATTTAGGTGATTTTTCAATAGTTTTTTTATCAATGAATTCAGTCATTCTTTTAAAAATAATTTTATCTTCTTCATATAATTTAATATGAGGATAATAAACTTTATTTAGAATCAACTCATCAATAACTAGATTATTTTTTGCAAAGAATTCCTGTAAAAACAAAAATCTGTTTCCTATTGCCTCGTCTCCTACTTCCAAAAATACAAACCCACCATCTTTTCCCAACTGACTTATACCAAATTTAACAAATTCTTTTACTCCTGCTTCTGTGTAAACTGGATTAGCTAAAAATCCAACAAAGTTTTCTTTTAAATCTTTCTTTTCACTTAAATCAACTTTTTTAGTTTTAATTTTTAATTTAAACTTCTTAGCTAAGATATCAATACACTCAAGCAATTGAGCATCGATATCAATTACCAAGCATTCAATACTAGGATCAGCCAAAGTTAAAATAACTGAAATAAAGTCATCGTCACCAACAAGCAGAAATTTTTTATTAAAAGGAATCTTTGCAAGTATTTTCTCTACAACAAAAAATGCAGATTCAGCTGATATTGGCATTTGGTCCCACTCAGCTTTAACTTTGAATCCATCAAACTTTTTAAATAAATTAATAACTGCTTGCTTGTCTTTAGCTTTTATCTTTAACTTTTTTTCAACAGCAGCTTTGATTTGTTTTACAGTTTGAGGTTTGGGAATAAACTTTTCAATTTCTTTTTTAAGCAAAATAACTTTTCCATTTTTTGAAACTTTAATTATTTTCTCGTCTATCAAAGGTTTCAAATAAGAATACAGGTCCCAGTCTTCTAGGTCTTGTTTTGTAATAAATTCAAAAACATTATCAGAATAAATTATTGTTTTAACATTATATAGAAACTCAAAAAACGTAGGTTTGTAATAATTATCATAAAACTCACCAAGAATCTTATCTGAGAATTTCAAATCTTTAAGACTTGTTGAGTGTTTTTTACGATCTTCAATAAACCTTGCTTTTTGAGATTTTGAAAATCTAACGTAAAGCCCTTTAAAATATTTCTCCATGGTTTTTTAGCTGCTTAAGCCTGTCCTCTATTTACCTTCTTAATTTCAACTTTTTTTGGATTCAGTACAGCGCTTAAATAATCAAGTGCTTTCTCAGGAACAGCTCTATCTCCACAGGTAAAAATATCAATAGCAACATAACTGTATTCAGGCCAGCTGTGAAGAGCAATATGGCTTTCAGCTAATAAAACAACCCCAGTGATTCCCTGCGGTTCAAACTTATGAATTACAATTTTTAAAGGAGTGCAATTAGCTTTTTTAACTGCTTTAATTAAGATTTCTTTTAATTCTTTTTCATTTTCAATAATTTTTCCATGCCAAAACTCAGCAATTAAATGAATGCCTGCGTGTTTGAATTGATTTTTTGTGTCTATGACCCATTTGATGGATCTCTTTGTTTTTGTGTTCATATTTTCTGTCAATCGCTTTATCTTTCAGTATTTGTCAAGACAAATGCTGAAAAACTCGCTCAACAATTATTTTCTTGTTGAGAAAAACAAAGAGTTAAAAAAAGCGATTGAGACTAACCTATTATATTCCCTCCTCCAGATTCCTCTCTCTTTTATGAAATCTAGCAGAAGGAGAAATTTTAAGGTCTCTTTTTAATGTTCGACTTTTTCTTTTCGCTTTCGCAATAAACTTTCCTTTTTGCCTCTTCAATTCTTCCTGAAGTTCGTCTTTAACTTCATTTATAGCTACTCTTAAATTAGACGAAGAGGCCTCTGCCTTAATAACTTTTCCTGGAAGCATTAATTGACATTCTGCTCTGAAAAAAGGTCCTTTCTTATGATGAGTTCCTTTTTCGATTTCAACAAAAGCTTCTAGGTTAGCTTTAAGCTTGTCAGAAGGACTGCGATAATCCTTATTATTAAATATTTTAATAAACTTTTCAAGGGGGCCAATCTTGTTCTCAATAAATTCCTTAAGAGCAGGATTTAGTTTAATTTTTGTAGATTTGATAGTTATCTTCATAGAAAAAGGAAAACCCCCCACGCCATTTGAGTGTATCACTTTTAAAAACTTTTACAAGCTCTCCCAAATTTTCTGAAAGAAAATTTAGGAAGGTAAGTTTTTAAATTAAGGTGAGGGGGGGGAAAGGCTTTATCTTTTTTTTCTTTTTCTTTTCTTAGTTGTCTTCCTTTTGGTAGTTTTTCTTTTCTTGGTTGTCTTTCTTTTTTTAGTTTTTCTTTTCTTGGTTATCTTTCTTTTTTTAGTTTTCCTTTTCTTGGTTGTCTTTCTTTTCTTTGTTGTTTTCTTTCTTCTTTTTGCCATGTTTTGAAAAAAATTATTTATTTTGCCAGGCAGATAGTCGACTTCCCTATTGCCTTTTTTAGAAATTAATTTTGAAAACTTTTTTAAATTTAAAATTTTTAAAAAAATTATTTTTATTTTTCAATTTATTACTTTATTTTTTCACTTAAAAGAATAATGTCAAGTGTGTAAAACTAATTTTTTAACTTTTTTAAAAAATTTTTTAGTTTTTAAACAAAAAAAGAACAAAGTTTAATTTTTGTTCCTTGTTTTTTAAAAATACTTAATAAGTTTTAAAAATTTAAAAGTTAAAATACTGAACTTCTTCTTCTAATTCAATTTTAAATTTATCTTTAACTTTATTTTTTATCAAATATATCAATTCTTTAACATCTTTTGCTTTTGCATTTTTAAAATTAACAATAAAGTTTGCGTGTTTCTCTGAAACTTTAGCGCCTCCAATAATTTTCCTTTTTAGATTACATTTATCAATCAAATAACCTGCAGGAATTGTTCCTTCTTTAATAAAGTTTTCTAATTCTGGAAATTCTTTAATTAGTTTTTTATTAAAATTAGAAATCTCTGATTTACTTAAAACATAATTTTTGAAAATACTTCCACAAGAAGCAAAACCTAAGGGCTGGTTTTTTTTACGATACTCTAAATAATCATTCATTGTTTTTTCAATTTCTGATTTGTTTCCTTTTTTTAATTGAAGAACACAAGATAAAATAACTAAATTCTGATTTTCTTTAAAAACACTGGTTCTGTAATTGAATCGACATTCCTTGTTTTCAAAAACTTTAATCTTTTCTTTATTTTTATCAAATACTTCAACCTGTTTTATCACATCACCTATAAAGCCTGTTATTGAACCACCAGAGGCTCCAGCATTTCCTCTGATTGCACCACCAATTGTTCCTGGTATTCCCATTAAACATTCTAAGCCGGTTAAGCTGTTATCAAGAGCAATTGTTATCAGTTTTTTAGTTAAAATACCTGCTCCTGTAAAAATCTGGGAGTCTTGAATTTTAAATTCTGAGTTTTGAATTTTTATTA
>Ga0209976_10000617_pt1 | contig 22672 bp, 15 predicted proteins | sample SumtaG_FD_182806 | JGI IMG/M metagenome (GOLD analysis project Ga0209976, IMG submission 182806) | Deep subsurface microbial communities from Indian Ocean to uncover new lineages of life (NeLLi) - Sumatra_00157 metaG (SPAdes) (version 2) | ecosystem: Environmental > Aquatic > Marine > Oceanic >...
GATCTCTATCGCCGGCGAAAGAGATCTCCTCCTTCACCCCGAGCGTATCGCCGACCACTTTCCCCATTGCCCCGAGGCCATGGAGAACACAACTCTGGTGGCAAGCCGCTGCAGGACCGACTGGAACTACTCCGGCTTTATCTTCCCATCTTTCGACGGGATGGGGGATACAGAGGCTTATGAAACGCTTCGTCGAAAGGCTCTGGAAGGGGCGGTGTGGCGATACGGACGGATCACACCGGACCTGCAGCAACGCTTCGACAGGGAACTTGTCCTCATCCGGGACAAGAAATTTGCTCACTATTTCCTGGTGGTGGAGGAACTGGCCAAGCGCTCAGAGCGCACCTGCGGGCGGGGCAGCGCCGCAGCCTCCCTGGTAGCCTACTGCCTTGGGATCACCCACGTTGACCCCATGAAGTATAACCTCTTTTTCGAACGGTTTCTCAACGAGGGACGATTGGATCCACCGGATATCGACGTGGATTTCCCGTGGGACGAACGGGATGAGATCCTGGACTTCGCCTTCGCCCGTTACGGATCCAGGCGTACCGCCATGGTGGCCAACCAGGTGAGCTTTCGTGCGCGCGGCGCGGTGCGCGAGGTGGCAAAAGTGTTCGGTATCCCCGCAGCTGACATTAAAGCCTTTACCCGCCGCCTTTCAGGGTTTGGCCGCTCAGCAAAGACAGGAGACAGGGTCCACAATCACCCCCTTTTTACCGGGGAGAGGTTCGACGAGAAGTGGCGGAGGATCATCGACATAGCCTCGAAACTAGATGGCCAGCTTCGCCACCTTTCTCTTCACTGCGGTGGGCTGATCATCGTTCCTGACGAGATCCGGCGATACGTACCTGTACAGGTTTCGGCCAAGGGGCTGCCTGTCATCCAGTGGGAGAAGGACCAGACCGAGTCCGCAGGTCTGGTAAAGATCGACATCCTGGGCAACCGTTCCCTGGCTGTCATCCGTGACGCCATAGCGGCAGTGAAGACCAACACGGATGTCGAGGTGGACTACGCCCAGATGAAACCCCTCGAGGACGAGGACACCCGGCTCCTCATCAGAGAGGGGCGGACCATGGGATGTTTCTACATCGAATCCCCGGCCACCCGTCAATTGCTGGCCCGAATGTGGGGTCCCGATCCCCACCCCCAAACACTTGAATGCGATCTGTTTGAACACCTGGTGATGGCTTCCTCCATAATACGCCCGGCGGCCAATAACTTTATCCTGGAGTTCGTGGCCCGCATGCGCGGCAAACCGTGGCGATCCCTTCACCCTCTTCTGGACGACGTCCTTGGCGAGACTTATGGTATCGCCGTCTACCAGGAGCAGATCACCCAGATGGCCATGGTGCTGGCCGGATTTTCCGCATTCGAAGGGGACCAGCTCAGGAAAATCATCACCAAGAAGCACCAGAAAAAGAGGCTCGAGGATTGTAAAAAACAGTTTACGGAGGGAGCCGCGAAGCGGAACATCAGCAGAGAGATAATATCTCTCTGCTGGGAACAGATCCTGTCCTTTTCCGGATACTCCTTCTGCAAACCCCACTCCGCGTCCTATGCCCTGGTGAGCTGCAAGTCAGCCTGGCTTAAGACCAACTATCCGGCAGAATTCATGGCAGCGGTCATCTCCAACCAGGGGGGGTTTTATTCCGCCTTCGCCTACCTGACAGAGACCCGGCGCATGGGAATCGAAGTATTACCGCCTGACATCAACGAGAGCCGCCGGCACTATACCGGGAAAGGACAAGAGATACGGATCGGCTACATGCAGATTCAGGGCCTTTCCCGGACAGGGATCGATAAACTTGTCCGGGAGCGTGAAAAAGGAGGTCCTTTTTCACGCCTCAAAGATTTCCTGAGGCGCACCTGCCTTGACTCTTCCGATGCCCGCCTCCTTATTCGGGCGGGCTGCTTCGATAACATCGAGGGGATCGAGCAGCGGCCGGCACTCCAATGGGAACTTTTGGCGACGTATCGGCAAAAGGAAACCGAGGGAACCCTTTCCCTTTTCGATGACGGACCAGTCAACCTTCCCGAGACCCTCCCTTATGATGAAAAAACGGTTCTGAACCAGGAGATCGATACCCTGGGGATGCTGACGTCCCGCCACCCCCTCACACTGTACAGGGAGGTTTTGTCCCGGGTAAACACAGTTCCCGCGATTGAAATAGGAAAGCATGTCGGGAAAAAAGTTACCATGGCGGGATGGTGGATCACCGGCAAGCCTGTAAGCACAAAGCACGGCGAGCCCATGGAGTTCGTCACTTTCGAAGACACTACGGCCACCTTCGAGGCCACCTTCTTTCCCCGTGCCTACGCCCGCTTTTGTCAAAAGCTCACCCGTCACAGACCGTACCTACTCAGGGGCAAGGTGGAAGAGGAGTTCGGCGTGGCGACGTTGAACGTTCAGTGGATAGGGACGATTGGAGAATAGGGAGGTGGAATATAAACACATATGCATATTCTTCTCTATTCCCTCTTCCATATTCCAGAGAGTAGATCCCAGACACTAGACACTATTTCCTCCTGGTGCCTGCAATCTCTGGCCTGATCTTGTGGTTCGACAGGCTCACCACCCTGAGCTTAGTCGAAGGGTCGAAATCTGGAATTTATTGATCTCTCGATCACCAATGGCTGATTACTTTAATTATGCTATATTAACGACACTTATGATTCGTCTTATTACCCTGCTCTTCCTTGTCGTCCCCCTGCTTCCCGCTTCCTCCGCCCGGGCCGATGTGACTTGGAAAACCACCCTTGACTACATGGTACCTGAGAACGAAGAGGCGAGACTGATCAGCAATGGGAACTGGGGGCTGTCAGGTGAGATAGAGTTTCACATCCAGGGGATTCCGGACTACATATCATGGGCTGCAGGCCTTGATTGGGTCGACATGCTCACTGAGGAATCACTTGTCTGGGTTCCGCCAGGAGCCTGGATCACAAGGCAGACCGATCAAGTTTACTATCGTTTCTGGTTCGGTCCGCGACTACGTTCTCACAACAAGGGTTTTCTCCGTCCTTATGCTGGAGCTAATATCGCAATCATCTATTATTCATATGAAACGTGGTTCTTGGACTTTTCAGGGCAATCCAGGATACTGATCGCCAGCGACGGTGAGTTCGCTCTGGGATACGGGATAGATGGGGGAATCGAGATTAGGACTGCCTCCACCTGGTCCTTGGACCTGGGAGCCAAATTGCTGAGGACATTCGGAGAACCCCGACAGCTTTCCTTCGACTCGGTGACTGTCCAACCTTCCTACCTTATGTACTATCTGGGAGTTCGATTCCTTTTCGAGTAAGGGCTATAAACTTTAATCTCAAATCCATCCGCCTTCGTCACGCCGCAGATATGACTACGACGTGACAGAATATCCAAACTCCAAAATAGAGACCGCTTCCGATTTGAAGCTTCCGCCTTAGGGAACTTGTGGCGTGTGTGGCAGAAATCGCACGGTGAGCCCATGGAGTTCGTTACTTTCGAAGACACGACGGCCACCTTCGAGACCACCTTCTTTCCCCGTGCCTACGCCCGATTCTGCCGTAAGCTCACCCGACACAGACCGTACCTGCTCAGGGGCAAGGTGGAAGAGGAGTTCGGTGTGGCAACGCTGAACGTCCAGTGGATGGGAACCGTGGACAGTACGGAGGGCGGAAAAGACCAGTAGCCAGCATCCAGAATCCAGTAGCCAGAAGGAAAGGCCTTGCGGAGGGCGTTTGGAACAGTCCAACGTCCATCCACCTTCGCTAACGCCTTTCGAACAGCTCCGGCGTGACAAGAGATCCAATGTCCAACGGTTGTCATTGCGAGGAGTATCGAGAGAAGCGAGGACGACGTGGCAATCTCAGGCATGGGATCGCTTCGCATCACGCCGATGGCGTGACTCGCGATGACAACAAGTAATGTAGATGTCTATCACTGGATTTTGGATGACATATGAGATATGAGATCTGAGATTTGAGATTTGAGATAGAAATGGGCCCGGAATTCGCCGGGCCCGTGCTTCTTCTGATTACCGCTAACTGATCACCGGTCACTATTTCCTCTCCGCTTCCCTCGTCATCCTCTCGGCCTCGTGTTTGATCTCCACAAGGTCCCTCTTCATCTCAGCCAGGCCGTACCAGGTCACGTAGTCGGGGTTCATGTGGAACGCCCCCTGGAACGCCCTCATGCGATGCTCAAGGAACATGACGTACAAGGTCTGTTCTATGGGGGTTATGGCATCGTAAAAGGTTAACAGGTCGGGATAGGCAGCCTTTCCCTCCTCGGGCTTGATGATACCCTTACCATAAAGATCGGCCACGATGATGATGGCCTCGGCCATGAGCTTATCTGCTTCCTTTATCATCTGGTCGGCATTGCCAAGATTGGTCAGGGCATATTTTCTGCTGTGGCAGTTGCTGCAGATGTCGACCATCTTGTCCCGTTCCGTCTGCCACTCCTCCGCAGAGAGCCTTACTAACTTCCCTGCTTTGACTACATCAAGCCGCGCTGTCGGGTTACCCTCTGGGTCGAGAACGTGAAGCCCCTTCAGGATCGTAGCTCTGTAGCCCATCCACTCCTCGTCGCTCTCCGGCAGCCTGAGGGCCAGGAACCCCCAAGAGGTCATGACCTTGTGATCACCGTCCTGCATGTGGCAGGTCTGGCACGTGGGAGCGCGTGTCGAGTCATCCCCCTCTGTTAGATTGATGACCCCGTGCTTTGAGGAGGACCACATCTCCCACTGCGGGTGGTCGAACCCCATGTGACAAGTCCGGCAGGCTTCAGGCCTCTGGGCCTCCGCTTTGGAGAATTTGTGGCGAGTGTGACACGAGTCACAGGGGGAGCCGTACCTGTAATCGGCACGGGTGGCCTCATCCCGTACGCCAACCTTGTGGCAGCCTCCACATCCCTTGAGCCCCTGAATATAGGCGTGGGGCTGGAAGCCGGTTTTGGGCATGGCTTCCATGGCAATCCACGCCAGACTGTGTTTCCCGTCCATGTACTGGGCGAGCTTTTCCTCGTGGCACTCGCCGCAGGTCTTTTCAGTCGGGAGCTGTACATTGGCCACATCGGACTCGGACATGTGGCCTTCTCCGTGGCAGGTTGAACAGTCGAGACCGGATTTGCCCATCTCCCCGCTGAGGAAGTCCTGCACAATGTTGGGGGTAACCTTTTCGTGGCAATCCATACAGGCACTGGCCGCCGACGCAGCCATGGGAATCGCCCCAAGGAGCAATACAACCCCCAGGATCACAAACACCGAACGCCGGATCTCCATCCATTTTCTCCTTTCAGATGTGCCGGTCTGAAAGACCGACTGTATACAGTTAATGACTTCGTAAAAAGTCATCAACGCGCCCCGAGTGGGGAGCCCAGATCAATGACCGTCAATTAAAGTCATTGATCTGTGAGGAAAGCGAAAACCACGCTTTTCGCTTTTAAGTTGAGCAAAAAGCCACGAATGGCCTTTTTGCGACCCTATTAAGGTTGATGACTTCGCAAAAAGTCATCAACCTGGCGCTCAGGAATGGTAACGCGGCAATGGATTTGTACTGGATCGGATAAACAAGAATGAAGGCTCCCTGGTTATCTCTTACAATTACTATTAATGGTTTACTATAAACTGTTCACTTTTCCAAACCTTGACATAAGTCAAGAAAACTGTTTTTTCTCCGCATAACAAAATGCCGCGGACACACGCCTGCGGCATTTTGTTATCAAAGGGTCAAAATACTCACGGAAACCAACCAGAACGAAACCGGGAAAATTGATGAAACAGGGTACCAAAGCAGATATTCTGCTCCTCCTGACCGCGGCCATTTGGGGATTCGCCTTCGTGGCGCAGAGGATCGGTATGGAGCACATCGGCCCCTACCTGTTCAACGGGATCCGTTTCGCCTTGGGCAGCCTTTCCTTGCTGCCCCTGATCTACTTTGGCATGGGCAACGGAAAATCCGAATCTGCTCCGGCTATCCCCATAAGTAAAAAGACCAAAATAATGGGATCTGTTCTTGCGGGGTTGGTGCTCTTCGGCGGCGCGTCCCTGCAGCAAATCGGGATCGTATATACCACCGCCGGGAAAGCCGGCTTCATCACAGGGCTGTATGTCATAATCGTTCCCATCATTGGGCTGAGGTTAGGGCGAAAAGCCTCCACTGGAACATGGATCGGAGCCGTCCTGGCCGTTACGGGCCTTTATTTTCTCAGCATCACCGAACAGTTCACCATCGGCAAGGGAGACCTCCTTGTCCTTTTGAGCGCTTTCTTGTGGGCGGCCCACGTTCTCTGGATCAGCTGGCTTTCCCCTCGGATGAACCCGCTGAACCTGGCATCTTCCCAGTTCGCCATCTGCTCCCTCCTCAGTTTCGTGGCAGCGTACGCCATGGAACCGATTTTTTTAAGTTCCATCCGCGACGCGGCCGTCCCGATCCTGTACGGAGGGCTGGGTTCGGTTGGGATCGCCTATACCCTGCAAGTCGTCGCCCAGAGGGAGGCACACCCGGCCCACGCCTCCATCCTCCTGAGCATGGAAGGAGCTTTCGCCGTCCTCGGCGGGTGGCTGATACTCAATGAGACCCTGTCCTTAAGAGGTCTTATCGGATGTGCTTTGATGCTTTCCGGGATGCTTTTGTCCCAGTTGTGGCAGTACGCAAGGGGTTCGGAAAAATCACTTTTATAGCCGCTGAGGCCGCTGAAGGGAAAAGGTAGTGTCTGGTGTCTAGGGTAAAGGTAATAAACCGCCCGACACGGGGACACGGAGAAGGGGAGACACGGGGGAAAAGCTTTTCTCTCCACGTCACCGCGTCCAGGTCAGCAAAAACCTTCACCGTTCACTGTTCACTGTCCACTGTTCACCGATTCTCCCTCTTGACCACACCTTTCAATTGTGCGATAAAGCCGGCTGTTCAATTCAGTTATGAGACCGACGCAACTCAGGTTCATTTAAAAGTTGATGACTTCGCAAAAAGTCATCAATGCACCCCGGGTGGGGCGCCCAAATCAATGACCGTTAATTATTGTCATTGATTTGTAATAAAACGAAAATGACACTTTTCGCTTTCCCCAAAGAAATTATGGATCTCAAAAAAGTCACGCCAGGACTTTTTGCGACTCTATCAAAGTTCAAAGTGTAAGGAGATATGATTGAAAATCGATAAACAGAAATTAATCCCTTTTGCCATTATCGGCCTTGCAGCCCTATTGGCCCTCTTGCCCGCGATTTTCCACGCCTGACAGCGTGTCGAAGTGCCCTGATCACGCCATCGGCGTGACGAAAGTTAGTAGGAAGCCCTAGAATCACCATGACACTCTAAGCTTTGCGATTCTGGGGATGAAAGACCTCATTCTCGTAATGAGTTACCCAATATCCTCTTTCAGGCTAACCGTGATTCCTATACTCGAAATCCGCTGAGGATTTCGAGTATAACCCTAAGGAACACCTGATCAGGACAAACCCTCTTATAAGCCATGAACCTTTTAATCCTGAAAATTATCATCACTGTCTCACTCATTCTCTGCCTTGCCTGGATCGCTGAAAAAGCGAGCCCCCGGATAGCGGGCATCCTCAGCGGTTATCCCATTGGAACCGCCCTGGTGCTGTTCTTTTACGGTATTCAGATTGGACCGGAATTCGCGGTCGCCGCCGTTCCTTATAATCTGCTCGGACATGTATCCGCGCTCGTTTTCGTTTACTTCTATTTCCTGGGGTCCAGGGATTCCACTGTCGGTTCTACCATCCTGGCCTCCATTTACGCTATCGGTGGTTACCTGGTATCAGCGTGGTTACTTAGCGGCCTGACACCTTCCCTGCTTTCGGGAATTGCTGTTTCCTTTATTTCTATCGGCTGCTTCTCACTTCTTCTTCGGAAGATTCCCAACACCACAATTGATCACCCAGCTCACTACACTCCCTCCATGGTCCTTTTCCGGCTGTTTTTTTCCACCGCCATCGTCCTGATCATCACAGGGTTTGCACAAAACATTGGCGTCAGATGGGCAGGGCTGTTCTCAGCCTTTCCCATGGTGGTATATCCCCTGCTGGCCCTTATCCACCTGAACTTCGGGGCGCAGAGGGCGCATACAGTATTGAAGAACTTTCCCAGGGGACTGTGGACAGTCCTCGCATACTCCATCACCATCTCGCTGACATATGGACGCTTCGGGGTTTTCCTGGGAACAGCTATCGGATATCTTGTAGCTACAATTGTCCTGTTGGCGATCAACTGGAGCGTCTTTTTCGGGAAAAAGACCACCATGTTGAGTCTGGACAAAGTGTGGAAAGAGGCGAAGCTGTAAACAGGTGGCCAGAAGCCGGAATCCAGGAGTCGGAAGGAAGAGGAGTATGGGGGGAAGAGCCAAAGGGAAGAGAAGGCTATGGGCTATAGGGGAGGGGCTATTGGGAAGAGCGGAAGGCACGATGACGAACGAGGTTTTTCACCTATTGCCCATCGCCCATCGTCTGCCTTTTTGCAACCTGGAACCTGGAACATGGAACCTGAGCGAAGCGAGTATCAATTCGTCGCCTCTTGAAGTTGATTGTCGCTTTTCAGGGTGGGACTGTAATCGAGAACATACTCGAAAGAATCGCCGCCCCTGATCCTTCGAAACACCTGACTGCTGCTGATCCGGCCCGAGGAATCCAACACCTCGAGATCCATAACGACCCCTCCTGTTCCTGTTCCCAGCAGATTAATGCGGTACACACCCGGGGTCGGGCTTCTGAGTGTAATGGTCCAGCCATCCAATCTATCCTCGGCTTTCTCAATCACGACATCAGATCCTTTGATCTCTTCCAGTTCATCACCGGTAACCAGGTCCGCACCAGCCCTTGATCCATCGGGACCGGTAACCTGGACCCTTGCGAGCCCGTAACTGTAGAGAATGATCTGGCTCTGGTTCCCCGAACTCGAGGCCCATGATGGCGCGGGTAAAGCCAGCAGTCCGACAAGCAAGAGAGTGGACACCAGGGATAATGTATCTGTGAGTTTTTTCATTTTGGAAAGCGGTAAATTTGTCGCATCGGGAATCATTTATCTTATCTAACAATTATTGTATTTGAGATATGAGATATGCGAGTTGAGATGAACTGGCCCGGCCTTAGGCCGGGTTTTTCTCTTTCTGGAACCTCGTCTCTCATACTGGTATAGTTTAATTGTTTTTACCAATCACGAATTACGAGTCCCGAATCACGGAATTTATCCATGTATTTTCTTCAACAACCACGCCATGTTTTTCCCGAGGTTGCTCATGGTCTTTATACCTTCTTCGTCGTTCTCAACCTCTCCCGGGTGCAGGCCGACGGCGAAATTCCAGTAGGAGGACCCAGGGACGACCATCTCCTCAATGAAGAAGAAGTGGTTGATGGTGTCGAAAACAGTTACAGCACCGCCTCGTCTTACCGACACCACCGCAGCGCCCACCTTTCTCGCAAGCATATTACCGTTGGCGATGGCCACAAGCCCGGCACGATCTATGACCGCCTTGAGTTCGGTAGACACCGACGCAAAATAGGTGGGAGAGGCCAGGATGATCCCATCGGCCTCGGCCATCTTGCCTATGCACTCGTTGACGAAGTCACCCGTCACATCGCACATTCGATCCAGGTTCTCGAAACATTTGAAACAGGCGATGCACCCTTTGACTTTCTTGCCGGCGAGGTGGACCTGCTCTGTAGCGATCCCTTCCTTTTCCAGCTCATCGAAAACTTTCTGGACCAGGATCGTCGTGTTCCCCTCTTTACGGGCGCTTCCATTAATGGCCACGACCTTCATCAGACCCTCCTTTTTGGAAAAATGTTAATAGGATAATACCCTACCACCCGGTTTTGACAATCAGCGAGAACCAGGGAAGTAAATTTGCTCCCGACTCCGGCTGGTCGATGTTTTTCGTATTGTATTTTGCAGGCCCTCTGATACCATACCCGGGAATTTACCCGCAATTAATATCAGGAGGAACCACCATGAGGCGAACCATTTTCGACCTATTCGCCAAATCTCCCTTCGGGCCCCTTCAAGACCACATGAGGACGGTCATGGACTGCGTGTCCCTGATCCCGGACCTGTATCGCACCCTGGAAGAAGAGGACGAAAACAGCTTCCAGGACATTGTCGAACGGATCAAGGACGCTGAGCACGAAGCCGACAAGATAAAGAACGAGCTCCGGGGTGACGTCCCCAAAACGATGTTCACTCCGGTGGACAGGGACGACCTCCTGGAGGTGCTGTCCACTCAGGATAGCATTTCCGATTATGCAGAGGACGTAGCTGTCCTGTTGTCTATGAAGGCACTACCCTTCCCACCGAAGATCCGCAATGTGTTCTGGAAGTTCCTTGACCAGGTGATGATCACAGTGAATCAGTATGCCAGTATAAATGAACAGCTGGATGAACTGATGGAAGCATCCTTCGGAGGAGTCGAGGCGGGCAAGGTAGAGGAAATGATCAACAACCTCGGTCGCGAGGAGCACAAAACAGACAGACTGCAGCATGAACTTGTCCGAAAACTGCTGACTATGGAGGACGACATGGGGACGCTCAACGTGATCATGTGGATGAAGGTGCTCGAGGCCACCGGCAACATGGCCAACAGCGCCGAAAAGACCGGCAACCGGCTAAGGCTTTTCCTCTCAAAATAAAACGGGTTAACACCCGTTTTATTTTTTTTAGATTTGATGACTTCGCAAAAAGTCATCAACGCGCCCCGGGTGGGGCGCCCAAATCAATGACCGTTAATTAAAGTCATTGATCTGTGAGGAAAGCGAAAATGACATTTCCAGCTTTCCGTGGAGCAAAAAGCCACGAATGAACTTTTTGCGACCCTATCATAGTTGATGACTTCGCAAAAAGTCATCAACGCGCCCCGAGTGGGGCGCCCAAATCAATGACCGTTAATTAAAGTCATTGATTTGTAAGGAAAGCGAAAACCACGCTTTTCGCTTTCCGAGGAGCAAAAAACCACGAATGGACTTTTTGCGACCCTATCAAAGATGTGTTTGAGAAAAAACCATACTCAGCGGAATTGAACCTGAGTATTACAATTCATCTGATTTTACGGAAATAATTTAACGTGCCTATGTTAGGATTAGAAGCCTGGGTTTTTTGGGTTGCCACAGCAAGTTGCGTCTACATGGCCTGGAACATCGGTGCCAACGATGTGGCCAACGCCATGGGAACAGCCGTCGGTTCCCGTTCCATCACCATGAAGCAGGCTGTCCTGCTTGCCGCCGTGTTCGAGTTCGCGGGGGCGTTCCTGGTGGGCGGTCACGTTACAGACACGGTTCGCAAGGGTATCGTCTCGACAGAACTTTTCCAGGGCAACCCGGAGATTTTTGTCCTGGGGATGTTGTCCGCTATGCTAGCGGCCGGTGTGTGGCTGAACCTGGCCACTTTCCTGGGGCTGCCTGTCTCGACGACCCACTCCATTATCGGTGCCATCGTCGGGTTCGGTCTTCTCGTAGGCGGGATCTCGGCCATACAGTGGGGCAAACTGAGTTTTGTGGTGATGAGTTGGGTCGTTTCTCCCCTTTTAGGCGGATTATTGGCCTGGGCCATTTTCACTTTCATCAAGCGGACAGTCCTTACATCCTGGAACCCGGTGAGGGCAGCTAGAAGAGTAGTTCCCATACTCATTTTCCCAGTGGTCGTGATCCTCATCCTGTCCATGCTCTACAAAGGCCTCAAGAACCTGAATCTGGACATTCCCTTCAACCAGGCACTTTTGATCGCCTTGACCATAGGTGTGCTGGCCCACTTCGCCATGAAGCTCTTTCTGGCCTCCAAACTCAGGAATATCCCAAGAAAAAGAGCCGCGGCCTTCAGTCAGGTGGAAAATATATTCTCTTACCTGGAGGTGGGAACCGCCTGCTATATAGCTTTTGCCCATGGAGCCAACGATGTCGCCAACGCAATCGGGCCCTTCGCGGCCATCGTGTCCGTGTTTAAAAGCGGAGACCTGACCATGAAAGTACCAGTCCCCATATGGGTCCTGGCGTTGGGGGGCGCGGGAATCGTTGTGGGTCTGGGTACGTGGGGATACCGGGTTATCGAGACCATCGGCAACAAGATAACATCAATAACACCCTCCCGTGGTTTTTCCGCAGCATTTGCCACAGCTACAGTCGTTCTGCTCAGTTCCAAACTCGGCCTGCCTGTGTCCACAAGCCACACCCTGGTCGGTTCGGTTATCGGAGTAGGATTAGCCCGCGGAATGGCCGCTCTTAATTTAAGGGTTATTCGCAATATTATTAACTCCTGGATAATAACAATCCCGGCTTCTGCGTTCCTGACCATCGGGATATTTATACTCCTCAAGGCCTTAGCCCTGTAAGCCTATCATCTTGTCGCCCCATTGACCCGCTAACCGCTTACTGGCCGTTCCCTGACCACAACCGCACGCGGCCATGATAAATTAACATCCATCCCAAAATGCGCACCTGAGTAGTTTCACAGTTTGTAACGATTGTATTTCCCCGCTTTAAAGTAATATAATTGCAATCTGTGAAATAAGAGTGGTCGATACCCGGGCATTAAATACCTAAATGTGGAGCGCACCATAAATATGGCCATAAAAGGCAAGAAACTGGGAAGGATCGTTTACGAGGAGAAACCGCTGTGCGGTCGTTGCGGAGCGGGTATTGTCGGTGTCATCCCAAAGCGGCGTGACGGGAAACCGCTGTGCCGGGAGTGTGCCTTCGAACTCGAGCAGATGACCTTACAGACCGGAGGCGGGAAGATCGAGACAGAGGTGGAGTCAACTCCTCTGACCCCCGAGGAAAAAACCAGGCGCATCGCTCTCATCAGCCTGCTTGCAGTTACAGTCCTGATTCTTTTGATCCGTATCTACACTATCGCCCCTCTTCTCCAGGCTCCAAAACCTTTGAGACAGGGTGTGACCGCCACAGACTCCACCACCGACAAGTGTATTGAACAGTTGTGGAGGTTATCCAGAAACCTTCAGGACGGCCAGCTACCCAATATTCTGCCCCTTTGCCCCAAATCTTTTAAGCAATATATAGTTACGGAGCTTACGGATGACACCATCATCAGCTGTCCGGCTCCCGGTGAGCACGGGCTGGAAAAACTGACCGTAAGCCTAAGCTCCCCGATCCCCCACGCTCTGGCCGGAGATGAGCGATGAAAAAAGACTCCGGATTTACGCTCATCGAGCTTCTCATAACCATGTCGATCCTTGGACTGATTGCCTCCTTCCTTATGCCGTCTTTCATCACCAGCCTGGATAATTCAAGGGCCACCACGTGCCTCCTTCACAGGCAGAACATCCAGGTCGCCACTGACGTATACATCAGAATGAACGCCGTTCAGGTAGACGACAGCATGCCCACCCTCGGGACACTCGTATCCGAGGGCCTCCTCCCTGTGGTGGATACATGCCCTTCAGGGGGGATCTACGTCTGGAACAACGCTAACTACAAGGGGATCGCACAGCCGTTCTTCCTCTACTGCTCCATCCACTTCGCCGCACCATAAAAGAACAAATTCTTTTGAGAATTGAGAATTCCGAATTGAGAATCAGGAACAAAATCTATTTATCAAGAATGTACGATATGCTCATTTTTAATCCTCAATGCTCAATTTTCAATCCTAAATGAGTTTTTCTCTTCCATTTGCCTTCAGCGTCCATGTTATGAGATACTCCACCGCTAAATGGCGACCAGCTAACAGGAGCCTGTAGAAGAACCACAAAGGACTCCTGGATGCAGTATATTGTCGGTATAAGTACCCCGAGAATGGGTCGCTCAAAAATTCAACCCCCAAATGGGATCCAACAATAAAGAGTTGATTTAACTATGGAAAACACAGAAAACAGGAAGCGACACCCAGCTCACACCTTCTTCATCCCGGTAATGGGCACCGGCTTTAGTATTGATACGCCACTGAAGATCGCAAGGTACGGCGTCTCATCTGTTATCTCCCTGGTCGACGACACTTTTCTCGAGCAGATGCGCAAGTACCACAGCGAACTGGCCGGGGAACCCTACGAAGAGATCGGACGCAAGGAAGAGGATTACCGCGCCAAGCGCACTACCGCCTACCTGAACCTGGTAGACCGGCTACTGAAAAAACAGGTCGAGGAGCTTCAGACCTCCCCCTTCGAACCGGACAGCGAAATAACACGCTACTATGAACTGCTGCCCGAATCTGAGATCAAGACCAAATACAGCCGGATGATCAAGTCCGATGATCCAGGCGAGAGGGAGCAACTTCAGAAGGAGCTGCGCCTGGCGGCCGTTCCAGGCACCATCGATGTCAACATTATGACCAAAGTCGACCGGATGAACTACCGGAAAGGCAAAATCCTGGCTCCGGAATACTCCGATGCCCGTTCGGCCCTGCGCGGATACGCCAACAGCACGCTACGCTCATCCATAGTTCTGTCGGCAGGTCTCAATCCTCAGCTTTATTCTTACATCGCCCACTTCGAGGATTTTTTCCCTGACACAATGGGCCGAATCAAGAAACAGGTCGTCCTTAAGATCAGCGATTTCAGGTCCGCCGTGGTGCAGGCAAAGTTTCTGGCCAAACGCGGCATCTGGGTATCGGAATTTCGCATTGAATCGGGACTCAACTGCGGCGGCCATGCCTTCGCCGCCAAGGGACACCTCATGGGTCCCATCCTCAAGGAGTTCAAGGAAAAAAAGGACGAGATGGTGAGGCAGACCCACAACCTCTATGTGAAGGCGTTGCCCGCTAAATACCATACCAACATCACGGATCCCCAGGAAGTCCGCCTCACAGTGGCCGGCGGCATCGGAACAGCTGACGAACACCAGTTCCTTCTCAAGTATTACAATGTTGACAAAGCAGGCTGGGGTACACCGTTCCTCCTCGTGCCGGAAGTGACAAACGTGGATGATGAGCACCTTCAAAAGCTTGCCGACGCGACTGACGATGACGTATACCTCAGCACGTCGTCCCCCCTGCTGGTCCCTTTCTGGAGCCTGAGAACCTCGGCCAGTGAGGAGACCCGTAGGAGATTCATCCTGGAGGGGAAACCTGGAAGTGTGTGTCCCAAGGGACACGGGAAGATCTTCGACACTGAATTTACCGAGATTCCCGAATGCATCTCCGCTCGAAACTACGTGATGAAGAAGGTTGACAGCATCAAGGGCGAGGACCTGACCGAGGAGCAGCGCAAGTGGATCAAGGAGGACGTACTGGCCAAATTGTGCATCTGCCATGACCTGTCCGGGGGAGCCACCCTCAAACTCGGAATCGACATGGACGCCACACCCTGTATCTGCTGCGGCCCCGGTATAGTGAACTTTTCCAGAATCGCCTCCCTTGAAGAGATGGTGGGGCACATTTACGGCAGACTCTCACTGCTGGCCAACTCCGACAGGCCCCACATGTTCATCAAGGAGATGTCCCTGAACATCGAATTCCTTCGAAACGAGATCGAAAAGTTCAGGCTGGAACTCACTACCAACGGAGCAAAATATTTCCAGGAGTTCAAGGAGAACCTGCTCAGCGGCATCGACTATTATCGAAAAACCGCTGAGGAGTTCATGGAGACTAACAGGACAAGGTTCCTTGAGGACCTGAAGACCCAGAAAGAAACCATAGAAAAGCTCTTTGCCTCCCTTCCCCTTGACAAGATTGCGGACGCGACAGGGTAAGAGCTGATCCAAGATCCAAGACCTGAGATCCAAGGAATATAAGCCCGGCTGAATGCCGGGCTTATTGGTTTGATATGAGAAGCGTTTTTTCAGTATAAGAATGATCAAGTGACCCGAGAGTCTAGTTTCATGAATTCTTCTGACGTTCAAATGCTTAATTGGATTTCTGAAATGAGCCCGGCCGACAGTTGACTGACAGAGGTTATTCTTCTTGGATCTTGGATTTTAGATCTTGGATAAAAATTCTCCGATCACCAGTTACTACCAGCCACCGACTACTGCTTTCCCCAGCATGAAGACACCCAATAGTATCAACAAGACGTTCAACACTTTCCTGTAGGCGACGGAATCGATCCTATCAAACAGATACGAACCTGCCAGCACGCCCGTGACAAGGGCTGGAAGGCCTGCAGCGAAGAGCGCGAGGACCTCCCTGGTCATAAGACCACCTGCAGCCTGAACAGCGCCTATTGCCACGCTCGTAATCAGAAAAAAACCTACAAGGGTTGACTTGATGGAGAGTTTGCCCCACGGCTGCATGGCCACATAAATAATCACAGGCGGCCCACCGGCGCTGACACTCCCTCCCAAGACACCGGAAAGGAAACCCACAGGCCACGCCCACACCGGGGCGACCTCTCGCTCAGGGACACTCCTTGACATGAGGTAACCGGGAAACACTATCAACACCATCCCGATAGCCAGTTCAAGGAAACCTGTGGACATCGTCTTCAGGATATACACACCGCAGAAGATCCCCGGAACAGATGCTGCGAACAGAATACGAACCCTTTTCCACTCAAGATGCCTGCGGATCTGAAGAAAGAGGATCACATTGATGCAGAGTCCCAGAAGAATTACCATGGGAACCACCGTTTTCACACCAAGGAGCAGCGTCAGCAGGGGCAGCATGATCAGGGCGGACCCGAACCCGGTAAACCCCTGGGTGAATCCGGCGACCAGGATGATAAGATGGAAGTAGATGTTTCCGGCCATGAACTAATAATAATCGCACAACTTCAGCACCCGAGGCTAGTGTAATGCTAAAAAACCGTCCGACACGGAGAAGAGGAGACACGGGGAAAAGGCTTTTCTCTCCGCGTCACCGCGTCCCGGATAATTAAGCCGTTCCCTATTCACCGTTCACTATTCACTTTTTCCTTCTTGTTGATGCCCTTTTCCATGATTAGTTCTATAATCAAATGTTGATGACTTCGCAATAGGTCATCAACGCGCCCCGGGTGGGGCGCCCAAATCAATGGCTGTTGGTGTTGGTGATTGATTTGTGAGGAAAGCGGAAATGAAATTTTTCGCTTTCCGTAGAGCAAAAAGCCGCGAATGGACTTTTTGCGACCCTATTAATGTAGACTCGCTGGTTAAACCAAAAACTTTCTGGAGACTCCATATAAAGATGACTTCAACTCTTGCCGGTACACGACTAATCGAGCCTCCACGATCTCGGTTTATTTACCCGCTTGTCTTGATTTCGGCCCTCCTACTCGTTGCGTGCGCTCACACAGTCACACCGGAACCTGTTCAATTGGGCGTTGTCCTCCCCGAGACCTATTCCCTGTACGAGAAGGCTGTCCAGGCACCCGATCGATGGTGGGAGGGGTTCAGCTCTAAAGAGCTGAACCTTCTTGTCAACGAGACACTGCTGGGAAGTCCGACTCTACGGATCTCATTGGCCCGCCTCGAACAGTCCAGGGCGCTGGCTGTCCAGGCCGGAGCAGTGAAGGTCCCGGATCTTACTCTGAATGCGAGAGTCTCGGGAACCAGGAAAAGGGTCAACGATCAAACATCAACCGACAGTTCCAGGGATCTTTCTTTAGTCAGCACTTACGAAGTAGATTTCTGGGGCCGCGTCAAGGCCAAACACCGGTCCGCCCTCCTGGAACTTGAAGCATCCCAGGAAGAGCTGTACACGGCCGCCATGACCTTGGCCTCCGAGGTCACTTTGAAATGGCTGGAAGCCATATCGGTCCGACAGCAGCTTGCCCTGCTTGATGAACAGCTCAAGACGAACAGAACCATCCTACAGCTCCTGGAGCTTCGCTACCTGAAAGGGTTCGCCACGGCTCTGGACATTTACCAGCAGCGCCAGATCCTCGCCGAAACCGTAGCCGCAATCCCGGTTCCGGAAGCCAGGCTTCAGACCCTCATGCACGAGCTTGCGGTTCTGGCCGGAAAGCCGCCACGTACGGATATGGGTCTGACAGCAATCCGGTTCCCGGAGATCGGAGAACTGCCCGATATCGGTGTACCCGCCGATCTTCTGGCAAGACGTCCTGATGTCAGAGCTGCGGGATTGAAACTACGCGCTGCTGAAGGTCAGGTCGCAGCTGCCCGGGCCGGGCGCCTTCCCGCTGTGAACATATCGGCAACAACAGGATTTAGTTCTGACAGTTTCACGGACCTGCTGGACCAATGGTTTGCCACTCTCGCCGCCAACCTCAGTTATTCGCTTTTTAACGCAGGGGCGCTTGACGCGGAGGTGATGAGGCAGGAGAGGATCGTGGATGAACGGTTGGCCTCCTATGAGGAAGCGGTTCTTACAGCCATACGCGAAGCGGAGGACGCCATGGTCCGCGAACGGAAACAGATAGAATTTATCGTTGCCCTGGATGAACAGCTGTCCATAGCAAGGGACAGTTTCCGAGAGGCGCAGCAACGCTACAGAAAGGGACTGATCGACTACCTGCCGGCCTTGAGCGCCCTGATCAGCACCCAGAGGTTCGAGAGAACCGTGGTCCAGGCCCGACTCGAAAGGCTGAATCAGCGGGTGAAACTCCACAGGGCGTTAGGTGGGGGATGGATGGAGAAGGAGTTTGAGAAAAAGAACGCAGAACACACCCTTCGGCAGGGAACACTGAACGCAGAATAAAATCTTCGACTGGATGACTAAGCGACTGAGCAAAAAATGATCGATGATTTTCTGGATCTTGGATCAACAAACTTTTGAATCTTGAATTTTGATTCTTGAATTAAGAGGTGATCATGACTAACCCCCACGGTCGTCCGCCATTATCCGGGCGAGAGAAGTTTGCCCTCACCGTCGCAGGTATTGTGATCCTCGCGATTTCCATGGCTGGGGCATGGTACATGGTGACACACAGGCCGAAACCTCAGCGCAGGAAACCAGTGGCAAGCACGCCTGTGGTGGAGGTTCGGGAGTTGATGTCGACGTCATTTGAGGTGACAGTTCCCGTTCAGGGTACCGTGGTTGCCGGCAAGGAGGTGGACCTCAAAGCCAGAGTCGGTGGAGAGGTCGTATGGATCCACCGCGAATTCATCGAGGGAGGGCTCGTGAAAAAGGGCCAGACCCTGGTGAAACTGGACCCGGAAGACTACCAACTGGCTCTCACGGCCAAAAAAGCGAACCTCCAATCGGCCATTTACGACCTCAAGGCTGAACAAGGCCAACAGGAGATTGCCCGGAGCGAGTGGGAGCTGTTAGGGTTGGGGAACCAGGCCTCTGAACTGGATTTGGAGCTTGCGCTTCGTCAACCTCAGTTGGCGGCCAAAGAGGCGCATCTCGAAGCAGCCAGAGCAGAGGTCAAACAGGCGGAGCTGGCCCTTGAAAGAACAGTTATCAAAGCGCCCTTTAAATCTGTAGTTCAGTCAGCCGACATAGATGTCGGTGCACAGGTATCCACTCAGGTCACCCTTGCCCGCCTCGTGGGGTCAGACATTTTTCACATCAAAGCCCTTGTTCCCCTGGATCGCCTTAAGTGGATCATCCTGCCTGATGGACCCTTCTCTCTATCCTCGAAGGCATTAGTGAGCACCGGTACGGGAGGAGTTCGGGAAGGTCGAGTCCTGAAGCTCATGGGAGACCTGGAGCCCAGCGGCAGGCTGGCAAGGGTGCTCATCGAGGTCAAGGATCCGCTGGACCTGAAGTTCAAAAACGGCGATCGCAACCCCATGCTTCTGGGCGACTATGTAACTATCAGGATACAGGGCAGGACCGTTGACAATGTATTCCCCATCGAACGCAGCTACCTGAAGGGTGGCGGTTCCATCCTGACTGTTGACAGCGAAGACCGTTTGAGAACCCTGGAAGTCGAAGTGGTATGGCGAGGTGAAGAGGAAGTTCTCGCCGAGGGGATCGCTCCCGGGACAAGGATGGTGGTTTCGGACCTGCCGGCTCCGGTGGAGGGGATGAAGGTCCGTGTAAAAGCCAATGAGGAGCCAGAATCCAGGAGCCAGAATTCAGGGAAAAATCGCTGACAGCCTGCAGCTGACAGCTCCTAAGCGGAAAGAACATTATGGACGATTTCAGCTCCATACCCGAAACTCAAAACTCAAACCTCCGCCCTATTAAGCAAGGCGCAATAGGGTGGATGGCCCACAACCCCGTCGCCGCCAACCTGATTATGGTGGTCTGCCTCGTGGGCGGTTTCCTTATGCTGGGCAAGATCACCCAGGAGGTGTTTCCCAGCACTGAAGTGGATATAGTTCGGGTGGGCGTTTCCTATCCCGGAGCCAGCCCGGAAGAGGTTGAGCAAGGTATCATCCTGGTCATCGAGGAGGCGGTCCGGGGAATCGACGGCGTCCATGAATTCAGTTCTACGGCGACCGAGGGCCGAGGTTCTGTCAATGTAGAGCTTCTGGAGGGCCAGGACCTTCAAAAACTGGCCGACGACGTCAAGAGCGAGATCGACCGCATCGGCACTTTCCCCGTAGATGCCGAAGAGCCTGAGGTCTCCATCTTGTCGAGGCGGCGCAACGTCATTGACCTTATTCTGTTCGGAGATGCGGACGAATCCTCCCTTCACGAACTGGGTGAACTAGTACGCGACCAGTTGCTGAGCGATCCCGACATAACCCAGGTAGAACTGGAGGGCGTCCGTCCCCTCGAGATCTCCATCGAAATCCCCCAGGAGAACCTTCGCCGCTACAACCTGACCCTCGGCGATGTGGCCATGCGCCTGAGAGACGCTTCCATGGACCTTCCCGGAGGAAGCATCAAAACCTCCGGCGGAGAGATCCTGCTAAGGGTCAAGGAGCGCCGGGACTATGGGCGGCAGTTCGCACAGATACCTGTCATTAACACACCGGACGGCACACAGGTACGTCTTGAGGACATCGCCTCTATTGATGATTCCTACGAGGAGTCCGATAGCTACGCCACCTTCGACGGCAAACCGGCGATCTTCCTGGACGTCTACCGTATCGGCAGCCAGACCCCCACTCAGGTCGCTGACGCTGTTTTCAGACAGCTCGATCTCATCAGGGGCACCCTGCCCGAGGGTATCGGTATATCGGTCTTAAGGGACCGTGCCGACCTTTTCCGTCAGCGCACGAAACTGTTATTGAAGAACGGAGCCATGGGGATCATCCTGGTCCTCATCATACTGGGGATATTTCTTGAGATTCGACTGGCCTTCTGGGTGATGATGGGCATCCCTATTTCTTTTCTCGGGTCGCTGCTCTTTTTCCCGGCGCTGGGCATTTCCATCAACATGATCACCCTGTTCGCCTTCATCATGGCAGTCGGTATCGTTGTGGACGACGCCGTCATCGTCGGGGAAAACGTCTACTTCTATTATCAGGAGGGGGACGATCTCCTCACGGCCTCGGTCAGGGGAGCCCGCGAGATTGCCACCCCGGTGACTTTCAGCATATTGACCAATGTGGTTGCCTTCATGCCTCTCTTTTTCATTCCAGGGCCTATGGGCAAGATCTTCAAGATGATCCCCCTGGTGGTGTGCACCGCTTTTATCATATCGCTGTTCGAATCGCTTTTCATCCTGCCGGCGCACCTGGCCCATCGCAGGGAGCGCCAGCTAGGACGCTACCGGGGGTGGCTCAGTGCCCGCCAGCAGGCCTTCTCAGGCTGGTTTACCCGGTGGGTCAGGAACCGGTTCGGGCCATTCCTGGACGCCGCCCTTTCCAGGCGTTACCTCGTCGTGTCTCTAGCCATCGCAATCCTCATCTTCTTCCTGGCCTACGCGGCCAGCGGCCGAATGGGTATGGGGCTTTTCCCAAAGGTGGAATCTGACTTCGCCCGGGCTTCGGCCACCCTGTCCTACGGGACACCGGTGGAAAAAACGGAAGCCGTGGCAAGAAAAATGTACGACGCCGCACGCAGGGTCGTCGAGGAAACGGGGCACGATGAACTCGTCACAGGGATCTACACAAGGGTCGGTAGAGGGGGCAGCCACAACCTGTTCATGATCGTCTATCTGGCTGATCCCGAGATCCGTGACGAGATCATGACCACCCGCGAGTTCACCAGGCGCTGGCGGGAGGAAACAGGAAAGGTGCCCGGGGTGGAGAACATCAACTTCCGATCTGATTTCGGGGGCCCGGGGCACGGATCGGCCATAACCGTGGAACTATCCCACCGGGATACGGCTATCCTGGAAAAAGCCAGCGCCCAGCTTGCTGTGGAACTTGCCAACTACCCCTTGATCAAGGACATCGACGATGGATACCAGGGGGGGAAAGAGCAGCTGGACTTTACTTTAAAACCTGGAGGCAAGGCCCTTGGCCTGACAGCCCAGGATGTAGCCCGCCAGATCAGAAACTCCTTTTACGGTTCCAGGGTCCTCAGGCAGCAGCGGGGGCGCAATGAACTCACGGTTACTGTGCGCCTGCCCCGGGAGGAACGCGTCTCCGAATACAACATCCAGGAGATGGTGGTCCGAACTCCCCAAGGGACTTTCGTTCCTCTCCGGGATGTGGTTGATTTCGGGAGGGGACGGGCTTTCACTTCGATCACGCGCCGTAACGGGAGAAGAGTGGTCCAGGTCACGGCCGATGTAAACGACCGCAGCCGGGCCGGTGAGATCGAGAGCGCACTCACCGAGAAGGAGCTTCCCAAACTCATGGCCGCCTATCCTGGTCTCCAGTACAGCTTCGAGGGCAGGGCAGCCGATACCCGCGAGAGCATGCAGAGTCTCCAGATCGGGTTCACCATGGCCATGATCCTCATCTTCACCATGCTTGCGGTGCCGTTCAAATCCTACATTCAGCCCTTAATCGTGATGGCCAGCATCCCCTTCGGGATCATCGGAGCCGTTCTTGGACACATGATCATGGGATAC
>Ga0209976_10000619_pt1 | contig 22653 bp, 23 predicted proteins | sample SumtaG_FD_182806 | JGI IMG/M metagenome (GOLD analysis project Ga0209976, IMG submission 182806) | Deep subsurface microbial communities from Indian Ocean to uncover new lineages of life (NeLLi) - Sumatra_00157 metaG (SPAdes) (version 2) | ecosystem: Environmental > Aquatic > Marine > Oceanic >...
TGTTTAGCGGTTTTAGGCAGGTAGTCAAGTAAAACTTCGCTGGTTTCAGAGCTGATTTTTTGTCTGTTGGTGTAATAGAAATCTTCTGGGTTAGAAAATTCTTCTGGTTTAAAGTAGTTAAGGTTTAAACTAATAATTAATAAAATTATTATGGCGAGTAAGCCCTGATGAGATTTTTTAATAAAAGAGAAGACTGAGCCTGAAAGAAAAGCAATAAAAGTAGCAGCAAAAGCTAATAACCGCCAGGGAAATTGGGCTAGATGAAGAAGAGGGAATTTATCCCAGATGAACTGGGAATGGAAAGTCATCATAAAAATAGCGATTAATAAGGCTAGGAAAATATAGGTAAGGCCTAGATCTAGTTTTTTCTTTTTGGATTTGAGGCTTTTCAACCAAATTAAACCAGCAGGTAAGGCTAAAATTATATGAGGCCAGCCAAGTTGAAAAGAGATATTATCCTCTGGGCCAAGAACAGAGCCACCATAGGCAAAATAACGACTGAAAAGCTGTCTTAAATAAATGAAGTGATATTTATAGTTAAAAAAGCCGCCAGTTAAGTTACTCATAGCAGTAAGGTTTTTTTCAAAAAAGGCCGGTAAAATAAAAAAGGCAGATAAGCCAAAAGCTAATAAACTGCTGAGAAGGAATTTTTTCCAGGATTTAAAGTAAAAGAGGAAGTAAAGAGGTAGAAAAAACAAGGCAAAAAGGCCAATGACGTTATGGGATAAGAAAATACCGGCAATAGCGATAGCAATTAATAAAATGTTTTTCTTTTTAGCAGCGTAGAAAAATAAGGGAATAAAGGTGGTGGCAGTTAATTCAGCTAAAGAACCACGAACATAGAATTGAACGGCTCGATAAGGTAAGTAAGTAAAGGCGGTGGCAGCTAGAATGGCACCGTGTTTCCCCCACTGATCTTTAGCCCAAAGATACATAAAGTAAAAGCCGGCTAAAAAGTTTAAAGCAAATATCGCTTTTATGGCCCAGACAGCTGGCACTTTAATTAAATGAATTAGTTCTGCGAGATAGTAAGGCAAAGGGTTGTAAAAGTGAAATAAGGGCATGCCATAACCCCAACCAAAATCAGGAGCCCAGCGAGCTGGAAACTGACCAGCTTTTAAGGCTACATCGAGCTCAGTTAGACGAGCTACATGAAGCCAATCATGCATGCGAAAGAAATCACTTCGAAATAAAGGCCAGATAGCTGGTAGAACTAGAAGAATAGATAAGAATAGGAGCCAATATTTTTTAATTAACTTCATGGTTGAACTTGGTAAAACATTAATTTTTGTTGGCCTTTTTTACCAGGGAGGCGAGGATATTCAGCAATTAGCTTTAAACGATTTTGGTCTCCAAAGGAAAATCGATTATAGTTAGCCACAATATAAACTGATTTGCCTTGATTAAAGGCTTGAGTAACTGAAGGACGACTGGTAGCTGATTTAGGAAAACCAACGCCAAGAATAGTAATATTATCTGAATTGTCAAAATATATTTCTAAACCGTTGGGTAAGGTGCCAAAAGAACCTTCAGTTAAAACCAAGACTGATTGATCTGATGGAAGTTGATTTAAATAGTCAGTAATTTCTTTTAAGCCAAAACCTGCTGACCATTCTTCTAGATATTGTTCTTTTTCCAAGGAATTAAGAGGGGCTTTGATAGGATTGGTGAGTAAATAGCCATCGAATTGGAGCCAAAATAACAAAGCTAAGCCTAAGAGGGCGATGGCGGTTAAATTAAGAACTTTTTTAGCTTGAAAGACTGTCCAGGAAATAATAATTAATAAAAAGGGGGCAATGGGAAGAAAGTAACGAGGTCGAATGATTTTACCGATAATAATCTGGCTGAAAAAGGGAATTAAGACCCAGAGACTTAAAAGTAGAATTTTTTTAGAACGATGCCTAATAGCTAAAGCCAAGCTGAGAATTAAAATAATTAAAGCCGGGAGAGAAAAATAGCTGGTTAGCCAAGATAGAAGAATAGCTAGGGTTTGAGGGAAAAACTCAAAGAAGTTATTCAAAATTTCAGGCAAGGTTCTTAAATAATCAGCACTTCTAAGAGTAATTAAATGATAGGCGTCAGATAAACGGAGAAATTGGTAGAGTCCGAAACCAATAATTCCAGCTAAGCCACCAGGCAAGGCAAGAGATTTGATTTTTTTAAGCCAGTTTTTGGGAGAAAATAAGAGGAGAAAAAATGGGGTTAGAGCTGGATAATAAATACCAGAAGGTTTTGTTAATAAAGAAGCTAGCCAGAAAAAGCCTAGAAGAATCCCCTGTTTGAGAGTAGGTTTTTGAAATAACTGAAAGGCAATATAGAATGACCAAACACCAATGGCGGTTAACATTGAGTCAACTAAGCTGAGGCGATCGTAGAATAAGAGAAAGGGATTGAAAATTACCAAAGCACTAGCGAGGAGAGCGATTGGTTTATCAAAGAGTTTTTTGGTAAGAAAATAGACGCCTACAAGTGTGGCTAGGCCAGAAAAAACTGATAATAATCTACCAGCGATTAAAGGATCAATCCCCAACTTAAGAAACGGAGCTAACAACCACATAAATAAAGGGGTTTTGCCGTCGGTTAAGGGAATGAAATATTTACCTTTTAAGATTACTTGAGACCAGCGGATATAGATAGCTTCATCAGCAAAAATAGGTAAAAGCGTTAGATTGATCAAACGACTTAGAAAAAAGACAACAATGAGCCCGGTTAAAACCAGCATAGAAATATTGTATCATTTACCTCTTGTCTCGTAGAAGATGATAAACAAAAGGAGTAATTAAAAGTGAAGTTAACCAGGTAAGCTGGCGGTAGAGATCAACAGGTGGATTCCAGTGGCCGTAATAAATATAGGGTAGATAGCGGAGAATGGCGCCAAAACTAAGAGCAGTGAAAATAGCTAAAAACTGACGAGATTTTGAAAGAACTGCAAAGGAAAGAGCCCAGATAAAATACCAAGAGTGCATTTGGCCTGGGCGAGTGAACATGATGCTAAACAATAGCAGAGCTGAAAGAGTCGGAAAATCAACCTTTTTGAGCTTAGATTTAAGGAAATATAGAGGTAAAAGAATAATGGTGGCGTATTTGATGGAAGCAGAGATAAGTAGGAGAAGTAAAGATAACCGCCAAAATTTGTCAAAGAGTTTTTTAGATTTTAATAAAAACCAAAAGCTTAATAAGGCGGGAAACATCATGGCGACATCGTTATGACCGATGATGAGAGTTTCGATAAGAACTAAAGGACTTAGAGCAAATAACCACCAACGCCAGGGCTGCTGAGGAAAAAGTTTTTTTACGAGTTTTTGTAAGATCCAAAGCTGGGCTAACCAGAAGATGGCAATAAAAAGTTTCATGGCCCAAAAAGAAAGAGTGAGTTTTTGGGTCAACCAGGTGAGGCCGGGCAGGAGAGAAATAGCAGTCCAGCCATAAGCATAAGGCGCTGGCGTGTGAACATTGTGCATAAATCTAAGCATGAGATCGCGGGGGAACTCAATGGCAGCGTGAATATGAGGATTGGCTTTGTAAATTAAAACCATTTTTGCATTAAACAAATAGTTAAAGATGTCGTGAGAAAACATGGGATAGCTGATAATGCCAATGATGGCGATGGGGATAAACCATTTAAGCCAGGATTTCGGGGGAAGAAGTTTTTGGTGGATGAGCTTAAAGTAAAGAAAGATAAAGACAAGGAGAAGAATAAAAAAGATGAGAGTGGCAAGAGGTCGTTGATAATAACCTAGTTGAGTTAGGGATTCCCTAGCCTGGTGCCAGAATTTAGAGTAAGGGAAAAAATTGTAAAGAATAAGATTAAGATCACGGCGAGTAAAAGAGTAAATTGCTAAGGCTGCCCAGAGAGTGAAAAAACCAAACATGTTATTTATACCTGCCAAATAGATCAGCTAATCTAATTTTTAAAACATCAAAAAACATTCTGATTGAGTCGCGAACAGGGCTAACCCTGGTGGTAGGAGCATGATACCAATGGACTGGAACTTCAGCGATCTTAATCCCCCATTTATTGGCAATAAAGAGCAGCTCTACGTCAAAAGCGCCGGTAAAAGCATGCTTCTCTGATTTAGGTTGATAAATTTTCAAGGCTTGAAAGAGTTTTTGAACAGTTTGAGTCTTAAAGACCTTAAAACCACACTGAGTGTCATGGATGCCACGAACGGCCACTAGTTGAACTAAAAAGTTAAAGATTTTACCCATTAAGTGACGATACCAGGGCTCTTTTTCTCGAATAGAGCCTTTAATCTCCCGGGAGCCAATAACAATTTTATAACCTTTTTTTATGAAAGGTAAAAGTTTGTCAATTTCACTTAAGGGGGTGGCTTGATCAAAGTCAGTAAAAAGGGTGTGTTTATACTTAGCAGCCATGACGCCGGTCATGATGGTAGTAGCTTTACCTTGATGAGGGTTTTGAATAAATTGCCAGTTTGGTTGTTTAGCAACCCAGGCCTTAATTTTCTTATTTGAGCCGTCAGTGGAACCGTCATCAACTACAATAACTTGCCAGTTAAATTTCTTTTTCTTAAGATAGTCACTCACTTGTTGGAGTTTGCCAGCTTGATAGTTTTCAAGTTCATTGTAGGCTGGAATAATAATAGTTAAGTTTTTCATAACCTGTCTATTTTATAAATCTTATCACTATCTAGTTGCTCCCATTTGTCAATCACCTTGGCTGGAATTAAGGCTTTAATTTCCCATTGAGGAGCTTCGAGAACTGCTGGCTGAAGATAAGGAGAAATAACATAGAGAGTTTGAGTGTCTGGGTATTGATCAAATTTTAATAAAGCTGAATGTTCAAGCTCTAAAAAGTAGCGATAGTTAGAGGCTCGGTAGTCGCGAGTGTCATCGAGTAAAGCTAGATTAACTTGTTGATGCTGATTGGCTTGAATATCTTCTTTGATAAAGTTGACGGTTTGTTTAACATTTCTCAGATTGCCTTGAGAAGCAAGGAGTTGACTGATTTGAGGCAAGTTAAAGTAAGAAAAAAGTAAGAAAAAAGTAATGGGAATAAAAAGATAGATTTTTTTAAATTTTGATAGCAGATAACCGGTGAGGATAAAAGTAATGGGAAAGAGAAAACCTAAGTAATGAGGGTAAATATTGCTGTGATAGACGGCTAAGGTGATAATGCTGGATAACAACCAGAGGCTTAAAAGATTAAGTTTTGGTTTTTTTAATTTAAAGATAAGATAAATAATTCCAATCAGGAATACTCGGGTAATCCAGGTACGGATAGCGCTAAAGTCACGACCAAAGCCTAAGAGCATGCCAATGGCTTGCTCAGCTCGACCGTTAATATCTTTAAAGACTTGAAGAAGACTGAGTTGAGGGTATTCATTTTTAGTTAAGAATTCAAGCAAGCCCTTAAAGTTGAGAAAATTGTTTTTAATTTCAAACAAGATTAAGGGAGACATGATGGCTAGAAAAACTAGCAGGGCAGGAAGAAGTTGAGAACGAATTTTAGGTTGACGGAAACTTAAAATTATTTGCCAGAGGATAAAAGGCGCGAGGAAGATAATCATATAGTGAAGTTGAAAAGCCACAGCTAAAGAGATAGAGGCAAGAATTAAGCCTTGAGGTTTTTTCTGGTAGTTAGCTAAATAAAACCCATAGAGTAAACCTAAAGCAGCTAAGGGCATAGGGTTGGGGTTCCAGGCTGAACGTGTTTCAGAAATAGGAATGAAAGCAAAGACATATAACAAACTTGTCCAGAAAGCAGTTGGTTTAGAAAAAATCTTTTGGGTGATAAAGAATAATACGGGGATTGTTAAGATGCCAAGAAAGGCAGTAGCATAGGCTGGGCCAACTGGGTTGTACTGAAATAGCCAAAGAAAAGGAGCCATTAAATAATAGTAGAGAGGACCAAGGTAAAAACCGCCAACTGAGGTAATAGGACCAATAAAGGGCAAGTCATGATTAACAAGCATACGCTTCATGACTAGAACGTCTCGGCCTTGATCGCCTAAGAACATCAGGCTAGACTCAAGGCGATAGAGACGGAAAAACCCAGCAATAAGAGTCAGCGAAATAATCAGCCAATGGCGTTTGAGAAAACGGAGAATGGATTGAGCCATTTATTTTTTATGAGTTTTCCAGACAAATCGGGTATACATTAAGTAGTTCCAGATAAGGCCAATGAGAATACCAATAGCGACTAAGCCATTTTCTATCCAGAAAGACCGACCGAGTAAACCAACACCGATTTTAAGAACCAGAAACTGGATAATGATCGAACCCATGGAAGCCAGATTAAATTGAATGAATTTAATCAAGAGTTTTTTGATCCGCTTAAAGGGAATACGCTTGTCTTTAAAGGTCCAGATATTATTTAAGGTAAAGTTGGAGATAACGGCAGCTTCAACAGCAATAACATTGGCATATTCTGGAGATAATTTTAAACGGAAAATATTAAAAATAATAAACTGGATAATAGAGCCAATAAAACCAACTAGAGCAACTTGAATAAATTTCTGACTTTCTCGGAAGCGAAGAGTGAAAACCACTCTTAAGGAATCAATGATGTTATTGCGGGGAAATTTACTTTTACCTTTAGAGCGGTCAATAAAATCAATCGGATATTCAACCACTTTAGCGCCTAGTTTATGAAGAGCATAATAAAGATGAATTTTATAGGCAAATTGCTTCGATAAAAGGCTATCTAGATCAATTTGTTTTAAAAACTTGGCTTTAGAACCACGAAAGCCTGAGGTCATATCTTTATATTGCCAAGCCCACAAAACAGAACGAGCGATGAAATTACCAAAATAGGAAATGAGTTTGCGATGAATCCCCCAGTCATCAGGCATGGAGCCGCCAGGAACATAGCGGGAGCCAACCACAACATCAGCTTGTTTGGCTAAAGTCTCAACCATGCCAGGAATATATTTAGGCTGGTGAGAGCCGTCAGCATCATATTCAAAAACTGCATCAGCTTTAAGTTTAGCCATAGCGTATTTCATGGCTTTGATATAAGCAGCGCCTAAGCCTTTTTTGACTTTATTAGGCAAAAGAACAATATTGCCGTAATGTTTGGCTTTTTTCTTAACAATTTGAGCAGTGCCATCAGGCGAGCTATCATCAATCACTAAGATTCTCATTTGATGGTTTTTAATCTTTTTAAATTGCTCTTCTAGACCATCAATGGTGTTAGCAATATTAGCTTTCTCGTTATAGGTAGGAATGATAATAACTACTTTCATTTTTTCTTCTCCTTTTTAAGATCAGCCTCAACCATGATTTTAACCATGTCTTTAAAACTGGTTTGGGGTTGCCAACCTAAATATTTTTTAGCTTTGCTAGCGTCAGCTCGAAGATAATCAACTTCTGCTGGCCTCAAAAGGGTTTTATCAATCTCAACATAATCTTTCGAGTTTAAACCAGCTACTTTAAAAGCAATTTCTAAAAAATCTTGAACTGACCAGGTTTTGCCGGTGCCAATTACAAAATCCTTAGGTTTGTCTTGTTGGAGCATCAGCCAGATAGCCTTAACATAGTCAGGAGCATAACCCCAGTCACGTTTGGCCTGCAAATTACCCAATTTGAGTTTTTTCTGTTTGCCAAGCTTGATGCGAGCAACTCCATGAGAGATTTTGCGAGTGACGAACTCTAGACCTCGACGAGGAGATTCATGGTTAAAAAGAATGCCGGAAACAGCAAACAGGTTGTAGGATTCACGATAGTTGACAGTAATCCAGTGACCATAGACTTTAGCCACACCATAGGGGCTGCGAGGATAAAAAGGAGTAGATTCATTTTGAGGGGTATGACGAACCTTGCCAAACATTTCTGAAGAAGAAGCTTGATAAAACTTAGCATCAGGTTTGGCAATGCGAATGGCTTCAAGAATACGAATCACACCTAAGGCAGTAAATTCACCGGTTAAAACTGGTTGACTCCAGGAAGCAGGCACAAAAGACTGGGCGCCGAGGTTATAAACCTCATCAGGCTGAATTTCTTTAATGGCATGAGTGAGAGAGTGTTGGTCGAGGAGATCACCAGGGACAAGATTAATTTTATTAATGATGTTTTTGATCCGATCATGGTTAGGGGTGCTGGTACGGCGAGTCAGACCATAAACTTGGTAGCCTTTGCTTAATAAAAGTTCTGCCAGATAAGAACCGTCTTGACCGGTGATGCCGGTGATAAAAGCAGTTTTCTTCTGATTCATGATTTCCCCTTAACTAATTTTAAATCATTTTCCACCATTTTCATAATCATTTGCTTAAAAGAGACCTGGGGCTGCCAGCCTAAAACTTTTTTAGCCTTAGCTGGATTGCCAACTGGAGCCTTAGCTTCGATTTTTCTAAAGAATTTTTTATTGATAATAATATGCTTTTTATAATCCAGATCAAGATGAGAAAAAGCAATCTGGCAAATATCCCTAACTGAGTGGAGCTGACCGCTGGCAATAATATAGTCATTAGGTTTTTTTTGCTGGAGCATTAACCACATAGCTTTAACATAGTCAGGAGCATAGCCCCAATCCTGTTGAGCATCAAGATTACCTAAAGATAGTTTTTTAGTTAAACCAAGTTTAATTTTAACCGCAGTCTGGGTAATTTTCCGAGTAACAAATTCAGGGCCGCGGCGTTCAGATTCATGATTGTAAAGAATGCCGGAAACAGCAAAAAGATTAAAGTGGTTTCGAAAACTAACGGTTAAATAGTGAGCGCAGGCTTTGGAAATACTGTAGGGATCAACTGGATTTAAAGGAGTGGATTCTGTTTGAGGTGATTGTTTAGGCAAGCCAAATATTTTGGCTGAGGTAGCTTGATAAAACTTGGTTTTAGGTGAGTAGTCTCTAATGGCTTGAAGAATTCGGGAAGTGCCTAAGGTATTAATGTCTAAGGCTAAGGTGGGTTTTTCCCAGGCAGTGGGGACAAAGGTTAAGCCAGCCAGATTATAGATTTCAGTCGGAGTATATTTTTTAATGATAGCTTTTAAAGAGTCTTGGTTTAAAAGATCGCCTTTTTCAAGAATGAGCTTATCTTTGAAGGTTTGAATATTTTGATAGCCGATGTTGAATTTAAAACTGATAAGGCCAATGACTTGATAGTTTTTTTTAAGGAGAAGTTCAGCTAGATAAGAGCCGTCCTGACCAGTAATGCCGGTGATAAAAGCAGTTTTTTCCATTAGCAACCAATAGCAAAATATTTAAAACCGAGTTTTTTAATAGTTGGTGGATGATAAAGATTGCGACCATCAAAAATATTTGGAGCTTTCATAGCTCTTTTAATTTTTTTTAGATTTAAATCTTTAAATTCCTGCCATTCTGTGGCAATGACTAGGCCGTCAGAATTAATAAGGGCTAAATAAGGATCAGTAAAGAATTTGACGTTTTTAAGGATTTTTTTAGCATTAGGCATAGCCACTGGGTCATAGGCATAGATAATGACACCAAGTTTTTGAAGTTTTTTAATTAAAGGAATGGATCTAGCTTCGCGCATATCATCAGTGTTGGGTTTAAAAGCTAAGCCAAGAATGGTGAGGATTTTGCCTTTAAGGGAACCTGAATAAGCAGATTTGATTTTAGAAATAAAATAGTCTATTTGATCAGTATTGACTTGATCGACTTGCTTTAAAAAGTCAAAGTCATAACCGAGCTTTTTAGCAAAAGCGATTAAGGCCCAGGTATCTTTAGGGAAACAGCTACCGCCATAGCCAAGGCCAGGTTGAAGAAAGCTTTGGCCAATGCGCGGATCTAAGCCGAGACCTTGAGCGACAGCTTGAATATCAGCGCCAACCTTGTCGCAGAGAATAGCCATGGCATTAATAAAGGAGATGCGGGTGGCTAGCATGGCGTTGGAGGCATATTTGGTTAGCTGAGCTGACTGAGGAGTGGTAGTTAAAAAAGGGGCTTTGAGTTTTTTATGAACTTGTCTGAGTAAAGCCTCGGCTTTATTAGAATTAACGCCAATAATGACTCTGGAAGGGTGAAGGGCGTCATTAACGGCTGAGCCTTCGCGTAAAAACTCAGGAACTGAGGCAACATCAAACTTGGTTTGGGCATGAGCTTGAATGATGTCTTTAACTGCTTCTGTAGTTGAGGGAGGGACAGTAGACTTAATGATAATAACAGCGTAGTGGTTGAGTTGTTTAGCAACGGCTTTGGTAGCTGAAAAAACAAACTTAGGATCATAACTGCCATCTTTTTTAGCTGGAGTACCAACGCAGATAAAGATTAATTGGCTGTCTTTAACTGCTTGCTTATAGTCAGTGGTAAAACTAAGACGATTATTGGCCAGATTTTTAGTAACTAATTCTTTTAAACCAGGCTCGTAGATTGTCAGTTTGCCTTTCTTAAGTTGATTGATCTTGGATTTATCAATGTCTAAACCAGTGACTTTATAGCCCAAATGAGAGAAAACAGCAGCAGTGACCAAGCCAACATAGCCAGTACCGATAACACAAATTTTCATGACTTAAATATATCAGATGGCTTGAGTTTTTTCAGGGTGAGTTTAAACCAAGGAGTGTAGTTTTGGGGCTGTTTCTGAATGGCTTTTTTAAGATTAGGAAGGTTAAGGTATTGCCAGTCAGCGATTTCTTGGTGATTAGGTTGAGGTGGATTATCAGATATGCCTGTGAAAACAGCGTCAAGTTCATGCTCTGAGCCAATATTTTTATATTTACTTTTATAGATAAACTGGTGGTGGAACTTAAGCTGAGTTTTAATGCCAAATTCTTGCTGAAGGCGACGCTGAGCGGCAGCTAGGTAGTCTTCGCCTGGTTGAGGGTGAGAACAGCAAGTATTAGCCCAGGTTAAAGGCCAAAGGGGTTTATGTTGGCTGCGTTTTTGAATAAGTAATTCTTTTTTCGAGTTAAATAGGTAAACAGAGATAGCCCGGTGAAGCTTGGGTTTCCCTTGGTGGGCAGCCATTTTTTCTTCAATACCTAGAAGTTGATCTTGAGGGCTGACCAAGACGACTTGATTATGAGTCAAGTGAAGAAAATCTTTTTTAAGCAGAGCCTTGAGTTTTTTTAAGGAAGTAATTTTTTGAGGAGGGCGAAGGTAATGGGTTAACTGGACAGTTAATCGTTGACCATAGATTTGTTGGTTAAAGTTTAAAAGATAGGCTTCAAAGCTAGGGGTTTGATGATGAGAGATATAGCGAGGGCCATAATAAGCTAGGCCGAGATATTTTTTTCTTTTATGAATACAAACAGCCGCATAAACACCTTGGTTGATAGTCAAAGTCTGTTTAGAAATATCAAGATTAGCAGTAGGAAAGCCAATCTGATGACCAAGTTTTTCTCCAGAAATAACAGTGCCAGAGACTTTAATTGAGGTTTTGAGCTTTTTCATCCAGAGTCGCTTGAGATAGTGACAGAACTAGTATATCAACTAATAGAACCAAGGCGGCAATTGTCTGAATAACTGTTAGGCGTTCTTTTAAAAATACCCAACCAATAATGGCAGCAAAGATAGGCCAAGTGAGCTTAACAAAGGTGGCGATTTTAGCTTGAGTTAATTGAAGGCCTTTGTAGAAAATGATAAAAGCCACCATGCCGGAAGTTAAGGCAATGGCTAACATGCTTAACCATTGTTGGGGATTAATTTGAGATAAGGGGATTGTTTGATTGAATAATCGACTAGCTAGATAAGCTAAAGGAATGGCTAAAGTAAAACGTAAGATGGCGGCAGCAATGTGACTAATTCGATTAAGAACCATTTTACCAAAAACATTGGAAGAACCCCAGAAAACAGCGGCGCCCATGGCTAAAGCAATAGCGGTAATTTCTTCGGGTTGACCAGTAAGGTTAGGAACTAGATTAGGAAAAGCAAGAAAGTAAGCAGCGATAAGGCCAATAAAGGCTAAAACTAAATAGCGAGGGGTGATTTTTTCTTTTAATAATAGAGCGGCTAGGGCAATAGAAAAAATAGGTTGGGTTTGTTGAAGTAAAATTACCACTGAGTACTGAATATAGTTAGTTTTTGCTAAGGCAGAGGTGTAAAAGATGGTGGCCATAACTGAGGCAGTAATTGTAAGGGTAAATACAACCAGCCAATCTGTTTTTGTCAACTTTTTATACTCTTTAAAAACTTTAGGTAAAAAAGGCAAAGCGATTAGCACTCCAAAAGCATGTTCAAGCATGACTACGGTAGCTGGGGGTAAGGAAAAAAGGCTACGGCGAAGTAGGCCGTCAATGCTCCATAATAAAGAAGCTATGATGATATAGACAAAACCAAAGTTGGACATAATAATCCTAGCTTTTCTTGGCAGTCAGAGATAAAACTAAAATATCGGTTAGGAGAATTCCGCCGGCTAGCCATTGAATGCCAGTTAGCCGCTCTCCAAGGAAAATAAAGCCAATTACAGCAGCAGATAAGGGGTAAGCAAACTCAGCAAAAGTAGCCACTTTGGCTTCGGTATGCTGAAGACCTTTGTAGTAAAGGGCAAAAAGGGCAACGCCAGAAAAAAGAGCCATAATTAAAAGATAAAGCCATTGAGTAGGATTAATGGCAGCCAAGGAATAGGTTTGATTAGGTAAAGCAAGACTAAATATTAAAGCGATAGGAATAACAATGGCAAAACGAAGAACAGCTGCAGCCATATAACTGACCTTTTTTAAGATTAATTTACTGAAAATAATGTTAATAGCCCAAGCAAAGGATGCGCCGAGGGCTAATAAAACAGCGGTTAATTCACCCTGACTGTATAAAAGAGTGGGCTGGAAGCTGGGGAAACTTAAGAAATAGGCAGACACTAAGGCTAAAACGGCTAGGCCTAGATAACGAAAATTAACTTTTTCTTTAAGAATTATAATGGCTAACAAGACTGTGAAAACTGGTTGGGTTTGCTGTAATAAAGCGACAACTGAGAATTTAATAAACTGAATTTTAGCTAAAGCAGCAGTATACATAGTTATGGATAAAGCAGCAGCAATGCCTAGACCAATGACGTTAAGCCAGTCACGCCTAGTGAGTTTTTTAAATTCAGATTTAAACCTAGAGATAAAAGGTAAAAGGATTAATGTTCTTAAAATGTGTTCTAAAAAAACAATGGTGGCTGGAGGGATTTGATGAAGACTGCGACGAAGAAGAGCGTCAATGCTCCACATAACAGCGGCAGCGGTAATAAATAGGAAGTAATTCTTTTTCATTTCTCTTAAAATACACCAAGAGTGAAAAAAACTCAAGGCGTAAAAAACCCAAATAGAGCTGCTACCCAGTTTCCAATCTGATGAGTTAACGCAATAACTATAATAGCAATGATTAAATGCTCTAAGACTATTTTATAGGGTTTTATCTGTTGTTGCCTGGCTAAATAGTAACTAAAGACTGATATTAAAAACAGTCCCCAGATAATACAAACAATAATGGCAGTAACAAGCTCTAGAAATAAGATTGGAGTAATAAACATTAAGGTAAAAACGAACTTGGATGCAAAAGTAGCAATAGTTGACTCCCAAATTTCTTTTGTCGTATGCTTGTTTTCAGCTTCTTCAGATATATGTATTCCCAGGGCATCTGACATAGCATCAGCTATTGCTATGACAAAGATGCCGCTAATAATGACAGTTCTTGAATGAGTGCCAGAATTCAGGCCTACGATTAAACCTAAGGTGGTGATTATTCCTGATGTTAAACCAAAGCTAAAGCCTTTTTTGATTGAAAGTTTCATAGATGTTTTTAGGATACAAAGCTTGGAATGAGCAAGGAGTATAATTTTATCAGAAAACCGCAATGTGCGTGAATAATTTGGGCGACCTCATTTCGTTTATTCTAATTTTCGACCCGCTCAGCTCAAAAAATCTCTTTATTCCTTAATTTCCTTTAGAATGTAGTAGGTAGATTTTCCTTTGCCTTTTCGATCAATTAAGCCAAGACTAATAAGTTTTTGAAAGTCTAAGGCTCTGGTGGCCTTAGCTCTTTTAACTAACTTAGAGTAGTCTTTATCAGTAATAAAGTTATTTTTATCAATAAATTTGAGTATCTTTTTGTGATGCGATTTTAATTCAGTTTGAGGATTAATGCTAACTTTTGGTAGTAGTTTTTGAATTCTAAGTAATTCATCAATAATTCCTTCACAAAAATATTCAAGCCATTGAGTAAAATCGATTTTGTTCACTAAGTCATAATAACTACCTTGTTCGCCAACAAATTTAAAATATTTAGTCACATTTTTATTGTAGTAATTTTCAAAACTAAAAAGATTAAAAGTGTTTAGCCCTAATTCTGCTAATAGCAATTTAGTAGCTAAACGGGTGGTTCTGCCATTACCATCCATAAAAGGATGGATAATAACCATTTGCTTGTGAAAAATTCCCGCAATTATTAGGGGGTCTATAGTTCTTTTGTTAATTTGCAAAAAACCAACTAATTCTGCCATTAATTTATTAACATCTTTATAATCTGGGGGGAGAAAAATAGTTTTGCCGGTTTTTGGATCTCTAATTATTACTGGATGTTTTCTAAAATAACCGAATTGAGATATCGGCAAAAGATCTTGAGTAACTTGTCTTTGAATATTAAGTATTAAATTTAAAGTAAGTTTAGAGTCTTTTAATCGTAACTTTTTATTAAGACTAATTAAAGCTTTGTTGTAGTTAATAACTTCTTTTTCACTATCTCGAATATATTTAGGTTTTGATTTAAGAATCTTTTTTACTTCTGTTAAAGGGAGCGGATTACCTTCAATGCTAGTAGAGGCAAAACTAGATATTTCTCGAGCGTTTTTTTCAAGTTCAACTAAAACCACATCTGGAAACCTTCTCTGATTTAATTCAATTACCAATTTATTAATCTGTTTGATTTGATTTAAGAGTTTATCAGTTATTTGATATTTTGGTTTAAACATATAGTCTAATAATAGACGAATATTAGACGATTGTCAATAGTAACTAAAGCGAAAAAAGAGGGGTTAGGGGGTGAATTTTTTGAAGCTGAAATTATAATTGTGGAATAGGAATTGTATCGGAAAAAAGTTCGTGCAAGGTTTCATTTGGTTGTTTTGGAGGATGTAAAGGATAAACACAACCATCTATTTTACCACCGCAATAGTGAAGGAGCAATTTGGGCGAGCGACTGCAAGGAGTGGAGCTGCATATACTGATGTTGTGCGAGGGTGAGTAAAATCGATAAAATGATTAAAGATAGATTTTACGAAAGCGTAGCGTCCCCCCTTGAGTGTTATTTTCTCTAAACTATTTGATTTTTTTGGTGAGTACCTTGTAAACAGTGATAATCCAGAAAGGAACTATAAGGATAAAAAGATATTCTTCAATGGGCATCAGGCCAATTTTGATACCAATCATGCCTGGGCCTGGAAAATGCCAATGTCCTCGAAAAATAGCGAAATGATCCCACAAAACACCAATGATGAAAAAGACAAGAACTACAATTATTCTTTCCTTTCTGGATTCATACAGATGGATGTGATTCTTTTTCTCAATAAAAATTGCGCTAACCAATAAAATCAATAAAATAGCTAAATATTCCATAATTTAGTTTAGAAGAAAATAAAATTTTGTACAACGTTCCAGTATATGGGAAGTTATGAGCGAACATAATCGCGGTATAATTTTAGCAGATTACCGCGATGTGAGCGAATAATTTGGGTGAAGCCTGAGCTGAAGGCGGAACCCCATATACTGATGTTGTCCGACCCGAACGCAGTGAGAAGCGCAGCAAGGTCGAACGACTAACAGGAGCGAGGCGTGCACTTTTCCTTAATTTCTTTGCGGGCAACTTTTTATTTTCCGTTATAGATAATTTTCAGCGAAAAAGGGGGGCTGGGGGTGAATTTTTGAGCTGAAAATATAGTCTCTTCTAATGACGTTCACTAACTCACACATCGGTTTTTCCTCAAAAAGTAAAAAAATTCTCAAATTAAAAGTTAATTATATTCTAGTATTAACCCTGATCCAACTTCTTGTATATTGGCTATTTTTGATAAGGCCACTTTTGATTTGAAATCAGTACAGTGACAGGCGTGTAAATTAGATGGTTTTAAATTTGAAAAATATTCAATAGTTTTATCTAGTAATTCTTTTTTGGGGTTCATTAGGTGAAATCCGCCGATTACATCAAATATTCTATCTTCATTGCAAACTTTTTTGGCATATTCAATAATATTACAGATGCCCCTGTGAGAACAGGCAGTAACAACAACTAAACCATTTTCCCCTTTGTAAGCGAGAGCTACTTCATCTTCCATATAGTCATCAATCTCTTTTTCTCCAATTTTTATTTTCAGAAATGGATCTTTTAACTCAAAGTCATTCGATTGAGGAATATTGATTAATAATACAAGTTTGTCTGTGATCCAAACTGGCTTTTGTTTTTTTTGAATCTTAAAAAAATTTGAAATCCTATTTTCAGTTATTAGAGAACCACTACCACCTATCCAGGATCGGGGTCTGTGAAAAAATGTTTTTGGATGAGCAATGATAGTGGGTTTTTTTATCTTAAAATTACTAGTGTCTGCCTCCACATACATTTTTAATAATGGATCAAATCCCCAAGTATGATCAAGGTGTCCGTGAGAAAAAATTAAATAGTTAAGTTGAAGTAAGTTTACATTGAGTTTGCGAGCGTTGAGTATAAAGGCTTCAGAATAACCAACATCATAGAGAATTTTTTTTTCATTTGTTTCAATATAATAGGAAGCAGCCGGTTCTCCATAAAAATATTTGTCAATCAAGGTATTGTTATCAACTAAAACGGTAAGCTTCATAATAGTACTTTATTTGATTTTCTCATTAAAAACAATGGGCTTATATAGCAAGATAGGTATAAACGGAGTTCACCAGCTCAGCGAGATAAGTTTACTAAGTTTCGTACAAATAATAATTAATCTAAAGTCTCGTTTCCAATCCCCCCCTAATACTTTTTATTTTCCGCTATCCGTGCTTTTTATTTTATAAAAAGTTGCCCGCAAAATACAAATAGTAAAAATATATGTTGGACAACGTTCCAGTATATGAGAAGTTATGAGCGAACATAATCGCGGTATAATTTTAGCAGATTACCGTGATGTGAGCGAATAATTTGGGAGAGCGAGTGCAACCGAAGTGAATCCCATATACTGATGTTGTGCTACCCGAGGACAGAATGATCTAAATATCTGTCCGAGAATGCAATGTGGTCGAGTACCGCAGACTGCTGATAGTTGAAAATAAAATAAGGCAGTCGAGGAACGGAGAAGTTGTAGTTTTTATGCTGATACTACTTTCATTCCGGGAACTGATACTGTCGTTGGAGGCGCAGGAGGCTCCTGAGCTCTTAAATCAAGCGATTCTTCTGTGGAAACAAATTCTTTTTCAAGAATTTGAGGAGTATCAGCATCTTGTCCATTCTTGTCTGGTATTACTTTTTCCATAATCCTACCTTTCTTAATTTATTTGACTATAATTATACAAAATTATACAAAAATTACAATTTTGCACAACGTTCCAGTATATCTGATGTTACTGAACGAGTGGACAGTACAATTATACATTGCTGGAAACGAAGTGGAGTAATATGGGTCGAGCGAGTGCAACCGAAGCGAGCCATATATACTGATGTTATGTGATCCGAGCCAAAAATGGCTGAAGATTTGGCGAGAGTGCAACGTGGCCGACTGACATCAAGAGCGGAAGCTCCTGAAGAAGGGGGGAGTATTCCCTAATTTTATCCTCTTTTAAATCCTAAGTCTGTTTGAATACCTAAAGCTTCTAATCTCGGATCCGATAGAGCTAGACAAATATTGCCTGTTTTGTTCACATGATCGACTCTTCCAAGAGAAGCTTGTTGAGCATAATTTTGTGCAGTTTGATCATGTATTTGTTCTAGCTCGGTAACAATTGCCTGTACTTTTTTAAGATTCCCGCCTTCTTCTAATACAACTTGAAGGTTGGTTATTGTAACGCCTATTTGATCAAATTTTTGCGCATGATCTTTCATAAAAACTTTAAAAACTTAATTAACTATGGGATTATAGCATACCACGAGAAAAGATAAAGAAAATTAGGGAATATTTCACATAACTACTGTATATACAGAGTGTTTTTGTATAATGTTGATTAATCGTGTATTATGCGATTAATTCTGGTTTGGAAATAATATAAATATTTTATCAATTACTTAAAGGATATGCAAAAATTTCTTAGAAAAACTCAAGAAGAGTTGATATTAAGAAACTACAGTAGAAAAACTGTAGAAAGCTATGTTAGTTGCCTAAAAAGATATTTTGCTTTTAAAAGAAATCATTATCAATTATTACAGATTAGTAATATTCGTAAGTTCCTATTAAAAATGCAGACTAAAGATTATGCGCCCCAGACTGTTAATTTGCACCTTAATGCGATTAAATTTTTCTATAAAAATGTATTGAAAAATCCAGTTAAAATTGATTTAAAATTTGCTAAAAGAAGCCATAGGCTACCGGTGGTTTTATCTAAAAATGAGGTAAATAAAATTATTAACGCCTTAACAAATTCAAAACACAAACTAATGTTGTCTTTAGCTTATGGATCAGGTCTTAGAGTTAGTGAGGTGGTTAGCTTAAAAGTTAAAGATATTGATTTAAAGGAGTTAATTATTCATATTAAGTCTGGCAAAGGAAAGAAAGACAGAATTACTGTTGTACCTAAAAAAATACAGAAAGATTTGCAAAAGAGAATTAGTGAGAAAAACAATGAAGAATATGTTTTTGAAAGTGAAAGAGGTGGAAAACTAACAACTCATACTGCTCAGAAAGTATTTTCAAATGCTTTGAAAAACTCAGGAATTAAGAAATCAGCGACTTTTCATTCCTTGCGGCATAGTTTTGCCACTCATTTATTGGAAAATGGAGTAGATGTACGGTATGTGCAAGAATTGCTGGGACATAAGAGTATTCAAACAACACAAGTGTATACTAAGGTAACTAATCCAAAATTAAAAAATATTAAAAGCCCGTTATGAAAATAGATATATTAACGATTTTCCCAGAGATGTTTGAGGGGCCGTTTAGAGAGAGCATGATTAAACGAGCTCAGGAAAAGAAGTTGGTGGAGATAAAAATACATGATTTACGGCAGTGGACTGAAGATAAGCATAAAACGGTGGATGATAAGCCGTTTGGGGGTGGGCCAGGGATGGTCATGAAAGTGGAGGTGATTGATAAAGCTTTAAAGACTTTAAAAACAGATAAATCAAAGGTGATGCTATTAAGCCCTCAAGGAAAAACATTTAAGCAGGAAAAAGCTCAAAATCTGAGTAAGCTGAAACATATAATTATGATTTGCGGACATTATGAAGGCTTTGATGAAAGGATAAGAGAGCATTTAGTGGATGAAGAAATATCAATTGGCGATTATGTGTTAACTGGCGGAGAGATTCCAACCATGGTGATAGTGGATACAGTGGTGCGATTGATTCCTGGGGTAGTGGGTAATCAAGAATCAATTAAAGATGAATCTTTTTCCCCCGCGGCCGCGGGGTTGGAATACCCTCAATATACTCGGCCAGCGGGCTATAAAGGCTGGCAGGTACCGGAAGTGCTGGTATCAGGAGATCATGAGAAGATTAAAAAGTGGCGAAAAGAGCAAGCTGAGAAACGAACTAAGCTAAAACGACCTGATCTTTTAAAACCTTAAGAACTGAGTCAATGCCTTTCATAGTAATGTTTAAATCTGTTTTAAGTTTTTGATTAGAGATTTTAAGAAATTGTTGGCGAGGCCGGGGATTTTGTTTAATAAAATCTTTGAAGCTGCTGGGTTTGATATCAGCTTTGAGATTAAAGACTTGGTTGATTTTTTGGGCTAGTTGATAAGGTGATAGTGAAGTAGAGCCGACAAGATGATAAATGCCTGTGGGTTTTTTATTTATGAAGACATGAAGAGCTTGGCAAATGTCGTCTATGAAAGTAGGAGTGATAATTTGATCAGTAAACATAGGATAAAGAGAGTTGGTTTTAAGTTTTTGAAGAATGTTTCTGACTAGATCAAGTTTTTGGGGAAAGTGACTCCGGAAAGGAAAGGCAATTCTAACAATAACATGCTGACAATTAGATTTTTGAACTGCTTGTTCTGCCCAAAACTTGGTTTGACCATACCATTCAATCGGATTAGGTTTATCGGCTTCTGTATATGGAGTTTCTTTTTCTCCATCAAAAACAAAGTCAGTAGAGATATGGATTAAGTAGTGACCATATTTTTGACAGGCTTGAGCAATGTTTCTAGTGCCTTCTGTATTAACTTGGTAAACCATCCCCTGCTTATTATCCTTTTCTTCGTAAGCCTTAGAGACGTCAGTAAAGGCAGCTAGGTGAATAACTGTAGTGGGCCCGTCAGCTGGCGAGGCAGGTTGATGTTGGCTGAGGGCTTGATTGACAGCGACAGCGTCAGTGATGTCAATATTAGTGGTGAGATCTAAATTAATGAAGCGGTATTTATCCGAAAACAGTTCAACTAAACGGGAGCCAACCATGCCAGACAAGCCGGTACCAATAATAGTGGGCTGGCTAGCCATATTGCTGTTGATAATATTTTTGGTAGTCGCCAGATTTAACTGATTGCCACCAGTCTTGGTTATTTATAAACCAATCAATGGTCTTTTTAAGATAAGTGTCTAGATCATGCTGAGGTTGGTAGCCTAGTTCCTTTTTAGCTTTACTCCAGTCAACAGCATAGCGGCGATCATGGCCAGGCCTGTCCTTAACAAACTCAATGCTGTCCTCGGATTTATCCATTAATTTAATAATTTTTTTAATTAATTCCAGATTGGAAATATCTTCTGTCAGGCCGCCAATACAGTAAGTTTCGCCTGATTGACCTTTTTGTAAAACGAGATCAATGGCTTGACAATGATCGTCAACATAAAGCCAATCACGGACATTTTTACCATCACCATAAATGGGTACTTTTTTGTTTTCCAAAAGATTGGTAATGGCGAGAGGAATAAGTTTTTCAGGAAAATGGTATGGACCGTAGTTATTGGAAGTATTGGTGATGGTAGTGAATAGATCATAGGTTTGGTGATAAGCTCTGACTAAATGATCAGAGCCTGCTTTGGAAGCAGAATAAGGGCTGTTAGGTTGAAAAGGAGTGGTTTCATTGAATTTTTCCTGAGAGCCTAGTTCTAATGACCCAAAAACTTCATCAGTAGAAATATGATGAAAACGCTTAACTTTGTGTTTAAAAGCAGCATCAAGTAAAACTTGGGTGCCGACTACATTGGTGGTGACAAAAACTGCTGGGCCGGCGATGGAACGATCAACATGGGATTCAGCAGCAAAATGGACAACCGTGTCAATACCCTGCATGGCTTGATCAACGGCTTTAGGATCAGTGATATCACCCTTGATGAATTGATAGTTTTTATTTTTCTCAATTGATTTCAGATTTTCGAGATTACCAGCATAGGTGAGAGAGTCGAAGTTAATGATTTGATCTTGAGAATGATGCTTTAACCAGTAGTGAATGAAGTTAGCGCCGATAAAGCCGGCACCGCCAGTAACAAGAAACTTCATAGTGTTTAATTTTACAATATTTTACCGATCTCCGCTGGCGCCGTCTCTACCAGAGGAATCGCTGGGGGCTGGCTGGGTAGCTTCAACTGCTTTAAAAAGGGTTCGCTTATCAAAGTTAAATATAGAAGCGGTAAGATTGACGGGAAAGCGTTTGATGATGGTATTATAATCTTTAACTAGATTATTAAAGCGCCTTCTGCCTACGTTGACCCTGTTTTCTGTTTCAGCCAGTTCGTCTATCAAGCCTAAAACAGCAGGATTGAATTGGAGCGAGTAGTTTCTCATAATGACGAAAAGTCCAGCTAAAGCTGATTCCACCTCGATAGCAGCCTGGATCTTTTCGTCAATAGTTTTGGCACCAGTATATTGAGTGCGAGCGTGGGCAATAGCAATAAAAACCTCTTGTTCTTGCTCAAAAATGCCTTTAACTGAGTTAACTATGCCAGGAATTAGGTCAAAACGGCGTTGGTATTGAGTTTCAACTTGAGCCCATTGTTCATCAATATTTTGGGTTTTGGTAACTAGACGGTTATAAGTAGAAATTAAAAATAGGCCCACAACAACAACTAAAACAACAATTCCGAGTAAAGATTTCTTCATTTATTTTCACTCTCTTTTCACTTGGGTATGTTTTATCTTTTAAGTATGTTTATCAGCTACTTTACTGGCTCCGTAAGAGTCAGGTTTGGTTTTAGCAGTAAAACCATTACCAGTCACCATACCGACCACTTCTTTAATCATGTCTCGAGTTTCACCAACCTGACCAACATCAATGTGAATTTCCAGTTCATAGTTGCCATTGCCATTGAGACGACGATTAAGCTTAGGTAGAAATTTTTGGGCAGTTTCTAGAGAAAGGAGGGTTTCAGCATAGATTTTATCCCTTAAAGAACGAGTTTTTTTGATCTGTTTGCCTTGCCAGAAGTAACGGCCGCCAAAGCCTACTCGGTGGATAATAATGGCGGTGACTAGTTTAAGCTTGGATTGACCGTTTTTGGCTCTTAAATGAGAGTCACTGCCAATAATTAAACGATAGGCTGATCCAGAGTCAGCCTCAATAAACTGGGCGATATCATTAATCAGCTCGAGTTGCTTTCTCTTGCCATTGGTTGGGCTGATAAACATAGGAACTATTATACCACCCTAAGGGATTGATATAATGAAAACAGTATGCAGTTGAAGTTAAAAAGAGTGGGAGTGAATA